>ERZ1048686.1395-NODE-1395-length-18576-cov-4.881918_pt1 | contig 18576 bp, 16 predicted proteins | sample MGYA00383099_ERZ1048686 | MGnify/ENA primary metagenome ERZ1048686 (study PRJEB29581, sample SAMEA5548369) | metagenome | biome: marine; feature: coastal; material: water | depth 25 m | study: Short-term variability in the microbial, nano- and picoplankton... | reverse complement strand
TTTTTTTAGTGCATTAAAAGAGAGAGCTTTTGAATTAGGGGTAGAAAATAAAAATTTATTTTTAGAGCATCGATCAGATTTAAAAGAAATTATGTCAATATCAAAAATTGTATTTTCTTTATCATTAGAGCCAGAAGCTTTTGGAAGAACTACGATTGAGTCGTTAAAGTTAGGAATTCCAGTAATTGCATATGATCATGGAGGCGTGGGCGAGCAATTGAAAGCAATTTTTCCAGATGGAGGGATTAAAAAAGGTAATTTATCTCAAGCTGTTTTATTAGCTTCTGATTGGATTAAACATCCCCCAAAAGTACCTTTCTCAGAATTATTTAATTTAGATAAAATGTTAGAAAATACATTAAAAGTATATAAAAATGCTTAGGGCGTAATAAAGTGGATAAAAAAAATGAAACAGATATTTGGGCTGTTGGTATAGTCGATAAAACGATATCTAATTTTATTAAAAATAAAGATGATCATAATATTGTATGGATATTACCTAAGAAGTCTTATCAATTTTATGCAGATCCATTTGGAATTTGGAAGAATAATAAATTATATATATTTGTTGAAGCACTCGATTATAGAATTAAAAAAGGAGAAATTGATTGCTTTATATTTGATAAAAATTTAAAGAAAATCGGGTTTCATCATTCTTTATCTAATGACTCTCACTTATCATATCCATTTATTGTTTCTGATAAAAATAAGATATATATGATCCCAGAATCTAGTCAATCTGGTAAAACATTTATATATGAGCCTATTAATTTTCCAAATAAATGGAATAAAGTTAAAGAGATTATGAAAAATATCCCAATGATAGATCCAAGTGTTATTAAGTATAAGAATAGATGGTGGATATTTTATTCTTTACCAGGCCCAAATGGACGTGCAATGAAAGAATTAAATATAGCATTTTCAGATGATATTTTAGGTACCTGGTTTGAACATCCGAAAAATCCGGTGATAGTTGATATTGAAAATAGTCGACCCGGAGGAACACCTTTTATTCAGAATAATTTTATATATTTACCAGTTCAAGATTGTAAAAAGACGTATGGTAGCCAAATAAATCTTTTGAAAATTGAAAAATTGACGGATAAAGATTTTAAAGCTAAAAAGATTGACACAATTAAACCTAATTTTCATAAAAGATATTCAGATGGTATACATACAATATCTAAATGTGAAAACATTACTTTAATTGATTGTAAAGAACACTATAATTCATCAAAAAGAGAATGGATAAATTGGCAAAGAAGATTAGGTCGTTTTTTCCCATTTATTCTTAAAATTTAAAATGAAAATTCTTCAAATAATGGGCGGCGCATTAGATGGAGGGGCTGAGACATTTTTTATCGATGCCATCAAAGCTTTAAAAAATAAAAATATTAATCAGCATGTGATTATAAGTAATAGAAATATAAGTAGAATAAAAAAAGTTAGTAATTTGAGTATTTCACATGACGTTGCTTCATTTAATAAATTTTTTAAATGGAGAACAAAAAAGATTATTGGTAAGGTCATAGAAGAATTTAAACCTGATATTGTTCATTACTGGATGGGGAGAGCTTCTAGTTTTCTGTTATCTGGAGAGCATATTAATATTGGATGGCATAGTGGCTATAGAGGTGTAGAAAGATTTAGAAAGTGCGATTATCATATTGTTTTAACTGCAGATTTAAAAAAACATATAGTTAAGCAAGGTATAAATAAAGACAAGGTTTATGAATTACCTATTTATACAAATGAAAATAATTTAAAGACAATTAATAGAAATGATTTTGATACACCAAATGATAAGCCATTATTGTTATCATTGTCTCGGTTGCATCCTGTTAAGGGAATCGATACTTTATTAAATGCAATGGTTGAAATTCCTGATGCATATTTATGGATTGCAGGTTCAGGCCCTTTAGAAAATAAATTAAAGACTCAGACAAAAAAACTTAGACTTGATAAACGAGTTAAATTTCTTGGATGGAGAGAAGATAAAGAAATGTTAATGGCTACAGCTGATATTTGTGTTTTTCCTTCCAGAAATGATGCATTCGGTGCTGTTACCATTGAATCATGGGCTGCAAAAAAAACAACTGTGGCATGTAAATCTCCTGGACCTTCGGCAATTATCTCGCATATGCATGATGGAATATTAGTTGAAATTGATAATGTTAAAGAGTTAGCGAAATCGATAAATACATTAATTAATAATAAAACATTAGCAGAAAATTTAGCTAATAATGGGTATAAAAAATTTCAAAAAAATTATACAGAAAAAGTATTCGTTCGTAATATTTTGGATGTTTATACTAAGATATTATCAATTAAAGAATAGCTAAATAAGATTATTTAGATGAAACAAATTAAACAAAATATATTAGTTATTAAACATGGCGCATTTGGAGATTTAATTCAATCAGATGGAATATTTAGAACTATTAAGAATAAATATTCTAGTTCAAGATTAATTTTATTAACATCGTCTAAATATAAAAATTTAATGCTTTCAAGCCCATATATAGATCAAATAATAGTTGATGATCGATTTAAATTTTGGAATTTTGGAAAAATATTAAAAATGATTGATGAATTAAATATTTTTAATTTTAGTCATGTTTTTGATTTACAAAATTCTCAAAGAACTTTATTGTATAAAAATTTTTTTTTAAAAGAATCAATCTGGGTAACAACAAAAAGAAAAGATCACCCAATATCTGGGCTTCAGGGTTTAGTCGATATGCTTCATGATTATGGAATACCATTAAGTAAAATTTCAGAGCCTAATATTACTTGGATGGCTAATGATGTTTCTTTGTTGCTTAAGCAGAAAAATGTATTAAAAAAATATATTGTTTTAATTCCAGGTTCTTCTAAAAATCATAGGGGAAAAAGATGGCCCTTTTTTAAAGAGTTAGCTAATAAATTTTTGGAAGAAAAAATTGATGTTATTAGTATATTTGGCCCAGATGAATTAGAGCTTAGTAAAGACATGCCCGGACATAAATTTGAATTATTAAATTTAATGGATGTAGCAGGCATTATAAATAAATCTATATTTGTTGTAGGAAATGATTCTGGATTAAGCCATATAGCTTCATGCTTAAGAAAACCAGGAATCGCTCTTTTTGGACCAACAACTTCTGGGAAAAAATCTGAATTATCAAGAAAGCCTTTTCATATTGTAGAAACATTAGATTTAAAAGAATTATCAGTTTTTGAAGTTTTTAAGATAATTAAGAAATTAATTTAAAATCTTTATCATTAGAGATAGCTAATACCCAGCCTACAAATAACCATATTATTGCTCCAACCCAATTATTGAAAAGACTCATACCGCCAATTAATGGAAAAAAACAAACAAAAATTAAATTTAAAGAAAATAAAAGAAGTAACCAGTTCTTTTTGTTAAGAAAACTCTTAATTATAGTGAAAACAATTGAAATTATTACTAAATAATAAAGTATAAATCCTGTAACTCCAGTTTCAGATAAAAGTTCAAGTGAAATATTATGTGGATGGAAACATACACCACCGCCTGATCCCCATAACCCTAATTCAATACAAGCATCTCTATATTGATGAATACCAACACCAAAAAATGGTGATTCGAGCCAAACTTTATAAGCGCTTTCAAAAACTAGCATATAGTCTGAATTAGAAAAATTTTGAAGTTTATATATAAGGCTAGTAATAGTTCTATAAAAAGTATCAGGAAATAAAAATGAGAAAATACTAATAGATCCAATAATGAAAGATATTCCAAGAATTATATATTTCTTATAGTTTTTAAAATGAAGAATTAAGCCTAAAATTGTAATCAGTGAGCCACTAGTAAAAATTAAGAAGGCCATCCTTTCTCCAGTTATAAAGATTGTTGAAGCTCCAATAGCTAGAACTAAAAAAATAAAAATGATATTTTTTAGAGGATTATTAAAATATTTCAAAAGAAAGCTAAAATATAAAAGTAAAAATAGATATCTTGCTAGAAAAATTCCAGGCATTGGATTATCTCTAAATGGCCCCGTTAATCTTTCAGGATTAAAAGAATATTTTGGATTTCCAAAAAAATCATATTCAAAAAGATATTGCCACCAAACATCTGCAATTATAAAAAATAAAGTAGCCCCCATCGAAATTAGAAAGTATTTTTTAGAAATATTACTTTTAAATAGCCACATACAGAGAGCCATAGCAAAAAGTGGCCATCTGATAAAAGCAAGGGAATATAAAAAACTTTCTGAAGAATTTATACTTAATGGGGTATTGATTAGCAGTAGATATATCCAGAAAATTAAACTAAAAACGAACCACTGTTGTTTAATCCATTGCCAGTTATTTAATTTATAGGACTGATATAAAAAAATAATACCTATTATTAGCACTGTAAAATCTGCAATACCTCTATAAAAAATTAGTAGTGCTGGCAAAGCTAAAAGAAGAAAGTGTTCAAATTTATTAGAAATGGTATTTATCATAATAGATTTTTTTTCTTTTAAGCATAAATTTTTTTGGAAAAGATTAAAGTTATATATAAATTCATTATATAAGAGTATGTAATTTTATATCAGTATTTCTAAGAGTATGAGAGAATAAATTTACCATGATATTAAAAGAGAAGAAGATACAAACTTTTGTTATTAGCCTTGCAAATGAGAAAGTTAGACGCAAGACTATAAAAACAAAACTTAAAGGTATATGTGATGATTTTGTTTTTTTTGATGGTATTGACGGCAGAAAAAAAGATTTAAAAAATCATCCTGATTATAATGGATTAAAAAGAAGGCTTTGTTATGGTAAAGACTTGTCATCTGGAGAATTAGGGTGTTATTTTTCACATCGATCATTGTTAGCAAAAATAGTAAACAATAAGATACCAATTTCTCTAATTTTTGAAGACGATGTAGTTTTAGCAAAAGAATTTAAAATAGTTTTAAAGAAACTTATAGAATGTAGCTATCCTTGGGAGTTAGTAAGGTTTTTAGGCAAACCTAAAATTAACAAATTAATGCAAAGAAAAATTATAAAGATATACAAAAATTTTTATTTAACAAGATTAGCTACTTCACCCGGAGGGGCTTACGCATATTTAATTTCTTATTCAGGAGCAAAAAAACTTCTTAAATCAATGAGTAATGTTACCTGCCCTAATGACACAATTATGGGGTTACCATGGAAATCTGGATTGGATGTTTTAACAATTCAACCAGCAATAGCAACTTGGGATAAAATTTATAAATCTTATATTGGTAATGAGCGTTATGAAAAAAATAAGCTAATAGGATGGGAAAAATTGATTTATCCATTTACACGTGCATTATTTAAAATCCATGAAGGAGTGCTAAAAAAAATATTTTATTCTGCTTATTTTTTTAAAGATAGAAGATTTAAAAATGAATAGAATTTTTTTAAATATTTTTAAGTTTTTATTTTCAAGTATTCCACTTATATTAGTTCAATTAATGGGTATTTTTATTGGTTATATTTTCCATATAATTAATAAAAAAAGTAGATTTTTATTAGTAGAAAATTTAACTTATTCTAAGATTTATAAAAATAAAATTGATTTAAATAGAGCAATAAATAAAAATATTGGGGAAACAGGCAAAACAATAATGGAAAGTTTTGCTATATGGTCAAGTCAAGAAAAAAGAATTTTAAATTGGGTTAATGATGTAAAAGGTTTTAGTGAAATAGATAAGGCTCATTCCAAAAAAAAAGGAATAATATTCTTAACTCCTCATCTGGGTTGTTATGAAATTACATCTATTTATTATGGATCAAAATACCCCCTTACAATTTTATATAGACCTCCAAGACAAAAATGGTTAGAGAAATTGATTAAAGATGGAAGACAAAAAGGTTTTAACGTTTTAGCCCCAACAAATAAAACAGGTATTAAAAGAATTCTAAAAGCTTTGAAAAAAGGCGAAGCTGTTGGAATACTTCCGGATCAGGCAGCAAATAAAGGAGAAGGTGAATGGGCAGAATTTTTTGGGCGTCCAGCATACACTATGGTTTTAGTTAGCAAATTAGTTAAGAAAACAGGCGCTACAGTAATAATGGCTTTTGGTGAAAGGCTAAGTATTGGTGAGGGATTTAATATTAATTTTAAGACTTTGCCTTCAAAAAAATTATCTAGTCCAAGGGAATTAAATAAAGTTTTAGAAAATGAAATTAAGCATGCTCCAACGCAATATCTTTGGAATTATGATAAGCATAAAGGTTATGAAACACAAAAAAAGTAATTTACCTAAATTATTGAGATGAAAAATTTTTTAAAAGATACTGATGTTAAAAGAATTTTATTTATAACATTATCAAATATTGGAGATGTTATTTTAACAATACCAACTCTTGAATCATTACATTTAAAATATCCTAATGCACTATTTGATATTGTTGGAGATAATCGATCTAGAATTATTTTCAAATATTGCCCCTATATGAATAATTTTTTTGAAAAAGATAAAGATTTAGGATGGTATGGCGTTTTATTCTTAATTAAGAGTTTAAGGCAAGAAAATTATGATTTAGCAGTTGATTTAAGATCAGATGTACTTTTATATTTTATTAAATCAAAGAAAAAATTATTTAAGGCATCAAATAAATCAAGTCAAAATCTTCATAGTGCCGAAAAACATTTTTTATCAGTAAAAAAAATTATTCAAAATATCCCTTCGTTAACAAATATTTGGCTTTCAAATTATGAAAATGAACTTTCAAGACAAATTTTTAATAAATATTCAAATGAAAATTTTTTAGCGTTTGGATTGGGGGCAAATTTTGATGGAAAAATTTGGAATGTTTCTAAATTTATTGATTTAGCAAAAATTTTAAAAGATTACTTTAATGTAATTATTTTAGTCGGAGATAAAAAAGATGCTAATTTATCTAAAGAATTTATTTCAGGCTATAAAGGAATAATTATTGATTGTTGTGGCCATTATAATCTTTTGGAAACAGCTGCAATTATTAAAAGATCAAATTTTTATGTTGGCAATGATTCTGGATTAGGTCATATTGCAAGCGCTGTAAAGACTAAATCTTTTACAGTCTTTGGTGTAGGTCAGCCACATAGATATAGGCCTTGGGGTAAAAAAGCATTTTGGATACAAGATAAGAATTACCAAATAAATAATATTGATCCAAAATTAGTCGCAAAAAAAATTATTCAACAACTAAAATAATGAATCTATAATATTTATTTTTTTGATATCCATGATCCTGATTTACCCCCATGCTTTTCTAGTAAATTAATTTCAGAGATTAGCATATTCTTATCAGATGCTTTACACATATCATATATTGTAAGAAGTGCAATTGATACAGCTGTTAGAGCTTCCATTTCAGCTCCAGTTTTGCCTATGCAACTAACAATTGATTCACAATAAATTTTATTTTCTTGGTTATTAATATTAAATTGAATATCAATTTTATTTAAATTAATGTTATGACATAGGGGGATTAAGCTCGATGTTTTTTTTGCTGCTTGGATTCCTGCAATTTTAGCAACAGTTAGAACATCACCTTTTTTTAAGCCTTCATTTTGTATTAAACTAATAGTTTCTTTTTTTATTTTAATAAAACCAGATGCAGTTGCAATTCTATTCGTATCATTTTTTTCAGATACGTCAATCATTTTTGCATTACCATCTTTGTCAATATGTGAGAGCATAGGCATATAATAATTATTTTTTATGTTTAATTATCATAATAACTTTAAATAAAACGATGAAAAAGCTTTTCCTTTGTATTTTTTTATTTTCAAAAATATCTTTCTCTAATGAATTACCAGATTTAGGCGATTATAGTGAGACAATAATTGGCGCCCATGAAGAAAATATTATTGGAAGCCAAATACTTCAACAGGTTTATCAAAGTGATAGTGTTATTCATGATGTTGAGATTGAAGATTATTTATATAATTTAACTAATAAATTAGTAAGAGCTAGTGATTATTCAGGTAGCGGTTTAGCATTTTTCATAGTTAATGACTCGTCAATTAATGCATTTGCAATGTTAGGTAATGTTATTGGAATTCATACTGGATTAATTTTATCAGCAAATTCTGAATCAGAGCTTGCGAGTGTTTTGGCTCATGAAATTGCGCATATTACTCAAAGACATATTGCTAGAATGGTAGGAAAATTACAAAAAGATTCATTTAAATCATATCTTGGTTTAGGATTGGCGTTGCTATTGGCTAGATCTAATCCTGATTTAGCAAGAGGTGCTCTAACAGTGTCGCAAGCATTAGGAGTTCAAACTGCTCTAGATTTTACTAGGGAAAATGAAAAAGAAGCTGATCGTGTTGGCATTAAAATTCTTAATAAAGCAGGTTTTGATGTAAGAGGCTCTATTGATTTTTTTAAAACCTTACAAAAAGGTAATCGACATTCAATAGGAGCTGCTCCTTCATTTCTTAGAACACATCCAATTACTTCAGAGCGTATTAGTGATATTGAGAATCGAATAAAAGAATATCCATATAAACAACGTATGGATGACCCAAGTTTTCATTTTGTAAAAGGAAAAATTAGAGTTTTTTTACAAGATAAGAGGATAGTAAAAAAACAATTAGAAATTAATGTTAAGAATAAAACTTTTGTTAGTGAATTAGGTGAGAGATATGCTCTTGCATATGCTTATTTATTAAATGAAGATTTTGATGATGTTCAGAGAGAATTAAAATGGCTTAAGAATAAAAATATTAATAATCCTATGATTGAACAATTAAATATAGAATTTTTAATAAAAAAAGGTGATATAAATGCTGCATATGAAGCCATTAAGAAAGCCCTTAAAAAATATCCAAATTACAGAGCGTTTATTTATGAATTAGCAAATTATTTAATTGAAACAAATTCAATAAAAGATGCTATTAAATTTATACAAAGTTACTTATTAGCTTATAGTTCTGATCCAGAATTATATAAATTATTAGCAAAAGCATATTCATTAAATGGGAATCAACTTTTACAATATGAAAGTCTTTCACAATCATTTTATTATAGATACAATTTACAGGAAGCTATAATGCAAATGGATATGGCAGTTAAAGCAAGAGACGGTAATTTTTATGAAAAATCTAGAGTTGAGGCACGCTTAAAACAACTCCAAATAGAAAAAGAAATCTATGAAATAAGCAAGGCAAATTTATAATAAATATTATTAATTAATCATATATGTATAATTAATTATACATATTAAATAATCCTTTTAAAATTGTGGTTTTTAATAACAATTTAATAAGGAAAAATATAAATGAGCGGTTTAATAAATGCAAGCATTAAGCCTTTTAATGTCACGGCTTATCATGCTAAAGATAAATATGGAGAATTTATAGATATTTCAGAAAGTGATATAAAAGGGCATTGGTCAGCATTTGTTTTTTATCCAGCAGATTTTACTTTTATTTGCCCAACTGAATTAAGTGATCTTGCTGATCATTATGAAGAATTGAAAAAATTAAATGTAGAAGTATATGCTGTTTCTACAGATACTCATTTTAGTCATAAAGCTTGGCATGACTCATCTGAATCAATTAAAAAAATAAAATTTCCAATGATTGGAGATCCTACAGGTATTTTAGCTAGAAATTTTGAAGTAATGATAGAAGAAGAAGGATTAGCTCTGAGAGGGACTTTTATTGTTAATCCTGAAGGGATAATTAAAACAATAGAAGTGAATGATCTAGGTATAGGACGTTCAGCAGCAGATTTAGTTAGAAAAGTTCAAGCAGCACAATATATTGAAGCTAATCCAAATGAAGTTTGTCCCGCATCTTGGCAGCCTGGAACAGAAACACTTAAACCAGGAATAGATTTGGTTGGTAAAATATAATTTATTTAAATAAATCTTTCTGATTCATATCTTTAAGAAGCGGAATGGTGATAGGCCGTTTAGTTTTAAGCGACCAACGGTCTAAAGCATCTAAGACAGCAATAAGTGAATGAAGATCTCTTTTAAAATACCTTAGTAAATACTCAACAATCTCATTTTTAAGATTCAGCCCTCTATCTTTTGAATATTGATTTAACGCTAGTTTTTTTTCTTTATCTGTAAGTAGATTTAATTTATAAACTAAGCCCCAACTTAAACGACTTGATAAATCATCTCTTAACATCATTTTATTTGGGTTATTATTTCCTGTTACTAATAATTTTTTATGAGATGCTTTGTGCTCATTATAAAGATTAAAAATATCAATTTGTTTACTTTCGTTTGCTTTGTCAATATCTTCAATTATTGTAATGTTATTATCTTGAATTGCTTCTGCTAAGTGTGACTTTCCTGAACCTTTCTCTCCCCAAAGATAAATAAAGAAAATATCATTATGGGGCAAGATAAAATTTTTTAATGAATTAAAACATTCTTTATTATTGCCAACTATAAAATTTTCTAATGTTTTACGAGTAGGTAATTTAATATTAAGTAAAAGTTGTTCCATAAGATTTGATTAGATGAGAAATATCTATTGATAGTAAATTCAGTTAAAATTATATTATACGTAAAGTATTTATTTTTTCAGAGGGTAAATAAACTTGTCTCAAGATTCCATAAATAAAAAAAAATCCATTTCATATAAGAATGCTGGCGTAGATATAAAAGCAGGCGATAAATTAGTATCAAAAATTAAACCTTTTGCGAAGTCAACTAATCGTTCAGAAGTAATAGGTGGTTTAGGTGGTTTCGGGTCATTATTTAAAGTACCAAAAAAATTTAAAAATCCTATTTTAGTTTCTGGTGCAGATGGGGTAGGCACAAAGCTTAAACTAGCATTTGAATTAGATATCCATAATACCATTGGTCAAGATTTGGTAGCAATGTGTGTAAATGATATTTTAGCTCAAGGGGCAGAGCCATTATTTTTTTTAGATTATTTTGCATGTGGTAAATTAAACGTAGAGATGGCTAGTGAGGTTGTAAAAGGAATTTCTGAAGGTTGTTTATTAGCTGGTTGTTCATTAGTAGGTGGAGAAACAGCAGAGATGCCGGGAATGTATTTTAAAGAAGAATATGATTTAGCTGGTTTTTGTGTAGGCGCGGTTGAAGAAGATAAGATTATAGACGGCAAAAATATTTCTGAAGAAGATGTAATAATTGGAATCGCATCTTCTGGACCGCATTCAAATGGATATTCATTAATAAGAAAGATCTTAGAAAAAGAAAAGATTGATCTTTGTTCTCAGTATGAAGGTAAAAATTTTGCAGATATTTTGATGGCGCCAACAAAAATATATGTAAAGTCAATTTTAAATTTATTAGAAAAAATTCAAATTAATGGGATAGCTCATATTACTGGAGGAGGTATATATGACAATATTCCTAGAATCCTAAAAGATAATCAAAAAGCATTAATTAAAAAAGAATCTTGGACTATTCCATCAATATTTAATTGGCTTAAAGAGAAAGCTAATATAGATGATATTGAATTGTTTAAAACTTTTAATTGTGGAATCGGTATGGTGGTAATTATAGACCCGAAGGATAAAAATAAAACAATAGAAATTTTAGAAGATAGTGGAGAAATTGTTTATATCCTTGGCAAAATAACTAATAGAAATTTAAATGAACCACAAACTGAAATTATCTAATTATTTTTATATTTTAATACTTTCTTTTTTTACATTAATTGAAGAAGCTAAATCATTTCCTAATAGTTTTCATAGTGAGTACCATCTTTATCAAAAACAAAATTTCTTAGGAAATGTAATAGTTGATTTTAAAAAAGAAAACAATGAATATGAAATTAAAGCTCTTACAAAAGCGCAAGGGATTATGAAAATTTTAGGAGATAGTGAGATTACCAGTAAAGGAAAAATAAACTTGAAAGGTTTTTCCCCGAAAAAATTTAAATTAAAAAATAAAAAGAAGCCAAAGAAAAATATTTTAGCAATATTCAATTTAAAAGAAAAAAAAATACAAATAAATTATAAACAACAGATAAGTAGTTATTTATTGAAAAATAATCATTTAGATATACTGTCATATTTATATCAATTTAATTTTGAGTCATTAGATAAGAAAAAATATAATTTTAATATAGTCGATGGAAAAAGAAGTCGTACATATTCATATAAAAAAATAAGGCAAGAATTTATTAAAACAGGTATAGGTAATTTAGAGGCCGATGTTTATGAAGGAGAAATTATTGAAAAAGATAATTCTAAACATTTATTATGGATCTTAAGAAAACCATATAGAATTCCTTTACAGATTGAGATAAAAACAAAAATTGGTATAAATATTAATCAAGTTTTAGTAGAGACGAATTTATTTTAAAGAAAAATGAGAAATCGTTATTTACTATATGGTATATTAATTTCAATTAGCATACATTTTATATTTTTATTAAATATTAAGTTTAAAAATAATTCTGAAAAAATTCTAGATATTCAGTTAGTTCAAATACCTCCAGAAATAAATAAAGATAATCTAATTCCAAAGAAGGATATAAATAAAAAAAATAATAAAAAAAAACTTAAAACAAAAAAACTTAAAACAAAAAAATCTCAAGCAAAAAAAATTAATGATAATAAATTAAAAGAAGAAGAAATATTTTGTGAATTATGTGAGCCTGTTGGTGAATTTGTTGACCCTATAAATAAACCAGTTTTTGGAGAACCAGTAAAATCAATTTCTATGATTTATAAAGTTTTTCAAGACCTTGGACCTAATAAAGGCTCAATAAAAAAAATAAAACCATTTGGAAGTGGTGGGGATATTTCTGGCAATCTACAAAGTAAGGTAATTTCAGAAGTTGGTAATCTTAAGATTAATTATGAAGTTAATCAAGATAAATATAAGATTGATTATGAAGCTAAAGCAAAAGGATTAAGCTCAATCTTTTATTCAGAGCCTTTAATACAAAAAAGTAATGGGTTAATAAATATATTAGGATTACAACCAGAATATTATTTATATAGTCATGGAAAAAAGAAAAAATCAGAAGCATTTTTTGATTGGGAAAATCAAATTTTAACTATTCATCGAAATAAAACTATTAATATTCATGATTTAATACCTGAAGCACAGGATCAGTTAAGCTTTATGTTTCAATTTATGTTTTTGGATCCATTAAATAAAATGCAAATACCAATAACTAATGCAAAGGTATTTAAAATTTATAATTATCATTATGTTGACGAAGTAAAAATTAATACTAAATTAGGAAATCTGGATGCTTTGCAAGTAGCAAAATTTAATTATCAGAGTCCAGAAAGAATTGATTTATGGCTAGCAAAAGAATATGGGTATCTACCTGTAAAAATATCTATCACTCAGGATGATTTAAGTACTATTATTCAGAAAATAGAAATTTTAAAAATAAATAAATCTAATGAGAAAGATAATAATTAAAGCATTTTCAGGAATTTTAAAAGAACACCTTATTCAATTTTTACAAAATATGGTATACCATTGAAATCAGATAAATATTTAAAATTAATTCCAAATGAAAATAAAACTAATGGTTTTTTTAGTTATTTTAGAAAGATTTGAATAAATGATAAATATAAATAGATTAATTTTTATTGCAGCATTCCTAGGTATTTTTTTAGGCCTAATAATTAATTTTTTACCTAATTTATTTTTTGTTGATCATTTATTAGTAATCACTGATTTAGTCGGACAGATTTTTATTAAAAGTTTAAAAATGATTTTAGTCCCATTAGTTTTTTTCTCTATTGTTGTTGGAGTTTCAAATTTAGGAAAGGGGAAAAATTCAAGCTTAATATGGAAATCAACTTTATTATATTTTGTTGCTACTATGTCAATTGCTATTACTTTGGCACTAGTCGTTATGAATATTATTCAGCCTGGCATAGGCTTAACTATTGAATCTTGGCAATTAATTAATAGTAATCCCTCGGATACTATGACAATTCCAGAATTTTTAAAGCAATTTTTATTAAGTTTATTTGTAAATCCATTTGATTCATTAGCTTCTGGAAAAATTCTACCATTAATTATTTTTTCAATTATTATTGGGATTGCTTTGAATGATAAAAATATAAAGTTCAAAGCAGCTAAAGATATTTTTACAAGTCTTTATGAAGTTATGCTAAAAGTTGTTCATTGGATAATGTTATTTGCACCTTTTGGTATATTTGCCCTTTTAGTTAATATGGTTGTAAATCAGAATATAGAATTATTTTCCCAATTAGGTATTTTTATCTTTACAGTAATATTCTTGATTATGTTTCATGGGCTAATTATTTTGCCAGTTATTCTTTTTTTCTTAACTAAAATAACGCCTTTATATTTATGGAAAGAAGGCAGACCTGCTTTTATTACTGCTTTTGCAACTAGCTCAAGTGCAGCGACTCTTCCTATTACATTAAATGTAGCGAATGATAGTTTTAAAACATCCAAAGAGGTATCTAATTTTGTTCTTCCTTTAGGAGCCACTATGAATATGGATGGGACTGCATTATATGAGGCTGCAGCAGCATTATTTATTGCAAATTTAGTTGGAATGGATTTAACTTTAGCACAACAACTTATTTTATTTTTCACTGCTATGGTTGCTTCAATAGGAGCTCCAGGAATTCCAAGTGCTGGTATGGTAACAATGGCAATGGTGTTACAGGTCTTAGGGTTACCTTTAGAAGCATTAGCCATACTTCTTCCAATGGATAGATTGATTGATACATTTAGAACTACAATTAATGTTGAAGGTGACTTAGTCGGAGCATTAATTATTAATAAAATTACTAAGTCTTAGTTTTTTTTTCAAGTAAGCCGATTGATAAAGAATAAGCAGAAGGAATAACAATTAATGTTAATAAGGTAGAAGATATCATTCCGCCAATTACAGCAATTGCTAAAGGCCCATTAGATTCAGAGCCAGCTCCATAACCAAAAGCAGCTGGCATTAAAGCAAGTATTAGTGTTAAAGATGTCATTAGAACTGGACGAAGACGGATAGGGCATGCTTCAAGAAGAGCCTGATCTGTTTTTTTACCCGATTCTTTTAATTGATTAGTCATATCTACTAATAAAATAGAATTTTTTGCAACAAGCCCAATTAAAAGAACCATGCCAATCATTGAATAAATATTAAGGCTATTACCAGTAATCCATAATAAGAATATTCCGCCAATTATAGCCAATGGCTGAGCTAACATAACTATTAATGGTTGAAAGAATGAATTAAAGAGACTTGCTAAAACCATATAAAGTAATACGATTGCTAGAATAAATACAAAAATTATATTATTCATTGTTTTTGCAAACTCTTTAGCTTGGCCTTCAAGTTGAATAGAGTATTCACCTGGGAGAATACTTTTACTAGTTTGTTTAATTAATTTAACAGCTTCTCCAAGAGATATTGTTGGATTAGAATAAAAATTAGATGAGTATTGTAAATCTTGTCGACCCATTACTGCAGGACCTAGTTCTTGATTGAAGGATGCAATTGTATCAAGTCTTACTAATTTTCCAGATTTACTTCTTAAGTATATTTTATTTAGATCATTTAATTTATCAAATGAACCTTCTTTTGCTTTTATTCTAATATCATATCTATGACCATCGCCTGGTTTATCATTAAATCTTGCAACATCCAACCCATTACTTAAGACAGAAATTGCTTCGGCAATATCAACAGCACTAATTCCAAAGCTAGAAGCTCTTTCTCGGTCTATATCTAAAATCATTTGAGGAAGGTTGAGTTGTAAGTTAAGATCAATTTTTCCTAAACCTTCATTTTCTGATAGTTTTATTAAAAGCTCATCACTTAAAGTAGCCACTCTTTCAATGCTTGGTCCGATTATTGAAAATTGTAATTTTTCTGAACGTCTACCACCAGCAAATGACACTCCTGAAGGAAAAGCTTTTACACCGGCAAGTTGATTAAGATCTATTCTCATTCTATTCATAATTTCAGATTGAGATAGTGCACGTTGACTTTTTTCTTTTAGTCTAATGCTAATAAAACCACTATTAACTTGGCCTCGACTTCCTAATCCAATTGATGAAAAAACGCTAGCAGTATACTCATTATATTGATTAATAATTTTCTCAATCTCTAGCAATTTATTAAAGGTGTAGTCCATATTGGAGCCTAAGGGAGTTTTAAATCTGACTGTGAAACGACTTTCATCTTGTTCAGGCACTAATGTTTTTTCTACTTTTGAAAAAAGAAGGCTGCTGGCAAGAACTATAATGAGACTTGTAATTAGCACTTTTAATCTATGAGATAAAGACCAAGTTAATATTTTTTTATAAGTCTTATCCATTTTTTCAAAAAAACTATCTAAACTTTTAAGCCAATAAATTTCTTTTTCTTTCATTGTTAAAAATTTTGAACATAACATCGGGGTTAATGTTAATGAAATAATCAATGAAACTAATACCCCAGCTGTAACTACTATTGCAAAGGATTCAAAAAAGCGCCCCATAATTCCATCCATAAATATGACTGGACCAAAAATACATACTAAGGCTAATGAGGATGCAAGAACTGCAAAGACAACCTCTTTACTACCATTAATAGCAGCATTAAATATATTTTTATCAATATGTTTTTGATGTCTAAAAATATTTTCAAGAACTACAATTGAGTCATCAACTACAACGCCAATTAATAATATTAGTGCAAGTAAGGTCATACTATTAAAAGTAAATCCATAAAAATACATGACTGCAATTGCTCCAAAAAGTGAAATAGGAATTGCAATTGCAATAATAAATGTAGAACGAAGAGATTTTAAAAAAAATAGTACAACTAATGCCGCTAATAAAGTGCCTTCAAGAATATGATTCTGAAGAGATTTAACCATTGATTTAATATAAATAGAATCATCTACCGACACCATTAAATCTAATCCTGGCGGTAAACCAGGCCTTATTTGAGTATCAACTTTTTCTTTAATTTTGTTGATAATATCAACTGTATTGGAATTAGCTACTTTTATAATTCCAAGACCTATAGATGATTTGTTGTTGTGTCTAGCGGTTTGTCTATAATCATCTAAACCATCAACCACTTCAGCAATGTCATTAATTTTTATTGGTCCGCCATTACGATATGCAATAATCATCTTTTTTAGATCTTTAATCTTATGAAATTCTAGATCAAGTTTAAACATTTTTTCTGATTGTGCTCTGACGAGGAAACCACCAGGTAACTGCACATGTTCTTTCTTAAAGGCAGTAACTAAATCATTAGCAGTAATTTTTAATGCTGACATTTTTTCAGGAAGTAGGTTAATTCTTATGGTTCTATCTCTTCTACCTCCCAATGTGACATAACCAACGCCATCAACTGTTTCTAATTTTTTCTTTAAAATATTATTAGCATAAAGATTTAACTGTTGTACAGTTCTATTTCCACTTAAGCCTAACCACATAATTGCACTTGCATTTGTTTCAACTTTTCGAACAACAGGAGGGACAATATCATCAGGTAAGCGTCTAATAATTCTACCCACCTTAGATTGGATTTCATTAAATGCAACTTCAATATCTTTATCTAGATTAAATGTAATACTTACAACAGAAACACCTGGAGAAGATTCAGATTTAATAGATTCAATACCTGGAGTAGTATTTACTGCTTCTTCAATAATATTAGTAATACTAGAGTCAACAATTTCCGGATTAGCGCCTTCTAAAGTGGTAGTGACTGAAAGAATAGGAAATTCAATTGTTGGAAATTTATCAATACCAATTTTTTGAAAACTAATAATTCCCAACAAAACAAATATCGCAGATATCATCCAAGCTAAAACATGTCTTCGAATTGAAATTTCAGGTAATGTCATATCTTATGGAGATGAAACCTTAACTATAGTTTGATCAGTTAGATATCCTGCACCGTCTAGTGCAACTATTTCGTTTTCTTTTAAACCAGAAATTATTTCAATGACGCCATTTTGATTAATACCAATTTCAACTTTGCGTTGTTCAACCTTATCTTTATTAACTATATAAACTACTTGTCCTATTGGCCTTAAGACAACACTTTGTTCTGGAACCGCCAACCCTTGCCTACTACTAAATATTATTGTACCTTTCACGCTAGCGCCTGGCTGCCAGTCCGATTGGTCATTAATATCAGCAATAACATCAATGGATCTACTATCAGATATTAATTTAGGTTTTAATTCTGCAATTTTTACAGTAATTTTATTTGGTGAAGTAGGACTTTCGAGTTTTATTGGGATACCAGCTTCTAATTTAGAGACTAATTTTTCAGGAAATGGAATATGAGCTCGAAGTTTTTTATTATTAATAATTTGAAATATTGGATCTCCAATTTTAAGAAAATCGCCAATCGAAGGGATTTGTTTTTCAATTTTTCCTGAAATCGGCGCATAAATTTTTGTTTTTTCGAAACTTGATTTTGCAATATCTCTTTTTGATAGAGCAACTTCAAGCTCTTCAGAGGCTTCGTTTTTTTCTGTGAGGAGTGTATCAAGTGCATTTGAAGAAATGAATTTTTTTTCGACTAATTTTTGATTTCTTTCATATTTTTTTTTCTGATTAGCAAGCCGTGTTTCTAAACGTCTAACTTCTGCTTTTGCAAGAGTTAACTGATATCTATAGTCTCTTGATTCAATTTCT
>ERZ1048686.1394-NODE-1394-length-18577-cov-19.793435_pt1 | contig 18577 bp, 19 predicted proteins | sample MGYA00383099_ERZ1048686 | MGnify/ENA primary metagenome ERZ1048686 (study PRJEB29581, sample SAMEA5548369) | metagenome | biome: marine; feature: coastal; material: water | depth 25 m | study: Short-term variability in the microbial, nano- and picoplankton... | reverse complement strand
TGAATCAGGTATTATTAACCAGAAAAAAGTTGCACTTAGAATTTGAAGTTAGGATCTATAATAATCCCTATAAACAAAAAACCACCCCGGAGGGTGGCTTTTGTTTGTTGTGCTGATCAGATCAGCTAACAAATGTTACTATTAATTACTTAACAACTGATTCGCTTTGACCTTTAGCGATTGCATCTGCGTAACCTTTAGCATATGCATCAGCTTGTGCTTTAGCGAAAGCGTCAGCTTGACCTTTAGCGTATGCATCAGCTTGACCTTTAGCAGTAGCGTCAGCTCTACCAGTAGCTTTACCGTCAGCAGAACCTGAAACAGCGTTATCAGTTTTGTTCTTAGTGTTAAAGTTTAAACCGAAGTCTGTGTCGTTTAACCAGTTGTTGTTGTTCTTAAAAGGACCCCAGTTAGAACCACCGTCGAAAGGACCAGCGTTAGAACCACCGTTGAAAGGACCCCAGTTGTTACCACCGTTGAAAGGACCCCAGTTAGAACCACCGTTCATAGGACCCCAGTTAGAACCACCATCAAATGGACCCCAGTTGTTAGAACCGTTGTAACCATTGTTGCCATTGTTAAAGAAACCAGCTGAAGCTGATGTAGCTGCTACGATAGTAGCAATTGCGATAATTTTTTTCATAATATTTTTCTCATATTTGAACACCCCCTTATTGGTGTGTTTTGTCTCAGGATTTTCCTGATAAGTGAGCATTATACAGTAAGTATATTAGAAGTCAATAATATTCTAATGTTATTTTGCAAAAATATTTAAAAATGCTTTCATATCAGGCTTTACAGCATGTAAAAAAATTAAAAATATTTCAAAAAAAACAAAAAAGGCGCCATAAGCGCCTTTTTATTCTTGTTAATCCAGTGTTTATTCTAGTATCAAATTAACAACGCTTATATAGGGACTATAAAGCATCAATGATTGCATCACCAAATTCAGAACAAGATAATAACGTGGCACCTTCCATTAATCTTTCTAAATCATAAGTCACGGTCTTATTTTGAATAACACTTGACATGGCATTTAATACATTGTCTGCAGCTTCGCTCCAGCCCATATGTCTAAGCATCATTTCTGCTGAAAGAATAATTGACCCTGGATTCACTTTATTTTGTCCTGCATATTTAGGCGCTGTACCGTGTGTTGCCTCAAACACTGCTGTAGTGTCTGACAAGTTAGCACCTGGCGCAATACCAATACCACCCACTTGTGCAGCAAGTGCATCTGAAATGTAGTCTCCATTTAAATTAAGTGTAGCGATAACTGAGTACTCTTCTGGACGCAATAGAATTTGTTGCAAGAAAGCGTCAGCAATAACATCTTTAACAGTAATAGTTGTGCCTGTTTTCGGATTGCTAAACTCACACCAGGGTCCATCACCAATTGCTTTGGCACCAAACTCATCTTGTGCAAGTTGGTAACCCCAATCTCTAAAACCACCTTCAGTAAACTTCATAATATTACCTTTATGCACCAAAGTCACTGAATCTTTGTCGTTATCAACAGCATACTGAATGGCACTACGCACTAGACGCTCTGTACCCTCTCGTGAAACTGGTTTAATACCGATGCCAGAAGTTTCAGGGAAACGAATCTTGGTTGTACCCATTTCATTGCGTAAAAAATCAATGACTTTTTTTACTTCGTCTGTGCCTTCTTGATATTCGATGCCCGCATAAATATCTTCAGAGTTTTCTCTAAAAATTACCATATCAATCTTTTCAGGCGCTTTAATGGGTGTTGGTGTGCCAGTAAAGTATTGTACTGGGCGTTGGCAAATAAATAAATCAAGGTCTTGGCGAATGGCCACATTCAATGAGCGCATACCACCGCCTACAGGCGTGGTCAGTGGACCTTTAATTGCCACTGAAAGGTCTTGAATAGCATCTAAAGTCTCTTGTGGTAGGTATTCACCATATAATGCATTGGCTTTTTCACCAGCATAAAGTTCCATCCACTGAATGGCTTTCTCACCCTGATATGTCTTTTCCACAACTGCATTAATAACTTTTTTCATTACTGGTGAAACATCTATACCAATACCATCACCTTCAACATAACCAACAATGGGTTTGTTCGGCACTTGAATAGCGCCGTCTGTAAAAGTAATTTTCTCACCATCAACTGGCATATGGATGCGTTTATTAGTCATTTATGAATTTTCTATTGCAAAATGTAATATTATAGCGTCTTCTCCGTCTGAATAATATTTTTTACGTTTATCAACGGGTTTAAACCCAAGTTTTTCATAGAATGAAAAAGCGCTACTATTAGAAGTTCGAACCTCAATAAAAATCTCTTTAATGTTGGATACCTGCAGTTGATGGGCAAATAATTTATTGCCTAAACCTTGATGCTGATAATCAGGATGAATGCAAATATTAAGCAGGTCGGCTGAATCGGCTGCACATAATGCAATGCTGTACCCTATCACCTGAGTGTCTTTGAGTATTAGCAATGCTAAAGTATTCGGATTGTTTAAGCTGTGCGTAAATTTCGCCTTACTCCAAGGCGTTTTATAAACCAGATTTTCTATCGCTAAAACAGTTTCAATGTCTTGTGCGAGAAAGGCTCTAAAGGAAATATTGATAAGCTTTATTGTCGGTTTCGTTTTGATAGAAATAACCCAGTTCATCAAAACTACGCTCAATGCTGTGCACATCATCAACTTGCAAGCCAATCAACACACGTCCAAAATCAGCACCATGATTACGATAATGGAACAGGGAAATGTTCCAATTGCTGCCGATTTTTTTCAAGAAATCCAACAAGGCACCTGGGCGCTCAGGAAACTCAAAACGATACAACACCTCGTTACTCACATCAGCACGTCCACCCACCATATAGCGAATATGTGTTTTAGCAATAGAGTTGTCACTCATATCCAATATATCAAATGACGCTGAAAGCCGATCAATAAGCGCTTGTTTTTCATTAAGCCCCTCACTTAATGCAACACCGACAAAAATACGTGCTTGATTTGATGGTGTATAACGATAATTGAATTCTGTGATTGAATGATTGTCTAACAATTCACAAAATTTTAAAAAGCTGCCGGGTTTTTCATCAATAGTGGCAGCAATGATAGCTTCGTTATGCTCACCCAAATCAGCGCGCTCAGAAATATAACGTAGGCGATCAAAATTCACATTAGCACCCGAAATAACAGCAACCAAATGCTCATTTTCTATCGCATTTTTCTCAATGTATTTTTTTAATCCCGCCGTAGCCAGTGCGCCAGCAGGCTCTGCAATAGAGCGCACATCTTCGTAAATATCTTTAATCGCAGCACAAATCTCATCATTACTAACCAGCACCACTTCATCTACAAACTTTTTAGCAATTGGGTAAGTAACCTCACCAATTTGCTTGACAGCCACACCATCGGCAAAACGCCCCACTTCTGGCAAAGTCGTTCGCTCTCCATTTTTAAGTGCCTGATACAAAGTTGGTGAATCTTGTGGCTCAACGCCAATGACTTGAATATTGGGCGCATAATGTTTGATATAAGCCGCCATGCCTGCAATCAATCCGCCACCGCCCACAGGGACAAAGACTTTATCTATTTTTGGATTTTCCTTTAACAACTCTTTAGCGACAGTCGCTTGACCCGCTATGACTTCAATATCATCATATGGATGAATAAAAACCAAGTCCTGTTGTTCTTCTAATTGCTTAGCATAAGCAAAGGCATCATCATACACATCGCCATGTAGCACAACTTTGCCACCAAGCTGTTCAACAGCATTGACTTTAATTTTAGGCGTGGAAAGTGGCATTACAATCACCGATTCAATACCCAGCTTACTTGCAGACAGCGCAACACCTTGTGCATGGTTACCCGCACTGGATGCCACTACGCCTTTGGCAGCTTGTTCGGCCGAAAGCCCAGATATCTTCTGATAAGCACCCCTAAGTTTAAAAGAATGCACCACTTGTTTATCTTCACGCTTGAGATAAATCGTATTTTTGCTACGTGCGCTAAGTTGGTGCGCTACACTCAATGGCGTATCAATCGCAACATCATAAACGCGCGTGGCGTTTGCTAAATCAATAATTTTTTGCATATAATTCTTGTAGATAATCAATACCTACATAAGTGTGTTCAGTCTGTGCACCTTCTAATACTGTAAATGGCTTGTTTTTAGGCTCCCCTAAATGATCAAGCACCGCCATCGCACCATCAAAGCGATGTGTTTTAGTGTATTCATTAACCGTAATCAATGTTTTTAATTTTGCATCACTTGATGAGATAATACCATTATGCGAGTCTTCAAAAGCAATAGCTTGGTCAGCATTAAGATTCATTTGTTTTAATACATAATGATAAATGTCTCCCGCCGGTTTCAGATTTGGCACTACGTCACCCGCACCAATTACCTCAAACCAATTTAACGCATCTGTACCCAATGTGTGCGTAATAAGCGCATCAACATTAGCAGGTGTGGTGGTGGTGGCAATCGCCAACCTTAAACCGGCTGCACGTGCCTCACTAAATAAACGCGCCACACCCGTTCTTAAAGGAATTTTTCCTGTACTGGTAAGACGCACAAAAATTTTAGTTTTTAAGGCATGTACTTTTTTAGCCAGTGCGTCTACATCGTCACACTCAAAATCAGGGCGATAGGTTTTTAAATAATGTTTAATGCGCAACTGTCCGCCAGTTACATCTAGTAACTTATGATACAGTTCATTTGTCCAAAACCAGTCTAATTCCAATTCTTTAAAGGCCTTATTAAAGGCTACCAAGTGCCCATCACGCTCGGTATTTGCTAATGTTCCATCTACGTCAAAAATAAGTGCTTCTAATGCCATGTTTTTATTATAATAGCGAAATATTTGCTATTTTAAATTAACAAACCATTATGTCAGAACCTAATTTTCAAGATATTCCTGATTACCAGCCCAAGAAAAACGAAGACTTTATGTCTGAAGAACAAATTAAACACTTTAAAGAAAAACTTAACGCTTGGAGAAATCAATTAATCAGTGATGCCGAAAACACCATCACACACATTCAAGAAGATTCTTCAAAAGTAGCAGACGATAATGACAGAGCCACCCTTGAGGAAGAGTTTGCACTTGAATTAAGAACACGTGACCGTGAAAGAAAGTTGATTGGAAAAATTGAAAAAACCCTGCATTCTATTGAAATGGGAGACTATGGTTATTGCAAAACTTGTGGCACTGAAATTGCTTTGCAAAGACTGGAAGCACGCCCTACAGCGGATGAGTGTATTGATTGCAAAACCATCGCAGAACGAAAAGAAGTCTAATTTCTTCGTCTTTTTCCATTCTGACTGCGTTGGATTTGTAAAATTTTCAATCACATAGTTTTGTCTATGCTCAATCAAATTTTACAAATCCGCCTTGCAGAATAAAAAAATACTTAAAATTTGTTTCACATTTCTTCTTTCTACTTTGTTATTTTTTAAAATACTCGGTCACATAGGTTTTCCTATAGGCTTTCGCATTTCAAAAAAATGCCTCGTAGAAGAAAAAAATACTTGAAATTTGTTTCATCTTTTTGCGTTCTGGTTGTGTTGGGTTTATAAAACTTTCAATCACAGTGTTTTGTCTATGCTCAATCAAATTTTACAAATCCGCCTTGCAGAATAAAAAAATACTTGAAATTTGTTTTGTAAAAAGAATTCTTTTCAATACCCGCTTGACGGGTAAAAATACTTGAAATTACCCTACCGTCTTCTTTATTTTCCCTACGCTTTAAAATCTAAATCTAGAAATGTTGATAGGATTGACAATCTTTTTGTAACCCTTGGATTTTTAAACCCGTCTTTTTAGTAATGGTGCCAATTTTAGTCAGTTTGATATCTAAGTCTTTTTTAATAGATTGAATATGATTAATCTTTGATTCTGGCACAGTAAAACACAGTTCATAATCATCACCACCCGCTAACGCTATACACCAGTCTTTTGTCTGGGCAATATATTGTGCGACTTCATTAGATAAAGGCAAAGCTTCTACATCAATGCTAGCACCAAGGTTTGATTGTGCCAATATGTGTGATAAATCTTGTTCAAGTCCATCGGAAACATCAATACAACTGTGGGCAACGGTTAATAAAGATTGCCCCAGTTTTATTTGTGGTTCAGGGCGGTTAAGTTGTTTAACTGATGCACTTGATGGGATTTGCTGATTTTGTATTTGTTGCCACGCTAACGCAGCATCACCTAAGGTATTGGAAATAAAAATACTGTCACCTGCTTGTGCACCTGAACGCAATAAAGCTTGATTCTTTTTCATAACACCTGTGGCATTAATCGTAATGCTAAGTGCTCCTTTGGTGGTGTCGCCGCCCACCAAAGCAATATTATACGCTTTGGCAAGTGTTTTAAGAGAATCAGAAAAACCTTCAAGCCAGTGTTGATCAATACTGGGTAATGTGAGCGCCAAAGTGAAGTACAACGGACTTGCACCCATGGCTGCCAAATCACTGAGATTCACCGCTAAGGCTTTGTATGCAATATCTTCTGCGCTCGTGTTCGTTGGAAAATGTACCCCTGCAATCAAGGTGTCAACCGTAGTGGCGAGTTGTTTATCACTGTCAATGGACAGTAATGCACAATCATCGCCTATGCCCTGCCCCCAGTCAAAATATTGTTTGATTAAACCGAATTCATCCACAAGGTGTTGGATTACATGTACGCGTTTTCTTTTTGAGAATGGTCTGTCACATCTAGGACATTTCTAATCTCAGAGTAAATTGATTTAAGTTGCGCTTCCACGCCATTCTTAAGTGTGACTTTAACCGATGAACAACCTTGACAACCGCCACCAAAATTAAGTATCACGTCTTTGTCTTCAGTAATCTCTACCAACTCAACAAAACCGCCGTGTGAGGCGAGTTGTGGATTGACTTGTGCGGCAATGGTGTATTGAATTTTCTCTTCTAGCGGTGCATCTTCTTTAGGTGGCTCACCTTTTGCATTGGGTGCACTGATGGTGAGTTTTTTGCCTGAGCCTTCTTCTTTAAGCGTTACTTCAGATTCTTTTAAATAGTCAAAATTACTTTCATCAATAAAAGCGTTAAAACCTTCATAGGCAAATTTAAAATAATTTTTACCCAAATCATTTTCATAACAAAAATTAAAGGTTACTGCGGCAGCGGGTGTGCCGGCTTTTTCAATATCAACTTTAAGCCCTAAGCCTTCTTCGTCTTGTTGAGTAAATAAATCAGCGACATAGCTTTGCGCCTCATCAGTAATATTAAACACACTTTCCTCCTATTTTTTTAATCTATTAATCAAGCAAGGCTTGATATTAAGCCTTGCTTGATATAATATTGTCAATCAAACGCGTTGCGCCTAAAAACACAGCACATAGTATCGCAATTTTACGCGTATTACCTGTGGTTTGTTTAAGGGTATTTGCATCTAATATCTCTAAATAGTCCAGCTTAAAATAATTTTGTAATTGTTGAACGGCAGATTGTTGGTCTAACAGGCCTTTTTCAATTTTTACCAAGGTCTTATACAATTCTGGCGCAAGTTTTCGCTCGTCTTTGCTAAGATATTGGTTGCGTGTACTCATTGCCAAGCCATCTTGCTCTCGCACAATCGGTGCTTCAATAATTTCAACCCCTGAGGTGAAATGCTGAATAATATGCAGTTGCTGATAGTCTTTTTGTCCAAACACTGCAACGTCAGGACGCACAATATCAAACAAATGCCTAACCACCTGCAGCACGCCATTGAAAAAATGTGGACGTGTTTTGCCACATAAAATCTGACCTACCTCACCCACATCAATGTCTTGCTGCATGCCATTGGGATAAATCATAGCCGCATCAGGGATAAACACACAATCCACAGCCTGTGCTTTTAACAAGGCTAAGTCTGATTCTATGGTGCGTGGATACGTACCAAAATCTTCATGTGCTGCAAACTGCGTAGGATTAACAAAAATACTCACCACTACCCTATCGGCTTTTTTTTTCGCTAAGTCAACCAGCGATAAATGCCCCCTGTGCAAACCACCCATAGTTGGCACAAAAGCAATCTTATCACCTTTATCTTGCCATCTATGAAGTGCGACTTGTAAATTTTGGATAGTTTTAAAGGTTTGCATTTTTATTTAGAACTGTATTGAAAAAAATACGCCAAGGGGGTTGCATTTATCTTAGCATAATCTAATAAGACATAATATAGCGCTTTGTTGTTATTGTTAACAATGGGAGGTTTAATGCCGATTTGCAAGCATTGCGCAAGAACAATTAAGCGTCCGATACGTCCATTGCCATCACTAAACGGATGAATCATTTCAAAATGATAGTGTGACTTGGCAACATCATTTAGAGTTTGAATATTTGTGTAACTTTTCACCCAGTTTTCCAATTCTTCTACAATGTCATCTGGGTGAGTAAGTTGTATATCCAAGTTGGGCAATACCCTTTGTTTGGTAGACAGTTCACCTGCATTGTCTATCAATCCACGCATTAATATTTTATGCCAATCTTTAATTTGTTGTAAGTTAATTTCCACCTCAAAATTTTGAGCAATTTCCTGTGTAATGTTGTGGATATTTTGCACCTCTGCTACTGATGTCGCATGAAAATTGTTAGGCACAATATTGTTCAATACAATACAATCAAAATCCACCTCTTGTGTGCCTGTTTCAATTTCAAGAGAACCAGATGCCATTTTTCTCAGTGTTTTATCCATAACAGCAGGCTCAAACAAAAAATCACCCAACTCAACACCTTTCACCATCTGACCAATGCCACTCACATTTGGTAAAAATACATACTGACACCATAGCAGGTCAATTTTATCTTGATTTTTAGCTTTAATTTTTTGCGGATTATCACGCCATGCAATCAGCGTCATCCGAGTAATACCCAACGCTTGTGCAAAAGCCACCGAAGTTTGATAATATTGCTGCAAATCACTCAATTTTTGAGCGTAAGAGATATTTTTGTAATCAAAATCCATAGTGTATAATTTTTTGTATAATTTTTAATTATTATACATTTATTGTATATTTTATTGTATATTTTTTAAAAACTATGCAAAACTATGTTCATCGCTTGGAAAAGTGTGGTTTTTCACCGCTTGAATAAAGTCTTTGGTGGCAGACTCTACACTGCCATTGACTAAGAAGTTTCGAACAAATTTAGGCGGATTTTGTGTGATACCAAGCATGTCATAGCTCACCAATACCTGTCCGTCACAATCCAGTCCTGCACCAATGCCAATCGTAGGAATGTTGAGTTGTTCAGAGATTTGTTTTGCCAAAGACGCAGGGACACATTCAAGCACCAGGGTTTTAACGCCCCAACTTTCCAGCGCCTTGGCATCCTCTAAAATTCTTTGTGCGCTTTCCTCATCTCTGCCTTGAACTTTATAACCCCCCATTTCTACCACCGATTGTGGCTGTAAACCTAAGTGCCCACAAACTGGAATGTGATGCGCTTGCAGAATTTCAAAACAAGCTTGGTGTTCACGCCCACCTTCAAACTTAACCATTTGTGCACCTGCTGCGATAAGTCGCTGTGCATTTTGTAAAGTTTGTTCAGCCTTATCATAACTCTGATAAGGCATATCAGCAATCAACAAAGCTTGGCTGGTATTTTTTGCCACTGCTTGGGTGTGGTAAACCATATCATTCATACTGACACCCAGCGTATTTTCATCGCCTTTAATCACGTTACCCAGTGAATCGCCCACCAAAATAACATCCACACCACACTCATCAAACACCAAAGCAAACGAGGCATCATAGGCGGTTAAACAGGTAATTTTTTCGCCTGTTTGTTTAAAAGATTTAAGTTGCTCAATATTCATAATTTAATTAATGTTGAGGTATCTAACTTATCAATGAGTGCTTGAATAGACCCTAATACGGGCACCTTAAAATCAGGCTCTATTTCTGCTAATGGCACCAACACAAAAGCGCGATTCATTATCTCAGGATGTGGCACTACCAGCTGCTTAGAAGCAATCACTTGCACCCCGTAAGTCAGGATATCCAAATCAATGGTTCTGGCACCCCATTTTTTTTCACGTACACGGTGCTGCTTGCTTTCAATAGCTTGACATGCAACTAATAACTCTAAAGCACTCAAATGTGTATCTACTTCACACACTGCATTTAAATAATCGGGCTGTTTTGAACCGTCAACCGACGGCGATTGATACAAACCTGATAATGCCACCACTTTTACATCTTGTGTGTTATCTAAGGCAATCAATGCCTCTTTAATCTGTTGTTTTGGGTTATTAAGATTTGAACCCAGTCCAATATAAGCTAACAATGGATTAAGGTGCCAATTGGCTCCCCTGCGTGTAAAAGTGTCAACACCTCATCCCTTCTTCCTGAAGCGATAATGGTATTAGTGCTGGTTTTAGCGGCAGTTTTAGCAGCCAATACCTTAGTGTACATGCCGCCACTACCTAAGGAACCACCCGCTCTACTGGCAACTTGCTCAAGCTTTTCATCATCCACATGGATTTTATCAATAAGCCTAGCGTCGACATTTTGACGTGGATCCGCATCGTACACACCACCTTGGTCGGTCAAAATAATCAACTGTGAAGCACCTACTAAGTTTGCCACCAAGGCTGCCAAGGTATCGTTATCGCCAAACTTAATTTCATCAATAGCAACGGTGTCATTTTCATTGACAATTGGTACCGTGCCTAATGCCAATAAAGCATCTAAGGTAGCACTAACATTACTACTTTGCTCAACATTTGCAAGATTGTCATGGGTGAGTAAAACTTGTGCAGTATGAATGTCTTGCTTGGCAAACAAAGACTCATAAGTTTGCACCAAGCCCATTTGTCCAACAGCTGCGGCGGCTTGCAATTGATGAATACGCTCTGGACGCTCATGCCAATTCAGGCGTTTCATACCTTCTGCAATAGCGCCACTTGAAACCAGAACAACATCAATATTTTGACGTTTAAGCTGACTAATTTGCGCCACCCAAGCGGCAATAGCGGTTTTATCTAAACCTTTGCCATCATTGGTTAAAAGCGCTGAACCTATTTTAATTACCCATCTCTTATTCATTTTCTGTCTTCTATTAATTCAAACATTCCCTGTATTAATTCTTTACAACCTAAACCATTTAACGCCGAGATGTGGAATACCTTACCCGTATATTGAATTGATTTTACAATTTTAGCTGCAATCTGTGCACGTTTGTCTTCTGGCAATAAATCCATTTTATTGATCGCTAGAAGTCGTGGCTTGTCTGCCAAATCTTTATCGTATTTTGCCAACTCATTTTCAATGGTTAAAAAGTTTTCTGCAGGATCGGAACCATCTGCCGGCAAGGCATCTACAATATGCAACAATACCTTGGCACGAGATAGATGTTTTAAAAATTCAAAACCCAAACCCACGCCCTCACTGGCATCTTTGATCAAACCAGGAATATCTGCCATAACAAGATGCTTATCATAATAAGACACCACACCCAATGAAGGGTGTAAGGTGGTAAATGGATAATCGGCCACTTTTGGTCGTGCGCTAGAAATTTGCCTAATCAGGCTAGATTTTCCTGCGTTTGGCAACCCCAACAAGCCAATATCTGCCATCACGCTCATCTCTAAGCCAATCTCACGCACCTCACCCAGTGAGCCCGGTGTGGTTTTACGTGGCGCACGATTGGTGCTGGACTTAAATCGGGTATTGCCTAAGCCATGAAACCCACCTTTGGCAACCAATATTTTTTGCTCGTGCTGGGTCATTTCACCAATCAGTTCATCGGTTTCCAAATCATATATTTTGGTACCCAATGGGATTTCAACAATTAAATGCTCGGCTGATTTGCCACGCTTGTTTTGCCCTTGCCCAGGCTGTCCATTTTTGGCTCTAAATAAGCGATTAAAACGAAACTCACTGAGCGTGTTTAAACCTTCTTGTCCACGAAAATAGACATGGCCACCATCGCCACCATCGCCACCATCGGGCCCACCATCGGGGATATATTTTTCTCGACGAAAACCTAAGCAGCCTGCGCCACCTTTGCCGGCTTCAACACGAATACTAGCAGAATCAACAAATTTCATAAGTTTTGAGTGTTTAAAAGCCACTAAAATGTAATTTGTGTATTATACCTTTTATCAATGAATCGAATCTATTACAGCTTAATTGGGTATCTGTTACTACCAGCGATGTTGTTACGCCTATTATTCAAAGGCTTAAAGACACCTGCCTACAGCCAAAGAATTGGACAGCGATTAGGATTTATCAAAACCATAACGCAACCTGTTATCTGGGTGCATTGTGTTTCAGTAGGTGAATTTAAAGCAGCAATTGTACTCATTGATGCGTTGATTAAAGCCTACCCTAATCATAAAATATTCATTAGTAGTACCACGCCAACGGGTTCAAAAGCAGTAACTGAACACTATCAAGAGCAAGTATTACACGCTTACTTTCCATTTGACATAAACTTTATTGTTCAGCGCTACATCAAGCGAGTGCAGCCTGATTTGTGCTTATTGTTGGAAACCGAGATCTGGCCAAACCTCATTCATACGCTACACAAAAATAAAATACCTACCCTGTTAGTTAATGCCAGACTCTCTCAACAGTCATTGAAAAAGTACCAAAGATTTCAACAGTTAAGTGCACAAACACTGAATAAATTAAGTCTGATTGCTGCACAGAATCAAAACTCTGCCCAGCGTTTTATTGAGCTAGGCGTTGATCAAGACAAGGTATTGCCTGCAGGCAATATTAAGTTTGACCAAACAACAACGCCAGATGTAGCTCTGGTTGAACAGTTAAAAAAATTAACAGGTAAACGTAAAGTTGTGGTGTTTGCCAGCACTCACAAAGGCGAGGAAGAAAAAATACTTAACGCCTATCTGCAAAATCCCGTAGAGGCGTTGATGCTCATCATCCCCAGACACCCTGAGCGTTTTAATGAAGTATTTGACTTGGCAAAAAAAAATAAACTGACCGTAGCCAAGCGCTCTGATAACAAACCTTGCAAAGATTGTCAAATACTGATTGGCGATTCCATGGGTGAAATGATGGCGTATTTTGCCATTGCTGATGTGGTCTTTATGGGGGGTAGTTTGGTAAAGACTGGTGGGCATAATATGCTGGAACCTGCCACCCTTTCAAAACCCATTTTGTTTGGCCCTCATGTGTTTAACTTTAGTGAAATATCCACTGCCCTACTTGAGCAACAAGGCGCTATTCAAGTGCAAGATGCAAATCAACTGCTAAGGGAAATTACGCAACTTTTCAGCAATGATAAAATGCGTAAAAATTTAGGAAGCAACGCCAATCAATACTTTAAATCTCAACAAGGTGCAGTTAAAACACTGCTAAAGAGTATTAAACAACTACTGTAAATGTTGTCTAATGAAATCTGCAGTGCGTTGATTGGCATCTTTAGCCGCTAAATCGTCTGCAAAAGTTCTAACGTGACTGGGTCTAAACTCAAACCCTCTACCCACGCCTGGATAAATAATCAATTCAGCCTCCACGCCCTTGTCTTTCAGCACCTTAATTCCCGCCAGAATTGGACGCATTCTTTGATATTGGTCATGCTCACCAATAAACACCATGCTGGGTATTTTTAAATCATTAATCTGTGTTGCATATTGATAAATTTGCTCTACTTCTGGCGCATCTGGATCTTGCCAATGCGGATAATAAGACACATAACAAGCGACGTTTTCTTCTTGTTTTTTATGCGTAACTAAGGCTTTAAGTGTCATATAACCGCCACGAGTATGCGAAACCACACAAGTCTTATCACCAATAATATCTTGCCTTTCAAGCAACACGTCAATACCTTTTGCCACGTGTTTGTCATACGCTGTATTGTGCTTAATTGGGAATGGTGGCTGCAAATAAGTGCCAAACATATTAGGTGCCAATACAACAAAACCACGTGCTGCCAAACGCTTAACCCTAGGCAAGGTCCAAGAGTCTAAACCCCTACGCCCGTGTTGAAACAACACCGGTAAATATTTACCAGGTTGGCTTGGTTTAAACAAATAAGCCTCAACCTCAACATCGCCATCCATGTAGGTAATTTCTTCCATGGTGACCTGATGGTTTTGCGGTGTTGGTAATTGCCCCTGCTTCCACCAAGCATCATCCCACCAGCGCTTATTCTCATCTTGCGGATAATTAATTTCAATCCAAGGTTTGGACGGATGTGTGCCTGCAAAAACCAAACCAGAAAAGCACAGTAGTAGTGCACTAACTAATTTATTCATTAATACTTTCTTTAAGGTAAATCTTACTGTCATTGGCTAAAAACTCGGCTGATTTTTGATCCATTTCAACTTGAATAGCATTAATCTTGGCAATTTCTTCATCGTCCATGGTTTTGATTTCTTGGGTGATTTTCATTGAACAAAATTTTGGCCCGCACATGGAGCAAAAATGCGAAGTTTTTGCTGCTTGTTTTGGCAAAGTTTCATCATGGTATTTACGTGCGGTATCAGGGTCTAAACCTAAATTAAATTGGTCTTCCCAACGAAATTCAAAGCGTGCCTTTGACAAAGCGTTATCACGAATTTGTGCACCAGGATGCCCCTTAGCAAGATCCGCCGCATGGGCGGCGATTTTGTAAGCAATAATACCTTGCTTAACATCGTCTTGATTAGGCAAGCCTAAATGCTCTTTTGGGGTGACATAACATAGCATTGCGCACCCATACCAACCGATTTGCGCAGCACCAATAGCTGAAGTAATATGGTCGTAACCTGGGGCGATATCAGTAGTCAGTGGACCCAGGGTATAGAAAGGCGCTTCACCACACTCACGCAATTGTTTGTCCATATTTTCTTTAATCATTTGCATTGGCACATGCCCCGGCCCTTCGATAAAGGTTTGCACATCGTGTTTCCATGCAATTTTAGTAAGCTCGCCTAAAGTTTCTAATTCACCAAATTGTGCAGCATCATTAGCATCTGCAATAGAACCTGGACGCAGTCCATCGCCTAATGAAAAAGTTATATCATAAGCTTTCATGATTTCACAAATTTCTTCAAAATGCGTATAAATGAAGCTTTCTTGATGGTGTGCTAAACACCATTTCGCCATAATTGAGCCGCCCCTAGAAACAATCCCAGTTACTCTGTCAATCGTCAGTGGCACATGCTTGAGACGCACGCCAGCATGAATGGTAAAGTAATCCACACCTTGCTCTGCTTGTTCAATTAAAGTATCTCGAAACACCGCCCAATTCAAATCCTCAGCAATACCGTTGACTTTCTCCAAAGCTTGATAAATTGGCACTGTGCCAATGGGTACAGGTGAGTTACGAATAATCCATTCACGGGTTTCATGAATATTTTGGCCGGTGGACAAATCCATAATGGTGTCAGCGCCCCAGCGAATCCCCCACACCATTTTATCGACTTCCTCGTCAATACTTGAACCCAGCGCTGAATTACCAATATTGCCGTTAATCTTCACCATAAAATTACGCCCAATAATCATCGGCTCACTCTCTGGGTGGTTAATATTAGCAGGAATAACTGCTCGTCCACGTGCTACTTCATCACGCACAAATTCAGGGGTGATTTCATCAGGGATATTGGCACCAAAGGACTCGCCTTTTTGCTGCCCAATTTTGTCTTTGTAGTCCTGCCACTTGCAGTTTTCACGAATAGCAATATATTCCATCTCAGGGGTAATGATGCCTTGGCGTGCATAATACATCTGCGTGACATTTTTGCCTTGTTTTGCACGTCTTGGCGTTTGCAAGTGTTCAAAACGTAGTGTTTCTAATTCTGAGTTATCACGACGCTGATTAGAAAAATCTGAACTTAAACCTTCTAACAGCTCCGTATCATCACGTTCTTCAATCCAGTTTGAACGCACATTATCCAAGCCTCTACGCAAATCAATTTTTACTTTTGGGTCGGTATAAACTCCAGATGTGTCATACACATGTACTGGGTCATTCTTTTCAGCCAGTTCGCCAATCGTATCAGTTAGGCTAATTTCACGCATTGGCACTTGTATGTCAGCACGTGAACCCTGAACATAAATTTTTCTTGAATTAGGTAATGGCTTGATGAAAGAGGCATCAACATTAGACATTTTCTTTAAGGTTTCGCTCATTGTTGTATAATCCGTTTAAATTATTAAAATAACTACAAAGATGACAATTTTAACCCAAAGACCACGCCGTATGAGAAAACAAATATATACCCGTGAATTAATGCGTGAAAACACCTTGACAGTAGATGATTTGATTCTGCCTATATTTATTGTAGAAGGAGAAAAACAGCGTCAAAACATAGATTCTATGCCTGATGTGGAGCGTTTGAGTGTTGACGAATTGTTGATTGAGGCAACAGAATTAGTTGCATTAGGCATTCGTGCTGTGGCATTATTTCCTGTTGTACCGGAGGGCAAAAAATCTTTAGATGCCGAAGAAGCTTTTAATTCAGAAGGTTTGGCGCAACGTGCGGTGCGTGCGCTGAAAAATAAACACCCTGAATTAGCGGTAATCACCGATGTGGCGCTTGACCCATTCACCACGCATGGTCAGGATGGCTTGATTGATGACGATGGCTATGTTTTAAACGATGAAACCGTTAAGGTGCTGGTTAAACAAGCGCTTTCACACGCTCAAGCTGGTGCTGATATTGTTGCCCCAAGTGATATGATGGATGGTCGTATTGGCGCTATTCGTCAAGTTTTAGAAGAAAACGGTTTTATCCATACAAATATTTTGGCTTATTCTGCCAAATACGCATCTAATTATTACGGGCCTTTTCGTGACGCTGTTGGTTCTGCCAAAAATCTTGGTGCATCCAGCAAAGAAACTTACCAAATGGATCCGGCTAATAGCGATGAAGCAATTCGTGAAGTTGAGTTAGATATTGTTGAAGGTGCTGATATGGTCATGATTAAACCTGGTTTGCCTTATTTGGATATTGTCTATCGCATCAAACAAACCTTTGGGCTGCCAACTTTTGCTTATCATGTATCTGGTGAATATGCCATGCTCAAAGCCGCCGCACAAAATGGTTGGATTGATGAAGAAAAAGTGGCGCTTGAAACTTTGTTATCTTTCAAACGAGCGGGGGCTGATGCAGTCCTAACCTATTACGCCAAACAAGCCGCCCAATGGCTTAAATAGCGTCGTCTTTTTCTATTCTGACTGTGTTGGATTGTAAAAATATTCAGTCATTTAGTTTTACTAAACTCCTGTCATATTTTTAAAATCCGCCTTGCAGAATAAAAAAAATACTCGCTATTTTTAGGCCTGACTTCAAATTCTAAGTGCAACTTTTTGTTGGTTAATAATACCTGATTCAAACACCGCTTGCGGTGTTTGGTAATCCAGGCTCTTTCTTGGTCTACTATTCAACAAGGCGACAGCCTTGTTGACTTGTTTGTCTGCAATATTGTCCAACCTCATTTTCTTAGGTAGGTACTGTCTAAGCAAACCGTTGGTATGCTCGTTTAATCCCCGTTCCCACGAGGAGTACGGGTTGGCAAAGTAAACCTTTGTATCTAGCTGTTTTGCAATTTGTTGGTGGTATGCAAATTCTTTTCCGTTGTCTGGTGTTAAGGTATGAGTATGCTCAATATAGGGTGTTAGCAATTGGATAATTGCATCTGAGACTAAGGCTGCGGTTTTTCTTTTAACTGACTTTGCTAAGAGAAGTTTTCTTTTTCTATCAACAATAGTCACCACAGCACCCTTATGTCCTTTGCCAATGATGGTATCAAGTTCAAAATCACCAATTCTTGTTTTGTTGTCAACGACCTTTGGTCGTTGATCTATCATAACTTTATTTGGAATGATGCCACGTTTGTCAGCTTTGCCATAACGTTTTTTGCGTTTCTTGTTGGTGCGACGTAGATGTTTCCATAGGTTGCCATTACATTTTTTGTCTTGCAGAATATATTGGTAAATACGTTCATGAGAGATATTGGTGTTTTGATTAATTTTTAACCAACCTGATATTTGTTCTGGACTCCATTGCACACACAACTTGCTATTAACAATTTCTTGAATATTAGAATTCCATTTTTGATATTTTGGTACTAATTGCCTTGCACAAGCAAGCCCATGGGCTTGCTTGTAGCGATAACTTCGCTTGCCCGTATTACGGGCAAGTTCTCTAGATACAGTTGATTTGTTAACACCAATATTCTCAGCAATGAATGAATGCGTCATTCCTTGCTTCATACATTGGTAAATATGGTATCTTTGTTCTTGAGTAAGATGTTTGTATGGCTTCATTTGCGCTCCTTTTTACTAGACCTAAAAAAGAGTAAATGATACCTACGGTGTCTTGCTCTTTTTTAGGGGTAAAAGTTGCACTTAGAACTTGAATGGGCGATAGTTGTTTTTAGATAAATGTTATTTTATCAGATTGGTGGTTTTGGGTTGAATTATGCAAATGTCTCTTGGTGTATACTGCTACTACGAATAATTTTAATTTAACAAACGACATACACAAACACAAACACAAACACAAACACAAACACAAACACAAACACAAACACAAACACAAGAAGAATAAACAGGATGTAAACCATGAACACAACTAAAAAAACCCAAGCACAATTAAAAGCATTACAAACCAAAGCAG
>ERZ1048686.1376-NODE-1376-length-18774-cov-5.890272_pt1 | contig 18774 bp, 16 predicted proteins | sample MGYA00383099_ERZ1048686 | MGnify/ENA primary metagenome ERZ1048686 (study PRJEB29581, sample SAMEA5548369) | metagenome | biome: marine; feature: coastal; material: water | depth 25 m | study: Short-term variability in the microbial, nano- and picoplankton... | reverse complement strand
AAGCTCACTATGTCCCGCTCAGCAGACATTAAAGTTGGGCGCAGCTAAGGTCCCTAATGCGGGACGAAGCCGACCTTTGCTCACGCAGCTATTGCTGACGCAGCATTTCCTCGCATGTGCAGCGGTACTCATTTTGCAACGCAGCAGATTTCATCAGAGCGGCCATTGAGAGGGTCAAAATTAGGTATTCCCAAACCACACTTTCGCTGCGTGCGGGTCCAACGATCAGGTCGCGGGACATTGCCGACCTTGGATTTTTGCACTTTGCTGACGCAGCATTGGCTCGCACCTGCGGCAAAGTTCTCGCTGTTATTTAGCGTGCATCGCCAGAGCGGTCGTTGAAAGCCGGTCTGAGCCGCGAAATCCATACCACCCTTTCAATGCCGTAGGCTTTGGCAATCGAGACGCGGGTTTTGCGGCTATTCGATGCCGATCCGATTCACGCCCTGGCTTATCAGGGCCGTCACCAGAGCATCTGTGTTGACAGACTGAACCCGGGTTCCCTCGGCAAGGGCCAAACCTGCAGCGGTTCCGGTTGCTTGCCCCATCGCCATGCATTGGGGCATCCCTCGCACTGAAGCAAAGGCCGTGGGGTCGGCGGATATGATCCGCCCTGCAAACATAAGGTTTTCAATCTCGGTAGGGAGGAGAGAGCGGAATGGGATCGTGTAGAAGCTGCCACTTTTGATCGCGGCGGTGTGGGTCATGTCATCGTTCGAACGCATCACGTCATCAATGGGGTTGTCGCAGGCCACGATGCCATCGGCGAACTTGGTTCCTGCTGCAAGGTCTTGACCGGTGACACGATAGACCCCTTCCAGTTTACGTGTTTCACGCACCCCCACTGTCGGCGACAGCATTGTCATATGGGCGTTCTCGAACCCCGGAACATCGGTTTGCAGGAAGCGCGACAACTGGTGGCATCTGCGACGTCCCTCCTGGGTTCCTGCCGATACCGCAGAAGGGTTGGTGCCATCCACGCCCCGAACATGGACCGAGTTGCAGAAAACGCATCCTCGGTGGAAACCCTTCATCAAATAGAGTTTGGCCAGATCGGGATGCAGGCGGCCCTCGCGAATGCCGACGGCGGCGTATTTCTGAAAATAGGGGTCATCCTCTGCAAATGCCCGGTCCCAATCAACACCAACCATGAAAAATGAAATCGTGACGGCCATCATGTTGCCGCCCTTGTCGCCAACAACATAAGGAACACCGGCCTTCGCCGAGATGTCAGCATCGCCGGAACAGTCGATGACGATCTTGGGGCTGAACGTGAACGGGCCGTTGCGATCAAAACACTCAACGGCTGTGATACGCGCGACATTCATGACGGGATTCACGGCCGTGGCGTTGAGACGGATTGTGACCCCGGCCTCCTCCAGCATGTCAAACATGGTCAGTGTCGCGATGTCATGGTCATAGATGATTTCAGGTCCGAAATTCTCCAGCGTGCAGGGGCGCTTTTCCGCGGCAGGCGGGTCGATCGCCTCCAACCGCTTGGTCAGTTCTTCGAATACGCCACCGATGATTTCATCAACCGGATACCCGCCACCCCAAGGCATGCCAGGGCAAAAGGCCATAACGCCGCCGATCTTGCTGGTGGCCTCAAGGAGTGTTACCTGCAAGCCTTGCCTGCCAGCCGCAAGGGCTGCGCCAAATCCTGCGGTCCCGCCACCAATCACGAGAACATCCGTTTGATTTTGCTCTTGGGTCATTGCAGTTCTCTCAGTCTGATTTTTTCATCACACGCCAAAAACTGCGAATATATCAGCCGTGTCAACAGCGATCAGCCCTTCGGGAACCGGGGGAGGTGATCGGGAATTGATTTCATCGGGTCGACCGCTGCTACGGCTTGGAGAAACAAGTCGCTCAGAAAGGCCCGCGGGTCCGAAATGCGGTTTGACATGTCCAAGGTTCTGTCACTCCTTTTTCGGAGAGGAAGCTCGGGAAGGCGACACGACTTGGTTTGGCAGCGCCGAGCCTTCGAAAAAAGCGTCTAGATTATCCACCGCAAGCATACCCATAGCGGTCCGCACCTCTTGTGTGGCCGAGCCGATATGCGGCAGGAGCGTTACGTTGGTCATCCTTCGCAGCTCTTCAGGAACGGCTGGCTCGTCCGCGAACACGTCAAGACCTGCGCCGGCTATTCGGCCCTGTGCAAGAGCGCGGACAAGCGCATCCTGATCGACACTATCGCCGCGGGCCGTGTTGACCAGATACGCCGTCGGCTTCATGGCGGCAATGTGGGCTGCTGTAACCAACGGGGCCGCGCCCCCGCCGGGCACGTGGATCGAAACCACGTCTGCCGCAGACATCACGTCCTTGATGGTGTCTAGCCGCTCCGCTTCAAACCCCAGATCATTGGGTTCAGAGCGATTGAAAAACACCACCTTCATACCGAACCCCAATGCCGCGCGGCGCGCCGTGGCCTGCCCAATGCGGCCCATGCCAATTATCCCCAGCACCTTACCCTGAATGCTTGAGCCGAGCCCTTCGATAATCGAAAACCCGCTCCAGCGGTTGTCGCGGAGTTTTCGTTCGGCGGCATAGGCGCCGCGCGTTGCTGCAAGGATCAGCAGCATCGCGATATCCGCCGTCGCGTCGGTCAGGACGTCGGGCGTATTTGACACGGCGATGCCCTGGGTGCGCGCGGTCTCGACATCGATATTGCTGTAACCCACACCGACATTGGCAATCATTCTGACGCGGCTTTGCGAGGTTCCCACAATCTCTGCATCCAGCCGGTCGCTCACCGTTGGCACCAGCGCGTCAAACGACCGCATGGCCGCTGACAAGTTGGCGTCACTCATCGGGGTGTCGGATAGGTTGAACTGAACATCGTAGGATCCGGCAAGACGCGCCTCAACGACATCGGGCAGTTTCCTGGTCACCAGAATACGTGGTTTTGTCATAGCCAACCCTCAGGTCCTTGCCGCTTCGAACTTGGCCCAGGCTTGTTCAAGCTTGTCGATGTCAAAGCCCGGTTCGCGGGCAGGAACCAGTACTATGGATTCGCTGGCAATAACGGTTTCGATGGCTTGTTTGAGGTCCGCAATAACGTCGCTTGGAATGACGAGAGCACCATGCCTGTCCGCATGTATCAACTCGTCCTGTGCTACCCGCATCCCCATGATGTTCACGGGTGTTCCGATCTCGACCACATGGACAAACCCGTGGCTCGGACCGATTGAGCCCGCCAAAACCGGGAAGCCTTCGTCGATCACGTCCAGATCGCGCATCACCCCATTGGTCACGGCGCCGGCCATCCCGAGCCCCTTATGCACTGCCACATGAACCTCGCCCCACCAACCGGCGATACAGTTGGGGAAATCCACATCTTCGATGACCGCGGCGGTCGGTCCACAGCCCCCGGCCATCGAACGGAAATAACTCATTCGCCGGGCCCGGATCACATCGGCCGGCTCATTGGGGGGCGCGAGGCCGGAAATCTTCGCCGTTCGGGCAAAGCCCACCGTGGCTGGATCGCCGGGTTTGGAATGCTCCATTGTGCCGCGGGTGAACCGATTGAAGCCGCGCTTTCCTTGCACCACTTCGATCGCGTTGCACACCGTTGGCGTATCGACCTGCCGCAGCAGATCAAGAAGATCGTCGGGGATCACATTCTCAGCCATGTTTCTAATATCCTGTTTATGAGTTTGGGTTGTTTCAGCGTCGGCAAATGACCGACCGCCTGAATGCTGGAATTGAACATCTTGGGTGTCATTCGTGAGAATGCCCTTGAAATCGTGCGTCGGTTAGTCAACGCATGTCGCCCCTGCGGGGTCATTTGTGCGTCGCACGCGGTACATACTTGCTTCGCCCGAAACCGAGGGTTCCAATTGTCGCGACAAGCCTTCTGGTACCAGACAGGTATCGCCGGGGTTCAACGTTGCCGTTCCGCCGTCCCATCCAAGCCGCCAATGCCCGCGAACCGGCATCAAGACCTCGGGTACGTCATGGCTGTAACGTTCGGCGGAAATCGAACCGCGGGTGATGAAATCGGCTTCAAAGCCGGGGCGATCCCGCAACTCTGCGTCCGGTCCGATCACCTTTGCGGGCTGCCGGTCGGCCAACGCCATGAGGTCCCAGTAGCGGGCAACATGGTTGGGAAGCACATCCGCCGTCGTCGGTTCTGCTCGCTTGGCAAGCTCAACGTCTGACATCAACGGCATACGCGAGACATTGTGCGGCAGGCTCTCGCCTTTCTTGGTGTCATAGAGAACGCCGTTTTCGCACAGCAGAAGTCCATGATCTGCGGCTTCCTCGATCACCTGTGGCGCCCAGTGGACACCGCCGCCCGCGTCGTCACCACCCAGCAAGGCCATGATCATTCCGTAGTCTGTGCCGATGTTCTCAAAGCCACGGAACACCCCGGTGGGGATATTGAAAATGTCTCCCTCTTCCAGCACAACCTCGCCGGCGTCGCCCCAACGTCCCCAGAAGAACCTCCAGCGCCCCTTGAGCACAAAGAAGGCCTCCGCCGTATTATGGTCATGCAGGGAGTTTCGGCATTTCGGAGGCTGACCGGCGGCGCCGATGTTGAAGCCTGGAGTTTGGCGGATGTGAACATGCTGATCAGGGCTTTCTGAAACTCCACCGCCGATGATCGTGAAGTTTTCTTTCTGGTCCGAGCCTGGCGTATGGGCATCGATGAAAGCGGTCTTGCATGGTTGCAGGTCGCCGTAGCGAACAATTTCAATTCGGTTTTGTGTCATATCAGGACTCCGTTTGAAGCAATATCTGCTTCCAGATTGCGATGTCGTCGAACAGGGTGAACTCTCGGCGCAGGCCACGGGGGCCAAACTCTACGTGACTGACACCCATGATGTGAACGTCGACGCCTGTGGGAGGGCCGAAACGGCCCCAGCCATCATGCCGCCCGGTAAGAGACCAGCGAATGGCGCTGCGCGGGCATTGCAGCGGGTCAAGGCGGCCGATCTGGTGATCAATCCTGAACTCCGCAGACGGGAAGGCGCTGCGCAATTCGATCCAGAAATTGTCTACCGCCGCCCAGCCGTGGACCTCCTGACCACCGGGCAGTGAGAGGTGACAAGCCCGATCATATTGCTCGGTTACGGCTGAAAAATCGGCATTCATCAGACGACCCAAAATCGAAGCGTGGCGCTCACCCCATTCGTTGTCGTTGCCAGCGGCGGTATATGGGCCGGGGGTATCGCTGGCCGGGGTCAACGGCATTTTTTCGTCACCCGCCGCAATCGAGGCCCGTGCGGCTTCCTCGGCGTTTATGCCCAACTGCAGCGCGATTGCTGCATTGTCACGGATCAGCCATTCGTCCCAGACACGGTTTTCGTGACAGAACGTGTCGGCAATCGTTCTAAAGATGACCCGCCGTCCAGTCGCTGGCCCAAAGGCGCCGCCCCGATGCGTCGCGGTCGACAAAATGCGATGAGACGATAAAAATCCGGCATCCTCATCACCGCTCCAAATAACGTCCTCGCCCAACAGCTGCCGATCAGGAAACTCTGACAGTGTTGCCATTGTGTTGGCTTTACCGGCGTCGTTCCCACGGCTGATCCCGGCTGGCGTTCTAACCAAGAGATCATCGGCGTAGTGCCAGTCGAGCGCCGCAATATCGCGGCCCTCCCATATCTGGGCCGTACACTTCAGAATGTAGTCCGGCAGGTCAGCGTAATGTTTTTCAAAGCCTTTCATCTGGCCATCCCTCTGGAATACGAGCACTGCCTCTCACGATCAGCGCGGTTGAAATCTCGACACGACCCTCAGGCCTTTTGCCCGTCTCGATCATATCGAGCAGCATTTCGACGGTTGTATCGACGATCATTTCAGCGGGTTGCCGTAGAGTCGTCAGGTCGAATGATGGCCAAGCGGCCATTGTGACATCGTCGAATCCCACGACGGACACATCATTAGGCAAATGCAAACCAAGGGTGAATCGAAGGGTTTCGATCACACCAAAAGCCATGTCGTCGTTCCCAACAAAGATGGCTTCCGGGCGGGTAGCGTCAGCAAACAAGGCGATGGTGGCTTCAACGGCCATATCCCTCTTGAAGTGGCAATCAATGCAACTAATCGGTTCAAGGCCGAACTCCGCCAGTCCTGCGATGAACCCCTCTTGCCGCTCTCGTCCATTCACGGACTTCTGCCAACCTGCGATATGCGCAATACGGCGATGCCCTGACGATGCAAGAAACCGGCCGGCCTGTCGGCCGCCATCGAAATTCGAAGCCGTGACAGAAGGCAACGACCGATCTTCCTGCCCGCGGTTGAACAAGACGAAGGGGATGCTGACCGTATCAAGCCGAGAGGTCAGACGGATTGAAGTGCTGACCGACGCCAGAATGATGCCATCTACCTGATGGGCCAAAAGGTCTTCGACAACAGCATCCACATCCTCGTCCAGATCATTCGCAAAGAAGACCAGCAGGTGATAGCCATTGTCGCGTAACGCGCGCGAAAACCGCTGCAACGCTTCTGTCGAAAATGGGTTTTTCAAGTTTGCCAGAACAAGTCCGATAGTCCGCGACCGTCCTGTATTGAGTGAGCGTGCAAGCGTGTTGGGAAGGTAACCAAGTTCACGGGCGGCCTCGCGGACACGCTCTTCTTTGATTTTCGAGACATGCAATCCAGGTGTAAACACCCGACTTACGGTTGGCTGGCTTACGCCTGCACGCTTGGCAACTTCAGCAGCAGTAACACGTGTATCCTTCAACTTTCAAATTCCACTCAATAACTCCAATTCTGGATAGATGACGTCTTCGGATTTGGATCGGCCGCGACCGACTTGATTCCCCTGAGTCTCACACGGAGGATAGGCTCGCATGAATACGTATTCAAGCGCAAATTGAATACGTATTCAAATTTTGTGCGCTGGGACTTCTGAGAAATCAAAGAATAAGAAAAGACGGCAAGAAGTGATGTGCAGTGATACGATACCTCGGCAAACGTTGCTGCGTTTTACACGAATGGCTGCTCTTCTTAGCGCAATGCGGTACGAGTATCTGCGGCGGTGCGGCAGAACATTTTTTTGCGAGCACGTACAGCAAGTTCATTGCACTTCTGCTATGGGCTCACAGCCGACCTCGGAGGCGGTGCAGCATTGGCCAAATAAAAGCCACCGAGCTCGATCAAGACGGCCCATTCCGGCCATTGACCGGCATGCCCATCGTCGCCGCTCAGCTTCACTAGAGCGGTCGTTCGATCTGGGCGCAAGTTCGATGGACTAATTACGATCTTACGTTCGGTCGCTCGGATGAAACACCGATTTTCTGTTTCATCTCTCAAGCTGAACGTTGTCTACACGTAGCACGACGCCCTTCTGGTTTCCCCAATCCGGAAAGATCACTAGCGGCGTGTTAACGTTGGTCAGATCAAGACCGGAGCCCGGATGAAGAACCAAATCCTTTAAAGAGAACTCGAAGGTTTTCCATTCGCCTACCGGCGCGGTTTCGATTGGCACATCGCCTGTACCGCAAGGATGGAAGCAATCGATCTTCATCATCACGCCACCAGAGTCACGCGGGTTAACGACGACTTTGGCATCGAACCTAATCTTCGAAAACTCACTGATGTCGTGTCCGAAGGGTGACTGCCAGTAAACAACAGATTCGTCTGTGTTGAACGCAAGGTTCGCAACCGCACCGCGACCTTCTTCCTGAATTACGGTCATGTCGACACTGCCGTTAGCGACATACTGGCCAAGCGAGAACGGGGGAAGGTCTTCGTCTCCGAAGATCGTTACGACATCGGCGTCGAAAAGGTTTTCGTCATATTCAATGAGAACAATTTCCGGGGCAACATTACCGAAGACGCGGGTTGCCCGTCGGTCTTTGGTTGCACAGGCTCGCAAAGACGTTGGGTCTTCGGGGCAAGCGAATACGCGCACAAAGTCCACTTCCAGTTCGGCTGGGAAGGGTGTGCTACTATCCAGTTCGCCGGGCCAATTGCCACCGACGGCTACGTTCATCAGGAGATGAAAACGCTGGTTAAAGGGGGCGTCTCCGGGGACGGTCTCATAGAACCCGTCAGCGCCCTTGATCTGCGAATACCAGCCAGAGGATTTCTGGGTCGCATAGTGCACGTCGTCCACGTACCAACGCATCTCACGATTTGCCCACTCCAGTGCATATGTGTGAAACTCATCTACTGGATCAGACCCCTCAAAAACATAATTGGTCCCGCTCGACGCTTGGCCGGGCCATTCGCGGCCATAGTGCAGAGTGCCATGAACCTGCTTGGGCTCTTCGTCGGACAGGTTCACAGCCTCAACGATATCAATCTCGCCGCTAGCGGCCCATCCACCGTATGCGTAGTCAGTTGGCAGCATCCAGATTGCGGGCCAGATGCCTTGACCAGAGGGTAGCTTGGCGCGAACTTCGATGCGACCGTACTTCCAATCGCCTTTGCCCAAAGTTCGAAGCCGCGCCGAAGTGTATGGCAGGGTGCGGTCGCCCGCATTGCTGTTCCACTCCAACGGTTCTGCTGGACCTGAGAACGTCTCTGGCCGTGCGTGGATCACAAGATTTCCGTCTCGCAAAAACGCGTTTTCGGGACGATCCGTATAACATTGCAGCTCGTTATTGCCGCCACCCCAACAATTGGTTTCCCAACCCCACTTGCTTTGATCAATCTCGACACCGTCGAACTCGTCGTTCCAGACCAGTTCCCAACCTTCGCCGACGACAGAGGAAATGTCCTCGGCGCTTGCAGCTTGTGCACTCAACGCGGTGACCGCTACGGCACAAGCGAATGCGAATGAATGAGGTTTGCTCATTTTGAAAACTCTTCTGCCTTGCGCGATACTGTTGTCGAAGCGCGCAGATCTGTGGCCGAGAACCCAGTCGACAAAGTGAATTCTCCAGCTTCAACGCGCCAAACGCCTGCGTTCACATCGAAGAATGCGAAGTCTCGTGGATTTAGGTCGATCGAAACGGTTGCTTCCTCTCCCGCAGCAAGTGAGATTTTCTGGAAGCCTTTAAGTTCTTTTTCAGGTCGGATGACAGACGCCTCTGTGTCGCTGACGAATAACTGAACGACAGTCGAACCTTTGCGTGTTCCAGTATTTTTCAGCGTGACGTCTACGGTTATTCCGCCACTGGTTTCAGAGGCTTCGATCGTGGAAATATCAAAGCTTGTGTAGCCCAGCCCGTGTCCGAACGGGAACATCGGGGTAATGCCTTTGGCATCATAATGGCGGTAACCGATGAAAACGCCCTCGGCGTAACGCACATTGCCGTTTGTACCCGGATAAACCTCGGCATCGTCGCTTTCGGTTGGATTGTCAGACCAACGCATCGGGAACGTCTGGGAAAGGCGTCCGGATGGTTCGGCATCACCAAACAGGACGTCAGCAACCGCGTTGCCCACTTCCTGACCCGGATACCAAGCCTGCAGAACGGCAGGAACTTCCCCGAGCCACGGCATTTCTACCGGTCCACCGGTTTGAAGAACGACAACAGCGTTAGGGTTTGCTGCGACAACGGCTTTTACCAATTCATCCTGACGACCGGGCAACTGGATGTGATCAAGGTCAGAACCTTCGGTATCCCATTCACCGGAACGCCCGACAAAGAGAAGCACAGTTTCCGCGCCTTTTGCCGTTTCGACGGCTTCGGCAATAGCCTCGTCTCCAAGTGGGCAAGACACTCCGAAACGGAAAGCTGGGTTCACAAGGTTGGCGGCCGGAACTGTCAGCAGGTCAACTTCGATCAGATAGGTCTTTCCGGCTTCCAGATCGATCAGACCTGTGCGCTCGTCACAGCCTTCTTCAAAGAACGTGCGGCCTTTAGTCCAATCATCCCAGATGTCGACAACAACCTGTCCGTCAATCTTCAAACGCGAGCGGCCAGCCGAGTGCAGACCAAACGAGTGCGGACCGGATTCTGTGGCAGTGTATTGCGTGCTGATGCGCGCTGAGAAATCGTTCTGCGCGATTTTGCCTTCGACGGGTTCCGGATAGAGGAATTCAATCGAGTTTTTCAGATGCGCAGTCGAGACAACTTCGCCACCAAGATCGTTGTGGGCAAAGTATTCGACCGTGATGTCACCCTGTACGATCGGTTCCCAGCGATGGTTCTGACAACCTGCAGCGTAGGTCAGGTGCTCTTCGCCAAGGCGGTTCACAAGACCATCCCACGGAGAAATGCGGTAGTGCGGGTTCAGTTGCGAAGAGCCGCCCCCCATGATCTGAGCGACTTTGGCGTTCGGACCGATGACCGCGATTTTGCCTTTGGGGTCTGCAAGAGGCAAAATACCTGCGTTTTTCAGAAGAACTGCACACTCTGCGCCAGCCTTACGGATCAGGGCGCGGTGCTCTGGGCGGTCGTCTGTGATTTCCTTGTATTCAGGCATCTCATCCAAAACGCCGACACGGGCCATTAATCGCAGCATGTTGCGGGCACGCTCGCGGACAGTTTCAAGCGAAACCTCGCCTGCCCCAACTGCCGCAATCAGCTTGTCACCCCGATCGCGGGTTGGGCCAGGCATTTCCAGATCAAGGCCAGCTTCGACTGTAGGGGCGGTGGTACGAGAGCCGAACCAGTCTGAAACGACAATCCCGTCAAATCCCCATTCGTCGCGCAAGACATCCGTCAGCAGCCATTTGTTTTCAGCAGTATAGGTGCCATTCAGCTTGTTGTAGGATGACATGATCCCCCAAGCATTGGCGTCTTTTACAGCGCCCTCGAACGGGCGAAGGTAGATCTCGCGCAGGCTACGTTCGTCGATCTCCGAGTTGATCGTTGTACGCTCGATTTCAGACTCGTTGCCAGCAAAGTGCTTGATCGTGGGCGCAATGCCTTCGTCTTGCAGGCCTTTCACATAGGCAATGGTCAGGTCTGCGGACAACTCTGGATCTTCCGAGAAGCACTCGAAGTTACGACCATTCGTGACACTGCGGTGGATGTTCACCGTCGGGGCCAGACATACCTGAGCACCTTTGGATTTGGTCTCTTGCGCAATCGCCTTTGCGATCTGGTTTATCAGGTCGGGGTCCCACGATGATCCCATAGCAATGCCAACAGGGAAGGCCGCCGATGAGACACGTTCGCCACCTTCCTGAAAGAAAGAACCCGAGCCGCGCGCACCGTTTGGTCCGTCAGTCACTCGTAGTTTGCCAATACCGTGTTCCGGCAACGCAGCGACCGACCAAAATTCGTCGCCTGACAAAAGTGTCACCATATCGCGAAGCGACATTTGGCCTAACAGGTTTTCAATCCGGTCTTCGCGCGTTTGATCATCTGCGCTACGCATCGGGGTTTGGGTGTGATGTTCGTTCATCATCTATTCCTTTTGCAAAGGCGAAAGTCGTTATTGATAGAGAAAACAGCGGACGAAATGATCGTCTGCCAACTGAGTGGTTTGGGGCATTTCGGCATGGCACCGGTCGGTCGCCTTCAGACAACGGGCGGCAAACGGGCAACCGATACTGTCCGGAGAGCGCATCGGGATGTCGCCCTTCTTTGCCATCAGCTCTTTTTTCTTGTGGCGGCCAGCCTCGGGAACAGCGCTTATCAGAAGCTGTGTATAAGGGTGCTGGGGGTTTTGGGTTACGCTGTCGCTGTTTCCCCATTCAACCATGTGCCCGACATACATTACCGCTGTGCGTTCCGCGAAATAGCGTGCAGTTGCGATGTCGTGGGTTATGTACATGAAGCCGATACCGTCCTGCTTCATGTCGTCCATCAGGTTCAGAATGCCCAAGCGGATCGATACATCCAGCATCGAGATCGGTTCATCGGCAAGGATGAACTTTGCCCCAACAGCCAAGGCGCGGGCGATCGCGACGCGCTGGCGCTGCCCGCCTGACAGCTCGTAAGGAAACTTGTCGGCGGTCTGACGGGCAGGGGAGAGGCCAACGCGTTCAATGATTTCAATAACCCGCTCTTCGACCTCGTCGGCACTTAGGTGCGGGTTGTGGATTTTTGTCGGACGACGCAGATGATGACGGATTGTGTGGACCGGGTTCAGTGATCCGAACGGGTCCTGAAAAATCATCTGCACTAATTGCGCGTAATCTCTCTGGCTTGACACACCTTCGGCACTGTTCACATCCTGACCATCTAGCGAGATGCGACCCTCGCTTGGCTGGTACAAGCGGCAAAGTGCGCGCGCGACGGTACTTTTGCCACTGCCGGATTCCCCGACGATGGCAAGCGCTTCACCAGATTTCAGAACAAAGCTGACTTCGCTGACGGCACGCAGAAATTCGCGATTGAACAGGCCTCCGCCGATCGAGAAGTCGATGGTCAGATCTTCAACTGTGATATCCGAGGCGTCTTCCGTCACGGTTTTGATTGCTGGCTGGTTCATGCCGCCACCTCTTCCGAATGAACGACGTGGCAGGCGATCTCTTTGTCGCCTTTGCGTATGAGATCTGGGTTCGTCGTTTTGCAGAGATCAGTACTCAGGGTGCAACGATCGGCAAAATGGCAGCCCTCGCCCAGTTCAAGAAGGTTGGGCGGGTTGCCAGGAATGCCTTCCAGCCGAACCTTCGGCCCGTGGATGGTTGGGAAGGATGCGACAAGACCTTTGGTATAGGGGTGCTGTGCGTCGTCTAGAACCTCTTGTGCGGTTCCCAGCTCGACCAAGCGACCAGCGTACATCACGCCAATCCGGTCTGCGATCTCCCCCATCAAGGACAGGTCGTGGCTGATGAAGAGAATGGCAAAGCCGTATTCTTCTTTCAGCGCGTAAAGCTCGTCCATGATCTCGCGCTCGACCACCACATCCAATGCAGTCGTTGGCTCGTCCATGATGATCAGCTTGGGGCGAAGCGCCAAGGCGATCGCGATCACCACCCTCTGGCGCATACCGCCTGACAGTTGGTGCGCATAAGAAGTCATCCGCGAAGGGTGTATCCCCACCGTTTCCAACAGCTCCTCGCCACGTTTCCATGCCTCATCACGGGTTACGGTTTTGTGGGCCAAGATGACGTCAATGATCTGATCGCCGATTGTAATCACGGGATTCAAGGCGTTCATGGCACTTTGAAACACCATCGAGGCCTCGGCCCACCTGAAGTCGCGCAACTCACGCTCTGACATTTTCAGAACGTCGCGGTCTTCGAACAGGATTTCACCTTCCGAGATCAGGGCAGGGGCTGCGTGCAGGTTGGCGATGGCAAATGCCAAGGTGCTTTTCCCACAGCCGGACTCGCCGGCCAGACCAACCGTTTCGCCGGGGCGGATATCAAGCGTCACCTGATTGACCGCACGGGCGTTTCCGTTGTCGGTGACGTAATCCACCGATAGATCGCGAACTTGCAGTAGGGGTTTCGTATCGGTGCTCATGCCTGTCCCCGCTTGGCTTCAACATTCGCCTTCATGCGGCGCCAGATTTTCAGATATTTGCCGGTGCGCAGCTTTGGGTTCGACACCTGATCAATCGAAATGTTGATCAGTGCCAAGCCGCCGCCCATCAGAGCGATCACGGTGCCGGGGACTACGAAATCCCACCATGCGCCGACAAAGAACGCTGCACTGGATTGTGCCCAGTAAAGCATGGTGCCCCAGCTAACGACGGTCGGATCCCCGAGGCCAAGGAACTCAAGCCCAGCCTGCGCGCCGATAGCGTACAACGAGGTGCCAACGAACATGCCTGCAACAAGGCTGATCAGGTTTGGAATGATCTCGACCGCGATGATGCGCCACTTGCTTTCACCCATAACCTCGGCGGCTGTAATGAACTCTTTCTTACGGATCGCTAGGGTTTGGCTTCGCATCACCCTGGCCCCCCAAGGCCAGGATGTCAGCCCTAATATGAGGGCGATCACCATTGGCCCGACCTGCCCTAAGAAGGCGGCTAATATGATCAGCAAGGGCAATTGCGGGAAGACCAGCATAACGTTTGTCACAGCCATCATGGTCTCGTCGATCCGCCCTCCGAAGTAGCCCGAGGTGACGCCTACGCTAAGCGCAATGACTGTTGTGACCGCAGCGGCTGAGAAGGCCACCATCAGCGAAACACGACCGCCGTAAAGGACCTGTGAGTAGACATCCTTGCCTGCGCGGGTCGAGCCGAATACCAGTTCGGTGCTTGGTGGCTGGTGACCACGGGCCACGCGCTTAGTGGGGCTGTTTTCTGTCAGAACCGGAGCCGACAGACAAGCGACGACGATAAGCGCCACGATGCTGCTGCCGATGATACCTGCAGGGTTGCCACGGTAGAACTTCAGCAAGCCGGCGAAAAAGCGTTTGAGTGATTTCATTGGATCGTCTTTCCCAGTTACTTGCGCAAACGCGGGTCCAGCCAGACATAGAGAATGTCGGCGATGAAATTGGCCACCAGAACACAGATCACGATCATCAGGAAACAAGCCTGCATCAGCGGGTAATCACGCGCTCCAACGGATTTGATGATGAGTTGCCCGACGCCCGGATAGTTGTAGACAGTCTCGATAAAGACCTGTCCGGCAACGGCGAAGCCCAATGCCATCGACACAGCGGTAACAACCGGCAGGATCGCATTGCGGGCGGCATAATGGGTCATGATCCGGCGGGGGGTAAGTCCTTTCGCCTTGGCCATGGTGATATAGTCCTCGCCCAGCACGTTCACCATTGCGTTGCGCATGGTGAAAATCCATGTGGCCAACATCGAGACAATCAGAGTAACCATTGGCAGTACCGCGTGGTGCAGGACGCTTTTGATGTACGTCCAATTCAAGCCGGGATCGAGGTCGGGGTTTGCACCGAAACCAAGTGGAAACCACTTTAGGGTCAGAGCGAAGACGAAGAAGACAAACAGTGCGGTCACAGCTTGAGGCATCGACGCGACGAACTGCCAGAAGAACGGTACGAAGCGATCAACCACGCCTCCGCGGTTGTAAGATGCGTAAAGCCCGATGAAGCAACCTACGGCGATTGAAACGAGCGATGCGGTGCCGGCAAGGAATACGGTCCACGGCAGGGTGTTGCCCAAAACCTCGGTCACCGGAACCGGGAACATCATAATTGCAGGTCCAAGTTCAAACGTGACAACGCTGTAAAGATACTGAAGGTACTGCTCCCAGAGTGGGCCATCAGTGAACCCCAGCATTTCCTGATAGGCAGCCAGTGTTTCGGCAGGTAATTTCCCACCCGCGGCAGCAAACAATGCGTCAACCGGATCACCGGGCATCAGGCGCGGCATGACGAAATTGAAGGTGATCGCAACAAATATGGCCACCATGTAAAAGGCCAGTCGCCGAATGATAAACGCCATCGCTCAGGTCGCTTTCGATGAGGTGTTTCGGGTTTGGACGGGATTATCGACAATCCTGTCACAGGTCTCAACCAGGGCTGAGAGGGTGGGCAAAGCAAGTACTCCTGCTTTGCCCGAGTTTTTTAGTCCAAAGGCTTACTTGGCGTAGAGGCCTTCGAATACCAGCAGTTTGCGGCCAGTCGAGTAGAATACCGGCTGTACTGTCGCATTGTCAGCAGTCGGCCAACCACCAACGCGTGTTGCGTTGTACTGGTACCAAGTCGGGTTCGAGAACAATGGCACGAACGGCAGTTCCTCGGCTGTGTACTCCATCAGAGATGCCAGGATCTCAGTGCGACGTGCTGCGTCATCGGTCTGACCGTATTCGTCAACCAGTGCACCCATGTCTGCCGAAGCTTTACCATGGTTGGTGTGCCAGCTCTGACCTTCACGCGACGGGTGGAAGTAGTCGCGGTATGCCAGGATCGGGTCAACGTTGTTTGTCACCGACCAGTTGATCGAAGCTTGATATGTGCCTTCTTTCAGAGCGCCATCATATACCGACCAGTCAACTGCACGGGTGTTCGCCTTGATACCGACTTCCGCCAGATATTCGGTGGTCATCTGCACAGTCTGAACCCAGTCAGTCCAACCGTTCACAACGTGGATGTCAAAGTCGATTGCCGACCCATCTGGGTTTTCACGGAAACCGTCGCCGTCAACGTCTTTATAGCCAGCGTCATCCAGCAGCTTCATAGCTGCATCTGGGTTGTACTCGGCCAAGTGGTCGTACTTGGCGTTTACGTCGTCGTTGAAGCTTGTCTTGAAGAACTCGCCGATACCTGTGACGTGACGCTCAGCTGTTGGATAGCCGTAAGCTGCAAGATCAACTATGGTGTCACGATCCAGAGCCATCGAGAACGCCTGACGGAAAGCGATGTCGCTAAACGGCGCTTCACGGGTGTTCAGATAGATGTTGATCAGGTCGTTTGCAGGATACCAGTAGCCGTGGGTCTCAGGGCTTGGTTCAACATATGTTTTGTCGATGTCTGCGATGAAGTTCGAACCCCAGTCGATCTCGTCAGCCATAAGCGCCGGCTGGATCTGCGAGTTATCCGAATACTGACGGAACTTGATACAATCCAGATAGGGCAGGCCCTGATCGGCTTTGTAGTAGTTCGGGTTGCGGCAGATTTCGATCTGGTTGTCACGAACTGCGGTAACTTCGGTGATTGGACCCGAACCAACAGGGTTGGCGTTCTTGAAGGTCAGCTTGTCTTCGATACCGGCCCAGACATGCTCTGGTACAATGTATGTGTCTTCCAGATACCAGTCGAAGGTCGCGTCAGCGCGGTTGAACTCTACAACAACTGTGTTGTCGGCAGTTGCGGTGATCGACTTGATCAGTCCGTCGGCCCACTTGCCCGACTTGTCGAGAGTCGCATCGTCTTTACCTAGGTTCAGCGAGAAAGCAACGTCGGCTGCGTCAAGCGTTTCGCCGTCCGACCATGTCAGGCCGTCTTTGATCTTAACGGTCCACGACTTTAGGTCGTCGCTGTAAGAGAAGCTCTCGGCCAGACGCCAGTTGATCTCGCCAGCCATCGCATTGTGTACGTAGAGTGGCTCGAACATGGTGCCGCGGATCAGTTCGATCTGAGCGCCCGAGAATGGGTTGAAGTCTTCAACAAAAGTTGTGGTGATGATTGGCACAGTCAAAGTGCCGCCCTGAGCATGATCGCCAGCCGCAATGGCTTGACCAGCCATAGCACCAACAATTGCAACAGAAGTTAAAAGCGAAGTGTAGCGCACGTCAGAAACCTCCCTGTCTGTAACGTTACAGATTTGCCTATAACGTTACAGATTTGATTTCAACAAAAATGTTTGCGATAACGGTGACGCATTCAAAAACGAAAGTGCTAAGTGTAGAGGTTTTCGATAGAAATGCGTCAAAGCGGTCTGTCAATTGATTTACAATGCGGACCTGAAGAACCGAGAGAATGAAGGCAAAGCCGAATGACCAAGCCGCAGGATGGCCGAAATGCAAAGACCGATTCGAAGAGGGGGGGCAATGCCCGGCCCACGCTAAAAACGATCTCGGAGATTAGCGGTTTCGCTGTTCAAACAGTTTCGCGCGCTCTAAGCGACGCGCCGGACATTAGCGCGAAAACAAAAGAAACAGTTCGCAAGATTGCAGACGAGGTCGGGTATATCCCAAACCGCGCCGGCGTACGATTGCGAACCGGCAAAACGAATGTCATCAGCTTGGTTCTATCCACCGAGCATGATGTGCTCAGCCTGACGTCCCTGCTTATTTCCTCAATTGCCGAGGGTCTTCGCGGAACTCCCTATCATTTGGTCGTGACTTCCAGCTTTCCGGATGACGATCCAATCAAAGCTGTAAAATACATTGTTCAAAATGGAACAGCCGACGCGATCATTCTTAACCAGATATTGCCGGAAGATCCTCGTGTGAAATATCTGATGGACAAAGGGTTTCCGTTTGCGACCCACGGGCGAACAATCTGGTCCGATCAGCATCCCTATTTTGACTATGACAACTACGCTTTTGCAAAGCTGGCAATGGCGGAGCTTGCCAAGCAAAAAAGGCGTAACATTCTTGTTCTCGCGCCCCCTCTGGATCAAAATTACGCGATCGAGATCGTCAACGGCTTGCAAAATGCCGCCAAAGAGAATGACCAGTCGATTGAAATCGTGAGCGACATCAACAGTGACAGTCATCACAGAGTTGTTCGTAGCGTGATAAAAGAAAAACTTAGCGGTGAGAAAAAGTTTGACGGCCTTGTCTCGGCCTCTCCAAATGCAACAATGGCCGCCATTGCCGGTCTGGAAGATGCGGGACTTCGCCTTGGAGAAGAGATTGATGTTTTCTCAAAGGAAACCGTGCCAATTCTTGATCTATTCCGCTCTGGGATACTGTCCACCGGCGAAGACGTAACCAAGGCCGGAAAGTTCCTTGCAAAAGCAGCGGTCTTCGCGGCCAAAAACTCTGGCGATCGACCAATGCAAGAGCTTGATCAGCCAATACAGTGAGAGTTGCTTGGGTATTGCCCCAAATTACTCACTAATTTTGTTAACGATGACTGATTGCAAGAAATTTCCTGCCATCTTTTGTTCTAGTAGGGCGTATGACCCATGAAGTGCTCAATTTTATTCGGTTTGAATGTCCGCTCATGGTGACAGGGTCGTCTGGTGTGCACTTGCCGCGAATGTCTGCTTTCCACCCTTCTTTCAGAAACGACTGGACTTCAGAGCCTTTTGGAGCAGTAGTGTTCGCACCCTTCTGGTCGCCCGGGATTGCCGGGCTCCACTCAGTACAGGGCGAGGGGTTGGCCTTTGCCCGTAGAGTGGAGAAAGACGATGTCCATCAAGACTAGACCTGAACCAAAAGCAACGGCGCCTAAACAGGTCAACGCAGGGCCTACGCGCCAGCAGCAACTGTCCAAACTACTGAACCGGAAATCCGGCGCTTCGATCGCACAGATGCAGAAGGCATTTGGCTGGCAGCCACATACAGCGCGGGCTGCCTTGTCGACGCTTCGTAAAGCAGGAACCGTGATTGAACGGTCCGACACCCGCAAAGGGTCAATCTATCGGATC
>ERZ1048686.1373-NODE-1373-length-18848-cov-6.949077_pt1 | contig 18848 bp, 9 predicted proteins | sample MGYA00383099_ERZ1048686 | MGnify/ENA primary metagenome ERZ1048686 (study PRJEB29581, sample SAMEA5548369) | metagenome | biome: marine; feature: coastal; material: water | depth 25 m | study: Short-term variability in the microbial, nano- and picoplankton... | reverse complement strand
CGAGTTTTGATCCGCTCTCAGCACTTTGGCCAACTGGCTGGTTTGACGTCTTTCAATTCCGTTGGATATTAGCATGGCCACTTACTTTAAAGTATCTACCGATTGTCATTCCTTTTGCTCTTGGCACCGTTATTGGTGGCATTGACTGTACGGAAAGCGCAGCCGCAGCCGGTGATGAATATGACACCCGAAGTGTTATTGCAATTGAAGGACTTGCGACACTGATCGCAGGAATGTGCGGAGGTGTCATTCAATCGACACCATACATCGGTCACCCAGCATATAAAGCAATGGGAGGTCGCGCAGCCTACACGCTGGCAACTGCAATTTTCATTGGATTTGCTGGCCTCACAGGTTCATTTGCGTTGCTCTACGAACTCATTCCGGCACCAGCTATTCTTCCGATCTTAATTTTCATCGGACTTGAAATTTCTGCTCAAAGTTTCGGAGCTACTCCGAAACATCACTATCCGGCAGTTGCTATCGCATGCATACCAGCACTTGCCGCTCTTGTTGTGATTCAAACCGACAAACTTCTCGCAGCAGGTGCTGCTCCCGGCAATCAATTGGCAAGTGAACTATACGGCCTCAGAATTCTTGCATCAGGATTTATTATTACGAGTCTTTTATGGGCGGCCATGACTGCAGCGCTTATTGACCACGCTCTGATCAAGGCATCCGGCTGGTGCATCGCTGCAGCCACATTCACTCTCTTCGGTATCATCCATTCCCCTTTTGAAGATGGACGGATGTTTCTCCCGTGGGCCATTGGAAACCTACCTATTGAGTCTCGTGGCCGCAGTCCATTCGAGCTCACAATTTCATATATTCTTTTGGCACTTATATTTTTTGGCTGGGGTCTCTGGTATAGCAAACAACAGAGTCACTCGAGCCCGTAGGCTCCAGCAATTGGCGCACCATTCGGTGAACCACCAAATGCAGATGTTCCAGCGGCCGAATCAGAGAGTCCCGCACCGCCGGCAAACTGGGTGCCAGATAAGAACCTTGGCTCAATAGCAAACGTCACACCAACGTTGTTACGACTGTAATCGATGTTAAAGCCGAAACTCATCAAGAACGATTCACCTATCCGGACAAGTTGGAAACGCTGACCAATATTCGCCCCTGTAAGGTCAACCGACGACCCAAAGGAACTTGCCCACTTTGGGCTCATTCGATACGTATACGAACCAGTAAGGACACTTGCGGTGATAGGACCACCAAATGATTGGTATCCCATATACACGCTTCCCCGAGCTGACCGATTCAACAAAGCACCGACGGTGTAGAGTTGTTGACCGCCAGTGAAAAAATCGACGTCAGCGGTCGACAAAATAGTTGTGCGATCTCCGACATGCCAGCGAAAATCATATTGCCAGAGTCCAAGGACCTGACCAAAATTCTGGCTTGTTGTTGGAAAGAATTCACCATCAATATCAAAGACAACCCAGTCAACTATTCGGCGGTTGCCATATGGCCCTCGTTTTGTCTGCCAACGCTGTCGAGCGCCGACACGGAAGGCTGTTAGGTCATTCACCACCTCACTTGGCCCAGTCACCCAGCTACCAATTCCACGACGAATTGCATATGAACGCGGATCATATCGACCATTATTAGGACCTCTTCCTGAGCCTGCGAAATCAAATGGCGATACGGCGTAATAAGGGTTCGGTGATACCCCTGGTGGTGGCGTATTTTGAAAATCAAAAAAGGCAATATTCCGCCGGTACTGATTAATTGTATCGTCATCCAACTGGTCATAGAGTGGAAATTGGTTAACGTCTTTCGTCGCATCAGCATACGAGAACTCGGCTTCAAAGATTACTTTGTGGGCCAAACCATGGAGATTCCAGAGCCTACTCTCGACGGAATTGTCGGAAGTCCACATCGGCAAGCTTGAACGAATTCCAACCTGACCATATGCACGATCAATACTGCTAGGTGCTGCTCCTGTGAAAGGATCACCCACATCTTGCCCCCAGTGTCCAAGTTCACCAAGCGCATAAGGGACAAGCTTGACCGGGCCCGCCTGAAACGGCAGATCAATTTCCTGGCGCGTGACTAGCCGCTCACCAATAACGTTGTTCTCATACGGAAGAAGTGTCCACAGAGAATATCCTTGGCCTGGATTAGGCCCTCCCGGGACATTGTTACCCTGTGGAGCCGCCGGTAAAGCCTGACGAACATATGAGATACTTGAATGTTCGTACCAGGAAAGCGCATCGCGCAAGAGGGGCTGCGCCATCCAGTGATGATCAAGTCTTGGCCACCACTCACTCTGCGTCAAGAATGGATCTACCCGTAAACTCGTTAAGAGACGCCACTGACGATTATCTGTCGGTCTCCGTAAATCAAGCCATGTACGTTGCTCATACCCTTCTTCCCACTCAGATTCATAGTACTCTTCAAGAAAATTAAAGTCACTGATCCAACCAGCCGCTCCTCGTGCTTGCCATCCTGCAACAAGATCTTGACGGTGCCTCCAAAACGATCGACCTCGAAAAGCACCCTGATAGCCTGGATATGTAAAGTCACGCCTTCCAAGACCAAGGTTATCTATCCCTCGATCAACGACAAACCATGCATCAGCGATTCCATTTGCGGGCGTACCAAGCCCCAGAAACTGCGGTCGATTATAAAGCAAAGATGTACCAAACCCTGGCCCTCTCAAGCTGAGGTAGTCGATATTAAAATCCCAATCGACACCAGACGGTGCGTCTTGCCAGCCAAGAACCTGAAACGCGTCCCAACTTGTTAAGACCTGCGTACCAAGAATCTGATCATTCTTTATTTTTAAATCATTAATATAGAAGGTGGGCTTTGTCGCGTTGGTGGCAAGTACTGGCCACCATAAAATTGGAACACCGCCAAGCGTCACGGTATTTCCACGACTCGTTACTTGTTGCTGATGCTCAATAGCTGGCTCACCGGTAAGTGGATCAATCATTGGCATTCCAAATGGTCCAGGGAGCGGCACCTGCTTATCCGTCAACGTTAGCTCACGGGAGCGAAACTCCCATGTCGGTGTTCCCATACGACTTGTCGTCAGGCCGCTCCGTTGTGCAACAAAGCGGCTACGATCAACTTGTCGAAGCACATCTGCTCGCAAACGTATTAATCCCGCATAACTATCAACTGGAGTAAGGACGGAGGCACCTGTAATAACACCGCTTGATCGAGGCACATCATAAAACATACTTACGGCCTCGATCACACGCTGCCCTTGCCGAAAAACGACATTTCCTTCCATATAAAGTTCGAGAGGTGCATCTGCTGCCTGAGCAGCGTCTCCTCCTAGATCTGGCTGCTCCTGGCCACGGGTCCAGATAACCATGCGATCAGCAGAAATATCGAGTGGCCCCGCAGGATCTACTCCATCGATAACCAGATTGATTCCTGATGTGATTACAGCGACCCACTCTGGCCCTGACGGACTTGGAAACCACTGGACTGCAAGTGGCATACTTGATCGAGGAAACGCCCGTAGCCTACGGCCGACCGTAACTCTTTGCTTTGACGGAACGATAACACCACCATTGGCATCACCAAACTCAGCAAATTGTGCTGGCTCAACTTCGTCAATAAATTCTTCACCAGAAACGAGTTCGATTTCTGATGAAGGTATCGGAGTGATGTTTGCTGGTGATTCATAGACAGCTGGCTTACTTCCCGAGGCCACAACACTTTTAAAATCAAGTTTTGGATCACGAATTATCCCAAAGCGTCCAGACCAGCGATCACTACGAATTGTACCGGCCTGTTCGCTATCAGCTGCATTAGAAACACTTCTTCGTACTTCCACCCCTCCTGCCATTCGAACAAGAACCGTTCGAACTATTGGAACTTCTGAACCTTCTCCTGTCTCCTGGCCTTCAGGCTGCTGCTCGATCCAGACGACAGCCTCGTGAGAATCGACTGCAGTCAAACCTTGATGAAATTGAACTCCTCCTGTGAGATGCCACACCTCATAAGATCCCTCTGTCCATCGTGACGCCTGAGTAGCAGTAATACTCAAGAGTTCCTGAGGATTTGCTGCAGGCACTTCAATCTGACCAGCCTCTGCGATAGCCGCTGCTAATCCACCTGCTGGTAAACTAGCGAGTACACCATTGGTGTTATGATGCGCAGGCAGCTGCGCACGTGCTGTGCTCCAACACGCACCTAAAAAAACCAAAAGCCATACGATGACTGCACTACCCGGCAACAAAGCTTCCGGAAGTTGATGACGTACCGATAGAAAAAGTCTCTTCGCTCCAGGTGGTCCTGGACCAAAATGACATTCTCCGGAATGATCGTTATGAATAAGGTTTTGAGGCACGCGCACCCGCTGTACCGACACCACGTGGGCTCGGCTAATTGGGGAAACAAAAGTAGGAGCGGGACTATAATCACGGGCTAAAAACCCGGTCAAGGTGTCGAACCAAGGTGTCAAAATTTTATGGAGAATTTGGAAGACTAGGTGATCCATCTAGGTAAACTAGGTGATCCAGTCTCAATCAGGGCGAAGTTGGAATGCCTCTCGTACCTTCTAAATTAACTAGTTTCGCTAATAGGCTATCGTGCCTACTTGTCCGGCATCGTCTCATTTTTCTGTTTTTCGGTATTGCAATTGGAATCCTTTCAGTTGAGCGATCTCGCCATCTGGAATATTCCCAGTCTATTGATGCCATGTTCGACCGGAGTGATTCGGCGCTTCCTCCATTCCATCGACTTGGAAGAACGTTTGGTGCAAGTTCCATTGTGCTCGCCGTCTATGATGAGCCCGAATTATTTCAACCGACTGGGTTTGCTCGTCTTGAGGAATTAACAGAACGCTTATCTCGGCTACCTGGCGTAAGCACCGCAACGAGTTTAGCAACAACACCGCTCGGCGATGGTATTATCGATACTAAAAATAATACAACCGCCGAAAATCTTGTTCAGCTTATGGAGGGGTACACGGTTGGAACAGATCGACAAACTGCTGCTGTTGTCTGTGTTCTTTCTGAAAAAGAGCAACCAGAAAAAGAGCCCTCGACTGTTCAGCAAGATAATGCCGGAAAAACAATCGATGCTATTAGAGCTATCATGCAAGGGTATCCAGCCGGGACAATAGCTGGTGAATCAGTTATGCTTCGGGATGGATTCGCCATGCTTCGTCGTGATGGGAATGTTCTTGGCGTTACAGCGGGGCTACTCGCTTCAATAGTCCTACTTATTCTGTTCCAAAGTATCCGGTGGCTCTTTGCACCGCTTGCTGTAGTAGTCTTAGCCCTATGGTCAACACGTGGCCTCCTTGCAACAGCCGGCCAAAAACTCACCATGGTTTCGACTATGCTTTCTGCAATGATAACCGTCGTAGCGATTGCAACCACAGTTCATATCATCGTTGAGTTTCGACGGAGACTAAGTGACGGTGAAATACCCAAGCAGGCACTCACGAACACACTTCAAATACTTTTCTGGCCCATCGTTGCTGCCATTATTACTGACATCATTGGCTTTGGTTCACTTATCGCCAGTAACGTTGGGCCTGTTCATGATTTCGGAGTCATGACAGCCATTGGTGCCGCAATGGTGCTTCTTGCCGTTGGACTTGTCATTCCTTGGTTTGCCCTCGTGAAGGAACACAATCCACCAAATCAGGACCGGAGGGCGAAAGAACACCTCGACCCTTACCTCAATCATCTTGTTTTCAGAATCACTCAGCATCCAAAATCAATACTGTTGGGTTCTTTGGCAATTATCACATTTACTGGAATAGGGGTTTTCCAACTTCAGGTCGAAACAGACTTCACCAAAAACTTTCGACCAGAAAGCCCTATCGTCAAGTCATATGACATGGTTGAATCTCGACTTGGAGGTGCTGGCGTTTGGGACATTTTAATTCCAGTTGAACAGCCGATTGATGCCCAGGCTCTCGGTCGTGTTCGTGACCTCGAGAGCCGGATTCGAAATGAATCAACAGCCGAAACAACACCTCAAGGTCTTACAAAAGTCCTTAGTATTGTTGATCTCCTTGATGCTATTTCACCAGTCCCCTTGACTGAACTGCAGAACTCCCCTGTCGGCAACATGATTGTTGGAACAGCGGTTAGTATTTTTCAGCAACAACTGCCCCAGCTTGCAACAAGCCTCATAGGCACAGATCCTCTGGACAACTCCACGTGGGTGCGAGTCATGCTTCGAGCACGCGAAAAGCAACCGGCTTTCCTTAAACGATTACTCATTCATCGTGTCCGGACGACTGTCACAGAGATGTTTCCAAAAACGACATTAACTCCAGCTGGCGAAGTGACCGGATTTTTTGTTCTACTTGCTCAACTTGTTGAGCAAATGCTTCAAGATCAGTGGCTTACTTTTCTTATAGCAACCATTGGTATTTTCATATTTCTATCACTTGGGTTTCAGAGTGTCATTATTGGTGGGATTACGCTGATCCCTAACACTCTTCCCATAGTTTTCATTCTCGGAATACTCGGCTGGGCCGGGGAGCCAATTAATATGGGGACTGCGATGATTGCTGCCGTATCTTTAGGGCTCTCTGTGGATAGCTCTATCCACTATACAACTGCTTTTCGTCGCCACCTTTACCAACGAGGCCACATTACTGAAGCGCTTCAGGCAGCCCATCAAACAGCTGGACGAGCAATGATATTTTCGACACTTGCCCTCGTCGTCGGTTTCCTCGCATTAACGACAAGTGAATTCATACCCACCGTCTCTTTTGGAAGACTCTCGTGCCTTACTCTACTGGGTGGTCTTCTTGGGAATCTTCTGGTTCTACCAGTCCTTCTTTCACTTGCAGCACGACGATTTCATTGGGCGAGTTGAAGCCACATAGACAGACTGCAACACTCCATACGTTCGACTTAAACACCTGTAAAAATGCAAGAAGGGCCATACGATGTCGTCTGAGTTTCTAAACTATATGCAAACTGATTCTGCAACTTCTGCTGTACACGCAGAGCCATCTATTAATCCGGCTCGCTTTGAGGCTGATGCTCTTGTCGTATTTCTTGAATCCGACGGCCTTCGAGGACCACTTATAGAAATTGACAAATCTTCTGATGGACTTCTGCAGAAACTCTTTCAACAGAGAGAGCTTACAGGGAAACGTTATGAATGCATTTCACTCTATACCCCAAATGGCCTTGCCTGCAAGCAGTTACTTGTAGTCGGCATTGGTTCTCGTGATGAAGTAGATGCTGGCGTGTTGTACGAAGCCTCTGGAGCTGCGGCACGAAGACTATCTGGGCAACCACGAGCAACTATTGGTTTTCTTGCTGATGGCACTTGGTCAAATGAAGAACTGGAACAGGCTGTCGCTGGATCAATCATGGGCGTGGCTGGGCAGGACCTATATCGATCAGAAAAACACCAAACACCTTTTGAAAAAACCGTCTGGTTGCAAGCACCTGTCGAGGTTGTCCAACGGGGCAGCATCATTGGTGAAGGGGTAAAACTTGCTCGCCGCCTGGTCAACATGCCACCAGATGACCTCTACCCAGAAACTTTTGCTGAAGAGGCAGCAACAATAGCAGGACGTGTCGGACTTGAAATTGAAATCTGGGATCAGGCACGACTTGAAAAAGAACGTTGTCAGGCGTTACTTGCAGTGGCCCGAGGCAGTACTCGAGCACCCCGAATTGTTCTTATGCATTACAGAGGCCCCGGATGCAATGACGCTTCTCCAAGGCTCGCTCTTGTCGGCAAAGGTGTTACGTTTGATTCCGGAGGCCTTTCTCTTAAAACTTCAGAGGGAATGCTTGCTATGAAGTGCGACATGGCCGGTGCTGCTGCCGCGCTTGGTGCAATAGCATCAATCGCCGCACTGAAACTCCCGGTTCACGTTGTAGCTGCCGTTGGGCTTGTTGAGAACATGACTGGTGGCAATGCCTATAAACTTGGGGATGTCCTAACCGCTCGAAGTGGAACAACGATTGAAATCCACAATACTGACGCTGAGGGCCGAGTCGTTCTTGCTGATGTACTTGATGTTGTAGCTGACCTAAAGCCTTCCTGCATTATTGATGCGGCCACACTCACTGGCGCATGCATGGTTGCACTTGGCCGAGATATAGCCGGTGTTTTTACAAATAACCAAGCGTATTGTGATATTCTAAAAAATGCTGCAAGTTCGGTCGGAGAACGAGTCTGGCAACTCCCAATGGATAAAGATTTTGATAGCCAGATAGCCAGTGATGTCGCTGATATAAAGAACGTTGGTGACGGTCGACTTGGTGGTGCGATAACTGCTGCAAAACTTCTTGAGAGATTTGTTCGAAATATTCCTTGGACTCATGTCGATATTGCAGGACCAGCCTTTGCTGATAAACCACGCCCCTCGATTGCGGGTGGAGGAACCGGTTCAATGGTGCGATCTTTTATTGAGTTTGCAAAGCGTCTTGCATCAATAAAAATCGAGGATTAATTTATTTATGAACTACCGAAACTTGTAGAAATCACCAAATCAGCCCAACAGGTTTTCGAGTTCATCAACGAGTTCGCCAAACCTCGCCAGTGCCAAGCCCACTGGTTCAGGGGTCTCGAGGTCCACACCCGCATCACGAAGCAAATCGAGCGGCCATTTCGAGCACCCGCCTCCCAGAAAATTTAAATACGCGGCCAGTTCCTCCGAACCACCTTCAGTAACTTTTTTCGCGAGAGCGATCGATGCTGACAATCCAGTTGCATACTTATAAACATAGAATGCCCTATAAAAATGTGGGATCCGAAGACTCTCTAGCTCGAGTTCCTCATCAACCGAAAAGCCTGATCCGAAATAATCATTGAGGAGCTCACGATAGAGAGATCGTATTTTTTCAAGAGTTAACGGCTCTCCTAATTCAACCGACGCGTGACTCATTCGTTCAAATTCGGCAAACATGGTTTGACGGATAATTGTCCCACGAATCGCATCGATCTCACGAGAAATTATGGCCGCTCGTTGTTTTGGTGAACTCGCCTTCGACAAAAGGTGACGAGTAAGCAACTGCTCATTGAATGTACTGGCAACTTCAGCAACAAATATCGTATATCCGGCATGCTGAAATGGCTGTGATTCAGCTGACAATCGGGTATGCATTGAATGCCCCGCTTCGTGAGCCAGTGTAAACACGTGCTCAATAACATCTTCCTGGTAATTCATCAGGATATATGGATCAGAGTCGTATGTTCCCGAACTAAACGCGCCCGACTGTTTTCCGATATTCGGATACCGATCACACCATCGACCACGTAAGCCAACCTCAAGTTTGTCACAATACGCTTTCCCAAGCGGATGAAGTGAGGTGAGAATTTCCTGAACTGCTTCATCCCACGTATGTTTCTGATCTAACTCAGGTACCAGTGGAACATAACAATCATAATGGTGAATCTCATCGAGGCCAAGAATACGACGGCGCAAATCATAATAGCGGTGGACTATTGGCAGATGTTCGCGCACTGCAGAAATGAGTTGATCATAAACCGCAATTGGAACATTATCTGCAAATAAGGCTGACTCAACAGCCGAGGGATGCCTTCGCACCTTTGCTGCATATGCATCACGTTCATTGGAACCAGCAAGAGTCGCAGCCAGCGTGTTCGCATGAGCATTATATTGATCATAATACTGATGAAAGGCATTCTTTCGGACCGCATGCACAGGATCATGTAGTAGTGTCGTAAACGTTGCATTCGAAAGCTCAAGTTCATTGCCCTTGCCATCGGTCATGGTACCGAATTTCATGTCCGCATCCGTCAGTTGACGAAAGACTTTTCCTGCAGTGCCCGCAAAAGTTCCTTGCATTGCCAGTAATCTTTCTTCCGGCTCTGAAAGCACATGCGGGCGATTTCGAACTACTCGTTCAAGCATCAAACGGTATGGTTGCAGCTCAGGCGTCTCGAGCCACTCTTCCAGAACAGATGCCTCGATCGCCATAATTTCAGGCTGTAAGAAACTAGCCAACTCTCCAGCTGTCGTCGCTGCATGCTGAAAACGCCCTGTCATTCGCTGTGCAGGTGTCGCCGCAGTGTCTTCACTCATACGCAGGTGGGCATATGTCCCGAGCCTATCGGCTTCACGATCAATCTCCAAGTCAAAGGCTAGACACTTGGCAAGCTGCTCAGGTGATTCGGCAAGTGTTCCGACATAATCTCGAAAAAGAGGAATACGTTTTTCCCATAGGATCAGTGCCTTTTCCCAGTCGGCGTCAGTAGCGAAAAGACTCTCAAGGTCCCAGGTATCACACTTCTCAACATCTGATCGTTTTGGCAAAGATTTCATTTTTCTTTCCTACCGAAAATTCCACAAAGTATTAGAGCCGCCAGACGCCACTTCCCCAAGCTAATCCACCACCGAACCCACAAATCAATACCGTACTACCCGAACCTATTCGCCCCGCACGCCAAGCTTCATCGAGAGCAAGGGGAATAGATCCACTCGACGTGTTTCCATATCGGTCAAGATTGACGAGAAACTGCTCCTCCTTCAAGCCAAGAGCAGATCGAATACCATCAATAATCCGAAGGTTTGCCTGATGAAGAATAAAGAAATCAATGGACTCCATCGGCACGCCTGAATGTTCAATGACTTGACGAACATTTTCTTCGACTAATCGCACGGCCCATTTAAAAACTGCCCTTCCATCCATTTTCATATATTGATCACCGGCCGCAACACCCTCCGCTGTCACTGGCTGCCGAGTACCGCTCATTGGACAGACAAGTAAATCGGACCCGCGGCCATCTGAGCCGAGTGACCAAGCAAGCAAACCTGTACTTTCTTGCTTTCCTTCAGTCCTTTCCAATAATACCGCACCAGCACCATCACCGAAGAGTGGCCACGTTTTTATATCAGCTGGATTCACAACACGTGAATTCGTATCAACACCGATAACCATCGCGAGCTTACTTGAGCCCGTAGCGAGAAATTGGCCTGCTGTCACAAGTGCATAAGCAAAACCAGCACAGGCTGCAGTCACATCCATCGCTGGGGCATTAATACCGATTCTTTCTTGAACGAGACAGGCTGTGGACGGAAGACTTGTGTCAGGCGTAAATGTCCCAAGAACGAGTAGGTCCACCTCTTTGCGACGGTTGGGGCACGCAGCAAGCGCGTGCTCTGCCGCTTGAACAGCCAGATCACTTGTCGCCATCCCGGGGTCAACATGCCGACGTTCTTGTATGCCCGAACGACTCAGAATCCATTCCGGGTCACACCCAAGGTGGCCTAAGTCTGCGTTCGTGACTACTCGCTGTGGAACAGCGCTACCAGAAGAAACGACGCGAAAACCTAGGGCACGACCGAATCGTGATGGCCGAGGAGAAGTAAGTATTTCAGACATCAGATTCTCGTTGAAACAAACTTCAATGTATTACATTGTTGTGGGTCGGCCTGTGAACGAATACAAATCTAGTTTACAGGAGGTTTTGGGTTTGGTGCGGCATCGCCGGCAGGCTCAGCCTTCATTTTGATTACGGCTTTACGACCAAGGTGAATTTTTTTGTACTCTTCGTCCGACACGATGTAATACCAATCTGCAAAACGGCCGTTGAGTTCTTCAACCCGCCTCTTACCCTCAGCCATCTTTTCATCAAATGATTCCTGTTTACGACGATTCTCACGCTCTACCTGACGGCGATTCTCAATGGCTGTCTGCATTGCTGCCTCAGCTTCATCAGCTTGCTTGAGCAAATCTGCAGCTGTTAAATCTTGATCTGAGGAAGACTTATCGTTGTCGGGCACTTCGCCATCCTTACCTTCCTCGCTCGCTACGCCTCCTGACTGCTTACTACCATCGTTCTTTTCTTCACTCTCTTCTGGCAGGGAAGGCAGAGCCGAAAGCTTAGGTTGCTCTAAAAGGTCTTCATTGAATTGTGCCATAACCAGAAGATACCGAGCAGTTGTCTCGGCTGATTCTACTGCCGCATCGTCGCCTTGCTCTGAGTCTGCTTGCCCCGGATCTGTCACAGTTGTGCCTGCACCGAACCGCAACACATATTCAACTCCATCTTTCATGCCGATCACTGTCTGCCCCTCAGTCGAAAGAATTTGCCCCGACGGCAATGGAAGAAATCCTCTCTGTTGCAAAGACGATACAGCTTCAACATCGTTCACAAAACTCTCGGCAGCCTTCAAGTCTGAACTCAAGCCAGCCGGCTTACGTGCAACATCAATAATCTGCAAATCACCCAGAGCGTTGCGGAGATCATTGAGTTTCGTCGAGTCTACTTCTTCATTCTCTTCTAAATCAACAGACACTGAATCTGATGATTCTTCGTCCGGAAAGTTCTCAAAGGAAGACAACAGCCACGACGACTCTTTGTCGTCGTACATCAGACTAATTTTTTCATCACGTTGCTGACGGACTTCAAGGCGCCCACCTGACTCAACTGCAGAAAGAGAATAATTATCAAGCTCAACGGAACGAATGTCCCACGGCGTTAACTTCAGCAGGTCTTTTTCAATCCAATCACCAAACCGTGTTGTAAACTTTGAAGTGTCCAGCTCTACTCGATACACAGGGTCCTGACCCGCCTTTCGAACAAAGCGTAGTCGCCGACTGCCACCACCAACCCCTGATTGTTTATCTTCTTTTCCTATTATGAGTCGTGCCAGCTTACTCCCGGAAGCGTCTCGTATCTCGATCATTTGCCCTATGCCAGTCATCCCCGGCTTGATCTTCTCCTGATCTGGCTCAATAACCCCATACAACTCATGATCAGTGGCGCGCGAAGACACTTCATCGAGAGTTTTTAGGTCCACCAGTTCAGTTGCTGCCGCTGCAAGCTGTTCTTTTGCATCAGCCGGATAATTCTGATGCGATGGTAGCACCCATACACCACCAGACTTAATCACTTTAAAAGGGTAGAGCGTTGCCAGTTCATCGTCATAGCGAATAATCTCAAGACTCGCTGCTTTCTCAGCGTCAGTTAATGCTGGAAAAAGGACACGTTCAGCTGCTGAGTCTACTGTCGCTGGCTTGAATCGCGGCTGCACCGCCCACCCAAAACCCAAAAGTAAAAGTCCAGCGACAACAAAAACAGCTGTCCTGCGCATTGCAGTATCACTCATTCCACGCGTTCCTGAAATACTTTCCACGTTCATTGTGTTGTTCAACTCCGGTAAAATCTATCTAAGTCGTGACTTTGCCACGCCCTCACGTTCCTGAGCCCGACGACGGAAAAAGACAAAGAATGCAACAACTAGGGGCGGTATAGGCGGCAACATAACAGCTAACCACTTTTGCCAGTCCTGCTCTTGCCTGATCGTTGCCTCAAGAGAGCGTTCGACCTGCTCAATTTCGATATCTCGCTTCCGTTTAAGTTGCTCAAGTTTTGTATCAAGCCTTCGTTGCGCTAATCGCTGCCGGCTTGCTAACTGTTGTACCGCTTGCATTGCAGCCTGACGATTGGTGTTTCCGCTTGACTCCATAGCCTCGATTTTTTTCTCAAACTCTCCGACTTCTTTCTGCATCTCCGAATTTGCGTCCTGCTCGGCTTTATCGAACTGAGTGATATATTCCTGCCTTTGAATATCCGCCATTTCACGTGCATCTGCGACCGTGTCTTCAATACGCTCAAGCGTCCGATGCTTTGGCTTTCTTTTTCGAATCTCAAGGAAGCGAACATCGTCAGAAAGCGTATCAAGGATATTGAGAACAAAGGTGACATTGTCAAAGTTCAAACCAAAGACTTCATCAGGACGATTTCTGAGACCAAAGATCTGAGGACCCATAAGATCAATATCTGCGACGACAATCGCTCGTATTGAGGTCGTGTCTTCAGCGGCAGCATCTTTCTCAGAATTACTCACACCTGACGTTCCGGGCAATTCACGATCCACTGCCGCGGCAAGAACCATCGCCTTACTTCCCGGCTTTTCAAAAATTCTTAACTGCCGCATATCCCCACGGTTACCTAACACCTGCTCAACTTCAATCGTGCCGGACCGTGTTCCAGTGGTTACAAGTGGCGTCCACTCTAAGTTCGCTTTCTCGTCTTTCGAAAGTGCTCCAGGAAAAGGAAATAAAACTTCTTGAAGTCCGCCTGTAATAGCATTTGCTTGATTAAAACTCTGAGTTTGAGTGCCAGCATCTGATTGACCCATTTCAGCATCAATAAAAACGAACTCGCTCGGCAACTCAAGTTTCGGATGAGGATTATAATCCTGCCAAACAACATACGGGGAAGACCCCATTTGGCCCATGAGCGGGCGGCTGCTACCTGCAGCCAGTTGAAGCCCCAATACATTCCAAAGTTGACTCAAATCTCCTTTTGGTTGATTTTGCTGCTGAAGCATCGCCATTGGACCTCCTCCTCCTCCTCGCTTCGGCTGAGCAGTTCCAGGAACACCGTTCATTAAAACGGGCAATGGATCTTCAAAAATTGCAACTGGCTGCCCTGAACGAACTGCAGCGACAAAATTATTCATCTGCTCTGGGCCAAGACTTGATGGTTGGACAACCATGAGAACATCATATGTCTCAGTAATAGGAACCGCAGGATCGACCTGCACAACTTCGTATTGTTTCTCAAGTTCTTCTAAAACAGGCTGCCGAGGACGCTGCTGGCCTGTCGTCATATCAAAGCCTCCAAAAAGGTCGGCGTCTGTCGTGACAACGCCAAGGCGTTTCCTCTTCTGCTCTGCCACCGTACATATTGAGCGAATAAGTTCATATTCAACCGGCGTTCCCCGGTCAAAAAATGGCACCACAACTTTTTCCAAACCACACGTAAATGCACAGCCAAGAAAAATATCTTCGTCTCGAAATGCCCCTCTTTCTCGGGACAAAACAGTTACTGGCTCAATACCAAACTGCTGACTAGCCAAAGAAGCAGCCTCTGTCTTTGTTTCAGTTTCTACGACGTCGACACGCAACTTACCGCCGCTCAGGCGTTGAAACTGCCGCAACATATTAAGTAACGTCAACCGTGTTTGAGCATAATCCTCAGGGACAGCAGGACTAACATAGGCTGTAACTTCGATAGCTTGCTCAGCTTTCAACCCTGATAGCAACCGCTTTGTATCAGGAGATAGCGAACTTATCTGCTCAGCAGAAAGATCCGCTCGCACATCGTAAGCACGAAAGATAAGCACGACGCCAAGGGCAGCGACAGCTAGCCCAACCGTACGCACAACAAAATGAGCACCCATCCTCGCGCCGTCTCGCCGACCCGTCCAATGACGACGACCAATCAGTACCATAGAAACATAAAGACACACGACCACAATGCCGAGAAAATAGCCGGCTGCTGACAGGCTGACGATGCCTCGACCAAAATCAATAAAATTCTCTGTCAGGCTCCAAGAACGGATGACTCCAGCGAGCTTCGGCCCCATGACGCTACTCGCCTGATCAGCAACAACCAACGGGGCATTCAGAGCCAAGCCGAGGATAAATGACACAGTTAGATTGCTCGTCAAAAAACTTGCAACCATACCGATTGCAAGCATTGCCAGGCCGACAAACCAATACCCTAGATAATTTGTAAGGAAGAGTCCTGGATCAGGATTGCCCCAGATTTGTAAAATAATCAGATTGCATACGTACGAAAAAATAAGCGCTACGGTGTAGATGCCAACAGCCGAAAGGTATTTCCCTACCACAACCTCAATGTCACTCGCCGGGATGGTCAGAATTAATTCGTCCGTTCCCTGCCGCCGCTCATCAGCCCAAACACTCATTGTAATCGCGGGAATAAAGACAAGCAGAATATAAGGCAGATAGCGATTTAACTGATCCAAGTTCGCGAGATTTGAATTGAAGAATTCTGGTGGCCAAAAAGCAGCAAGAGAACCAAGCAGGACGAATACACATATAAACACGTACCCTGTTGGATTTGAAAAATAAGAGACAAAATTTCGCTTGAAAACTGCATCGAGCACATACCACTTCATGGCCAATCAATTCCTCTCTCTACAAGTCAATGACAGTTCAAATGTATAATTCGTGAATAAATAATTCTGGGCCATTCTTCTGACCGTAAAGCACCTGTTTGCGACACTCTTTTAATGAAAATGACATCTGCTTAAAAATGCATGTCATGACGCCCGCGTCAATTCATAAAAACGTTCATCGAGTCGCTCACCTCCAGCTGTGAGTTCCGCAGGGGTGCCGTCAAACCGCATGCGGCCCTCTGCAATGAGAATAACCCTGTCAGCCATCGCCTCCACCTCTTGAAGAATATGAGTAGACAGCAACACTGTTTTTTCTTGACCTAACCTTCGAATGGTTTCTCTCACTTCGCGAATTTGGTTTGGGTCAAGCCCACTCGTTGGTTCATCCAGTACCAAGACATCCGGCTCGTGCAAAAGCACTTGTGCCATTCCGACGCGTTGACGGAAGCCTTTAGACAGTTTTCCGATTGCTTTCCCAATGACACTACCAAGTTCACACTGTTTTACTACCGCCTCAATGCGTTCCTCACGATAGGGTGACTTGAGTCCACGAGCATCGGCAAAAAACTCAAGCAATGTCCGAGGTGTCATGTCAGGATAGAGTGGCCCATTCTCTGGAAGATACCCAAGCTTCTTGGCTGCTGCGAGCCGGTCAATAGACATGTCATAGCCGGCAAGCATTGCCCTCCCTGCCGACGGAGCCAGATACCCGGTAAGCATCTTCATTGTTGTACTTTTGCCTGCACCGTTGGGGCCTAAGAACGCAACGATTTCACCTCGCGGTACGCGGAATGAAATATCTTCTGCTGCAATAAAACTACCGTAGTATTTACAAAGCCCATTCGCTTCTATCATCGCTTCAGACGTAGGCGATGTACCGGCGTCCGCGTCCTGCGGTGCATTATTTACTATGGCCGTCATTTCTCGTTCTCACTTCATTTGCATCGAGCTATCTGTTTTTAAACGCTAAACAAAGAGTCTCCTCAGTAGCTACGACAGGAGAAACTTCTAACAAACTATATTTTATCGATTATCTCTGGCAAACAATCCCCTGTTGTTGAAACCGCAGGGGAACCCGATTCAATCGCCGTCTGCCACGGTTCAGCCACCTCCCGTTGCCAACAGAGATGGACGCGCCACGTCTCTAATGTTCTAGGATAGTCTGACCTTACGTGGACACCTCGAGTTTCAGTCCGGACTAGAGCCGAACGGATCATCAGCCGGCCCACCTCAAGAAGATTCTGCAACTGCCATCCCTGAGGCCCTGCAAATTGCTTACGTAAAACATATGTACACCAACCATCAACTGTCCGAAGAGCCTCTAGCAACGATTCTCCAGATCGCTCAACACCAACATGACGCCACATCAAGCTTCGCAGAGAATTTCTAATATCAGAAAGGTCTAGTGGCTCTCCTTCAGGCGGACCCGCAGGGTCAACTGCTCTTAAATGAGCAAGAGATGGAACCTCAAGAACTTCACTCTCTCCACCACCTCGATCTGCTCCCTCAAGTTCATGATTTATTTGCTCACCCGCACGACTTCCAAATACAAGTCCTTCCAGAAGACTATTACTCGCTAGTCGATTTGCACCATGTAAGCCACTTGAAGCCACCTCACCTGCTGCAAAGAGACGTGGTATCGATGTTTGGCCATTTGAATCTACAGAAACTCCGCCAATCATATAGTGAGCTCCCGGCCGAACTGGAATTCGGTCTGTCGCCAGATCAAGACCAAACTTTCGGCAGAGCTTTTCCATGCCCGGAAATCTTTTCCGAACCATCTGACTTTCGAGGTGGGAAAGATCGAGATACACATTGGAGTGTGATGTTCGGTGCATGACTTCTGTAATAGCTCGTGAAACAATATCGCGTGGTGCCAACTCAGCACGTGCATCAAACTCAGGCATGAATCGATGCCCTTCACGATCCACCAAATACGCCCCAGCTCCGCGTACCGCTTCAGTAATGAGACTTCGACTGCCACCAGCGATATAAAGCACTGTAGGGTGAAACTGCATGAATTCCATATCCCGAACAACCGCGCCTGCTCGCCACGCAAGCGCAATACCATCTCCACTTGCACCTGCTGGATTTGTAGATTCTCGAAATATCTGACCGGCTCCACCAGTTGCAAGAATTGTTCTCCGTGCCCAAATCATCGTCTTCCCTCGCTGGGGATGCCACACAAGAGCTCCTCTGCACACCCCCTCGTGAGTCACGAGATCGATCGTAAATGTCTCCGGCCAGACATTAATATTCGATGTATTTGTAGCTCGGTGAATCACTGCTCTCATGACCTCACGGCCGGTAGCATCACCTAACGCATGCACAATTCTATGATGACTATGCCCCCCTTCCTTACCAAGCTCAAGTTCACCATTCCGTTGATCAAACTTGGTACCCCACTGAATCAGTTCTGCAATTCGTACTGGAGCTTCACGAATAATTGAATCGACTACGTCAGATTCACACAAATCACCGCCGGCAGTGATCGTGTCAGCAATGTGATTATCAAACCGATCTGCGGGATCAATGACACCTGCGATCCCACCCTGAGCCCACTGACTCGATGAGTCATTCAGATTATCTTTGTTAATCACAAGCACTGAACGATGTGGCTCAACTGCTAAGGCTGCCCGCAGACCCGCAAGACCTCCTCCTAGTACTAATACATCGGTAAACCAATGGGGCACTTGCCTTCGATCAAAGGCAACCAGGTATCGTGGCCCAGAAAAATCACTATTCATTCACATCCACCTGACGACTACTCGCACCTTTCAAAAAAGCCTTAAACCTTTCACGATACTCGTACGGGGGCTGAGTACGACGACTCTCTATCTCGACGCCTTTCTTACCCTCTTGAATTGTACGAGACGACCTGACTCTGTCGGTTCGCAAGCCTAAACTACGAAGTGTTTGCTCATATGCTCGCTGTTGTCCCTGACTGCCGCTGTCAGCGGCTTGTTGCATGTTTTCCCAGCGT
>ERZ1048686.1364-NODE-1364-length-18927-cov-4.415907_pt1 | contig 18927 bp, 17 predicted proteins | sample MGYA00383099_ERZ1048686 | MGnify/ENA primary metagenome ERZ1048686 (study PRJEB29581, sample SAMEA5548369) | metagenome | biome: marine; feature: coastal; material: water | depth 25 m | study: Short-term variability in the microbial, nano- and picoplankton... | reverse complement strand
AATTAAGTAAAAGATATGGCAATTTAGCAGTTCTAAAGTCAGTTGATTTATCAATTGGCAAAGGTGAAATTATAAGTATTACGGGCCCAAGCGGAGCTGGCAAATCCACACTTCTTCAAATTCTTGGAACCTTGGATTCATTTGATACTGGTACTCTTCGGTATAATGATTATGATATTTCTGCTCTGAAGCCTAATGAAATAGCTAAATTCAGGAATAAGAACATTGGTTTTATTTTTCAATTCCATCATTTACTCCCAGAATTTACAGCCCTTGAAAATGTTTGTATGCCAGCATTAATTCATGGTTTGAATAAATCTGATGCAGAACTTAAGGCTGTCAAATTATTAGATAAACTTGGACTTAAAAGTCGTTTAAATCATAAACCGAATGAATTATCGGGAGGAGAACAACAACGGGTGTCTGTAGCTAGAGCTCTTGTAAATAATCCATCGGTTGTTTTTGCTGATGAGCCTAGCGGTAATCTAGATACCGAAAATGCTAAAGACCTTCATGAGCTCTTTTTGAAACTTAGAGACGAATTTGGACAATCATTTGTAATAGTAACTCATAATAATGAGTTAGCAGCAATGGCTGATCGAATAATTGAAATGAAAGATGGTCAAATTATCAATTCTAATTGATAATTACTCCTTTTTAGTTTGTTAGATTTAATAAATTTGTACTAATGAATTTAATTGTCAAAAACATTCCTACATCATACAATGCACACTATTTAGAGATGCTATTTGAAAAGTATGGTGAAATCAGTTATGCTAAGGTTGTGTACGATAGGGTCACTAAAGAGCCAAAAGGAACAGGCTTTGTAGAGTTTGAGAAGGAGGAAGATGGCCTAAAAGCAATAGAACAGATGAATGGTAAAGAGGTAAATGGCAAAAAGTTACACGTCGAAAAGGCAAGACCAAGAAGAGTAAATATTTGGAGTTAATCCGATATTGAAGATAACTTTATAAAAAAGGAGATTGGTAACACAATCTCCTTTTTAGTTTGAAAATAGTTGTAACCTAGTAAAAACCAGAACCGCCAGTTGCTCTTGAGCCTGTTGGTTTAGGGTTGATACACATGACAGGTGTTTTCTGTGAACTATTTACAATTTGTTCGGCATATGATCCGACAAATAAATCAGATAACTTCCCAGTTTCTGATTTTGTCATAATAATGATTAAATCTGCATCGATTTCTTCGGCATATTTTATCGTATCTTTACCAAGATGATCTGGATATTCTCTATCATCAAGAAGATGAGATTCATATTTCACACCGTATTTTTCAAAGATTCCTTCGGCTTGGTTGAGGTTTGCCTTTATTTTCCTTTCAATTAACTCATCCTTTTCTAGTTCCATGATGATGTGAATTGTAGAGTTGTATTTTAGACCAACTTTGACAGCCCAATCGATTTTTTGCTTACTAGTTTTAGTTAAATCAATTGGAAGAACAATTTTGCTAAACTTAGGTTCTGTTCTTTTTTGTTTTACAGCAATAACTGGTATTGTAGAACTTTTAATTACTCGACTAGTTGTACTGCCAGTAAATTGCTCAATTCCATTGATATTTTTTGAAAGTTGATCTAACGCACTTAATAATTCTTCTGGCTTCATATTATCTAAAGCTTCATCCATCCAATCCATATTTTTTAGCATATCTTGAGGAAAAATTTCTTCGATAAGTTGTTGAAGATCCTCAAATTTATTCATTAGGTCTTTTGAAAATAATTGATGTTTTTCACTATTATTATTTAATTGATCCATTTGTTCAGCTAAAGATTGAAAATCATCTAATTGTTCTTTAACTGATTCAAAGGTTTCTTTCATCGATTGGTTATCTTTCCATTCGACCTTGTCTTTTTTTAGTAAATTAAGTTCAGCTTTATCTAATTCAATTTTTAATTTTTGGATGTCTTCTAGTTCTATTTTTACTGCATCTACAATCTTTTCCTGTTTTTCATTAAAAGTATGAAAAAGATCATTTAATGATGGAAGTCGTACAATAAAAGTACTTGATATAGTCTTTTTGGGACCTGAAACTATATCATTATCATATAGTTCAAAATGAAAACGAACTTCATCTTCAGGCATAAGGCCTAATGATTCAAGGTTCCAAATTGTCTGAATATCTTGTTGTGTTTTAGATGACTTATTTATTTCAATATTAAATAATGAAATAAATGGTTCAGCTTCAATATAGTTAGGCCGTTCTAATTCATATGATAATTGTAAATTAGAGAATCCAAAATCATCTTCAATTGACATTAATATAGGAATAATTTGTTCGCTACCTAATTCAATAATCGGCGGCGGTTGAATTATAGTCATTTGTGGTGATATATCATTAACGATTTGAAGATTAAATGGAATTGGATTTCTATTCCTAACTCCACGTTTATCCATGAGATTAATTGAAAATTTCTGATCTAAAGACGCAATGAATTCGTATTGTGCGGTCTTACCTTTAATCTTCATCTCTTTTTTATCTTGATCTAGAATCAATTCCGCAAATGATAAATTTCTATTTGATTTTAGTTTAATATTGATTTTTGATCCATTTATTGCTTCAATCTGAGCTTGATTTGCTTTTTGACTTTGTTTTTTAAGTCCAGTGTAATTTGGAGGAGTTATCGTTACCAAAAAATCTTCAATAGAGGGCCTATCTGTAACTGAAATAGAAAAATATTTAGTTGTTATTTCTTCCCAAGCATCCCAATAATCAATTGATGGTAAATATCCTCGATATCGAAAATTTTGGTATATTTCTTTAAATTCAAATTCAAATTCATCTATATTAGTTTTTTGAGCTGAAACAATAATTGATGAGTCATTATTCTCAGTATTAAAAATTGGTTTAAACTCAATAAAAATTGAATCAGGGACTTGTCCTTTTGCTTTAAATATAATTTTAACATTTTCTCCACCAAGTACGTTTAAATGCCGTGTTAGACCAACAAGCTCAAATGGTTTTGGTGGTATAAATTCTGTTTTTGCATGTGACCAACGAAACATAGATGAAACAGAATGTTTCCAAGTAGTAATAATTGTTAAAAAAGTAAATACTAAACATATTAAAGTTATTTTTTTCCATAAGTATATTTTTTCTGATGGGAAAATTTTTGAGATATTAATTTTTGAGAGTGTATCTATTGTTTGTTCTATAAAAGTTTTACTTAAATTTTTTGAATATAAATTTTCTTTAGTATTTTCTATTTGAAGAGCATTTATTAAAGTGTCGTTTTTTGTAAATGCAAATTTTCCAGTATTTTTAGCAATGAATTCTAATTTATAACGTTTAAAACGGTTTTTTTTTATTTGGATTGAAACTAAAAAAATAAAAGAAATAAAAATTATAATTATAACTACTAAAGCAATCCAAACTTTCATTCTTATAGAACTAGAAAGATAAAATATATTTTCAATTGTTATAGCTAATATGAATAAAATTATTAAACTTGAGTAAATGCGCCAAAGTATAATTTTCAAATCTGATTTAACAGCTTCAAAACGAATTTTAAGTAAATATTCTCTTATTGTATTCATATTATTGAGTCAATGCGAACCATATAATATTTACACCCATTTTTAAAGCAGCTTCATGAAGGTATTGAGGGTCTTTATGAACTTCAATATCTTCCCATCCATCACCTAAGTCTGTTTCATAAGTATAAAAAACAATTAATCTTTCTCCCTCAAATAATCCTAAGGCTTGTGCAGGTTTACCATCATGTTCATGTATTTTTGGTAATCCATTTGGGAATTCATAAAAAGTGTGGAAAATTTCATGATTATAAGAAAGTTCTACCCATTCTTTTTCTGGAAACACACGCTTCATTTCACGTCGAAAAGATTTATCCATTCCATAATTGTCATCTGCATGAAGGAATCCACCTTTTTTTAGGTATTCTCTTAATATTCCTACTTCATCTTCTGAAAATCGAATGTTACCATGACCAGTTAAGTAAAGAAAAGGATAGTAATATAAATCAGAATCTGTAAGTTTTATTTTTACTTCCTCTAAATTAACAGCTATAGATGTATTTTCGTTAATAAAGTTTAATAGATTAGGAATACTACTTGGGTCTCCATACCAGTCACCACCTCCATCATAATGTACTCTAGCAATAGAAAAGTCTTGTGCAAAAATCAATTTAGTGATTGTAAATATAATTATTATGGTTTTAATATTTTTAAAATAAACTGACATATGACTTATTATTTTCAAACTTAATTATCTTAAAAGAAATTACCGCAAAAGAGTTAATTAGGAATAGAATCTTTAATTTATCGACGTCTTGCTACAAGTAGTTAATTTCACCTATTTTGAGGAGTTATGTTTCAAAAATTCATTTTAATAATCGTTATATTATTTTCGCCTATAATGGCAAATTCTATAATAGCAAATCAAGATTCATCTAAATCTTTAATTTTTAAGATATTTTCTTTAGATGATGAGGATAGTAAAAAATATGAAAAAGGTTATTTTTTTGATAGAGTTTTTAAAAGACGAGAATTTCATAAGCCTGTAAATTTTATTCCAATGGAATTGCGTTATGGTTTTGGATATAATGCTGGCGGGGGTTTTTTAGGATTAGGAAGTTTAAAAAGTAGTTGGATGGATTATGAGTCAGATATAACTGAATTTAATGGAGGAACACTACGTGCTAGGTTTGGTCATCAATTAGATTTAGATATTATGAAAACTAATTTAGCTTATTATTGGTTTGGAAATAGTTGGCTAGATATGCACACGGGTTTAAACCTTAGATATTCATCTTTATTAGCGCCCTCTGTTATTCCCTCTGACTGGAATGCATCGAAAGAATCATGGAAAGAATCAAAATTTAATGCAAAACTATATGAAATTGGATGGAGTCAATCTTTAATTTTACAGTGGTTTGAAAGTTGGTATACAACTTACAGATATACTTATGGAATTGCTTTCTCACAATTTTATGAGAAAGAGTCAAAGCCATCAGGCAGTGGACCTTCGCAATCTTTTACTATTGGCGCAAGGTATATTATAGATAATGGTTTAACAAATCGATTTTCTGTTGGCTTGGATTTAAAATACACTAATACATCTATTAAAAACATCAAAGACCCCAATGATATAACACCTATAAATAATTTTAAAATACAGACAGCTGGAATTTATTTTACAGCAGCAGTTTTTTTTGGAGGTCAGAGAACAAAGGGTGATATTGGAAAATCACATTATTATAGTAAAGATTATATATTAGCTAAAAGTACATTAGAAGAGTTTGTTGATGAGTACCCAAATCATGTAAATATAAATAGTGCAAAAAAGTTAATTATTGAAAGTGAAAGAAAAATTCCTTACCAATTAATGCGTGAAGGGATGAACTTTGACCAAAGAGGGCTCATTGAAAGAGCTGTCCAGAGATATATTCAAGCTAAAACTATAGCTGATACATTATTAAAAGATGTTATCGATGAAAGAATACGTGAAATTGCATTTAAAGAAATTGAAAATGCAGAAACTTTGATGAGTCAAGGATATGGCGATAGTGCTATAGCTCATGTAACTAATGTTTCTGGCTGGTACCCTGGCGTTAGTCATCATATTAAGCGCTTTAAAATAAATCATTTAATGAATCAAGGTGAACAACTTTATAAAGCAGGTCTTTACAATAGGTCTTTATTTTATTTTGATCAGGCACTTAAAATTGATTCAAGGCTCACTTTTGAAGTAGCAACATTTAAACATAGAATAGCAGTAGACCTTTTAAGTCTAGCAGACTCTATAAAAGATATTAACTCACTAAAATTTGTCGTTTATGCTCTTGAAGAAACAGAATTACTTACGGGAGGATTAAATAAAACAAATAAAAAAGTGCTTGATGAACTTAAGAGAAAATTATTAGTTAAAGAAGAATATGATACTCGTAAAAAAATAGATAAAATTTTACTAAATGAAAAAGAAGCTAGCGACTCAATAAACCCTATAAAATTAGGAATGATGATTTCAGAAGTAGAGGATATTATGGGAAGCCCCTCAGAACTAGTAAAGAATGGTAAAGATGAAAAAAATCAGCTATGGATATATAGATTTAACAATAGAAAAGAACTTTATTTAACTTTTACTGATTATAAATTATTTAGAATTGAAGAAAAATAAGAATGCTACAAAAGGTGTGCATTCTTTCGAACAAAAGCTATTTCTAAAAGTACAACTTTCATAACTCCAGTAGCAGGTACCGCAAAGAGCATTCCTAATGGCCCTAATATTGTTCCTCCAATTAATAATGCTATCATTACTATCATTGGATGTAATCCAACACTTTTCCCAACTAATGCAGGAGTAATTAGATTGCCTTCAATTTGTTGAACAATCAAGAACATTAAGATTATATCAAGAATAAAAAATGGAGATGGCACAACACCAAATAAGGTATGAGTAAGTGCAACTTCGTTACCCAAATTATTCATAAAAGCAATTAAGATAGCTGGGACCATACCTACAAATGGTCCAACTAAAGGTATTAGATTTGCCAGTCCGGCAATAATTCCAATAAAAAAAGTAAGCGTTAGGTTAGCACCAAAAAAGTTTAGCAACAAAAGTCCGGCAATTGACATAGCTGCAACACTAGCTGCAGATAAGAACTGACCTCGAAGGTAGCTAGAAACTGACTTTTCAATATTATAAATTAATTTTAATCCAAGTTCAAAATATTTATTTGGTATAACATTAACAAGAGACTTCCTGAAAACATGATATTCTGCAAGTAAAATGATAGTAAAAATAAAAACCATAGCTGCAATAAACATAAAATTGCCAACTGCTCCTGCCATTGAAGCTAGTGATCCTATAATTGTATTTATCAAATCACTTAGCTTTCCTGCCATATCATCATTTGAGGAAATAATATTTTGTAAAAACGCTGGCATAGAATCAGAGAGATTCACTCCAATTGTCTTGAATTCTTGCGTTAAAGTATCTTTATCTATTCTATTTGAAAATTCTGATGCTTGTAGAGAAATCTGAGAAATAAAGCTACCAATGAATATTCCAAATCCTCCAATTAATAGCAAGACAACAGTTAAAACAGAAAAACCACGATTCCCTATTTTCCTCTCTAATGCATCAACACTTGAAAGCAATACAGTAGTAAATAGGAATGCGAATACTAGCATCAATATTACATTTGATATAAACGGCCAAATGATAGATATAAACCATAAAGTAATTAGTCCAATTGCTAATCGGTAAATAAGTTGTAAATAATTAGTTTGTACTTTCTCCATTAATTATTCTTTATAACTAGATTGCGAATTAATGAGTAAACTATTTGTTCCTCTTAAACGTTCTCCAAGTACGCCTCCAAGGTTAAATAAAATTTTTTGTCCAAGAATAGGGTTGCGTTCTTGGAGACTCATAAGATCTTGAGTAAAAAAACCTAAAAGTTGAGAATCTGTAGTTGCAATTGCATTTGCTGAACGTGGTTCATCATCAAATAGCGCTAGTTCTCCAAAAAAGTCTCCTTCTTCAAGTTCAGCCAAAATATTTTCATTTTCATTACGAGTGCCAATTGTAATTTTAACTGAACCTTGCATAATAATATACATTCCTTCACCTGGTGCACGATTTTTAAAAATAAAGTCATTAATCTTATATTGACGATGATGAATCAATTTTTCTAGTTCAAGAAATTCTTTATTAGAAAAATCTTTAAAAACGGGAACCTGTTTAAGAGTCACAACAGTTTTACTTTCAGAGTGGTTCCAACCTTTGAAAATATTCTCCCACTTAGCGCTTTTCAAATCATTCTCCTTATTTTAGAAGATAGATTATAGATATATAAAGGTCTAATGTTCAAGTAAAGACAATTTGACAATGAAATTGTTCTATCTTTAATCAATAAGTAGTTTCAGTCATTATGTTTAATACTTTTAAACCACTTTCAATTCTATTATTAGTTGGGTTTCTTTGGAGTCAAAGATCTCAACAAGATTTTGAAAAAGAACTCAAAGCTCAAAGTACTGCTATTCAGGCACTTAGAAATGAGATTGAAGCAACAAAAAAAAGAATTCAATCAGAAGATAGAAAAGAAAAGTCTTCAGCAAGGAAAGTTTCCAATCTTTCTGAAGAAATTTCTTTACTACAAAGATTAGTAAAAGAAATTAAAAAGGAAGAAAAATTATTAGTAGCTGATATCTCTCGCACGGAAAGTCAAATTTTTAAAAGTGAGATTGAATTAGATACTTTACGAACTAGATATGCAAGACGAATTAATAAGATTTACAAAAAAGGACAATTAACAAATTTAGAAAAAATCTTTAGTTCTACATCATGGCGTCAGGCAATTTATCGGTCAAAATACTTAAAGATTATTGCGGAAATTGATCAAAAGACACATGACACAATCAAATCCTTATTAGTTGAAATTGGAAAACAAAAAATAAATCTAGAAGCAGCGCTTCGCAAAAAACGCCGATTAAAAAGAGATCGTTCTCAAACATTAACATTAGTTCAAAATAAAAAGCGTAAAGAACAAAGAGCGTTAGTGAAAATTAGACAAAGTCAAAAAGATTTAAAAATTTTTCTTACTGAAAAGCAAGCTGGAGTTAAACAGCTAGAAAATATAATTACTAAAATACGAGATGATATTAATAGGTTTGAAAGGGAAGCAAGAATCAGGCAGCAGCAACAAGCACTTCAGTCTAAGGAGTTTCCAAAGTTAAAAGGGCAACTGGAGTGGCCTGCAAAGGGTAGAGTAATAACAAAATTTGGTCGTCAATGGAATCCTAAATTAAAAACAACGACTGAAAACCCAGGAATTGATATAAAAGGTAAGCCAGGTTCTGAAATTAGAACTGGTTTAGGGGGCGTTTATACGAGGTTTTGGAACTACGATCATTATTGATCATGGAAATGGTTTTTATACAGTTTATAGTCATGTTACAAAAGTAGAGACCAATGAAGATAGTCAAGTAAGAGGAGGAGATGTGATTGCTTATATGGGAGATTCTAGTTCTATTAATGGAGCACAATTACACTTTGAAATTTGGGGACAAGGTAAAAAGCTAGATCCTGAAAAGTGGTTAAAGAAAAAATGATATTTTCTGATCTACAAAAAAATATTTGGGAACGCTTATATCGTATTAAAACTAATGATCGTGTTGGTTCTTCATATTGTTTTTCAGGCCCTATGGGATCTGGAAAAGAGTATGCTGCAATAGAGTTTGGAAAACTTTTAAATTGTGAAAAATTTGATAAAACTCCATGTAATAAATGTTCATCATGCTTTAAGTTCAAAAGTCTTCAACATCCTAATATTAAAATTATTGTTCCTCTTCCAAGCAGTGCTAAGTCTAACAAAGGAAGTGGGCCGTTAGATGGTTTAAATCAAGAAGACTTAGAGTTGTTAACGAGTTCAATTATTAATAAAGGGAAAGATCCTTTTTATAAGATAAATATTCCTAATGCTCGTCGTATTACTATAAGTTCAATTAGAGATTTAAGGCGTAATGTCTATTTAAAATCTCAAACTTCTGGTAGAAAAGTTATTTTAATATTTGATGCACATTTGCTTTCAGATGGTGCTGGCGAATCTGCGAATGCTCTATTAAAAATTTTAGAGGAACCACCAAAAAATACAACTCTAATATTAGTTACTGATAAGCGTTCAATGCTTTTGCCAACAATTTTAAGTAGATGCCAAATAATAAATTTTCCTCGTCTTAGCCCTCAAACAGTCCTGAATATTTTAGAAAACAATGGAGTTGAAAATAAAAATGCTATTGAAATATCATCTCTCTCTAATGGAAATATCAATCTGGCACTTGAGTTATCAAAACAAGACACATTGCAACAAACTTTTTCTGAATTAGAAGAGCTTATAAAATTAATTACTACGCTTAATCAAAATGGTTGGAGAAAATTTATTGAAAATTTTTCCATGATGGCAAATCGCAAACCAGAGGAGTTCAAGTTCAAAATTTATATGTTACAACTTTGGTTTAATTTTGCATATTCAAATCGTTTAGGTAATACTGATTCTTCTAAATTTGTATTATTAGTAGAATCATTGAAAGCATTTAATTCAGCTTTTCCTAATGCTGATTTAGCAGGAATAAATCAAATATTAGAACAGACAATAGAATCATTAATAAGAAACTATTACACACCTTTAACTTTGATTAACTTGTTAATTTCTATGCAAAGACTATTAAAAGGAAAAGAGCCATTAAGTATTCTATGAAGAAATTTTATCTTACTACTCCCATCTATTACGTAAATGACAAGCCTCATATTGGGCATGCATATACTACAATCTTAGCAGATGTTGTTACCCGCTTTCATCGAAAAACAAATGATGATGTATTATTTCTTACTGGACTTGATGAGCACGGACAAAAAGTTCAGCAAGCTGCTGATAAACGAGGTGTTGACCCGAAAGTTCATTGCGATGATATGGCACCTAGATTCTTAGATCTATGGGAAAAATTAAATATTCAATATGATGATTTTATAAGGACCACTGAATCGCGACATATTTTGGTTGTGCAAGATTTGCTCCAAAAAGTATTTGATAAAGGTGATATTTATGAAGACGAATATGAAGGCTTATATTCTGTTTCAGAAGAAAGATTTATTACTGAAAAAGAAGCTGATTCAGGAGAATTTAAAGACATAAAAAAATTAAAAGAAAAAAACTACTTTTTTAAAATGTCTAAGTATCAAGAAGCTCTAATTGATCACATAAATCAAAACTCTAATTTTATTCAACCTGAACATAGAAAAAATGAAGTTTTGGGTTTTTTAAAAAAGCCTTTAGATGATTTATGTATTTCAAGACCTAAAGCACGTCTTAGTTGGGGGATCGAACTTCCATTTGATTCAAACTACGTTACGTATGTTTGGTTTGATGCACTTATTAATTATGTTACTGCAGCTGGCTATTCAAATGAAGAAAAATTCAATAAATATTGGCCAGCAGATTATCACTTAATAGGTAAAGATATTTTAACTACACATGCAGTTTATTGGCCTACGATGTTAATGTCAGCAGGCCTTCCTTTACCAAATGGTATATTTGCTCATGGGTGGTGGTTGAGCGGTGAATCTAAGATGAGCAAATCTGTTGGAAATGTTGTTGATCCACTTGGGTTAATTAAAGAATATGGTGTTGACCCTGTTCGTTATTATTTAATGCGAGAGATGGTTTTAGGAAATGATGCAAGTTTTACCATGGAATCATTTATTAAACGATATAATAGTGATTTGGCTAATGATTTTGGCAATTTATTGAGTAGAGTTACGAATTTATTAACGAAGTTTTTTGATGGTAAAATTCCAAAATGTGAAGACAATTCAAAAGAAGGTCTTTCAATTAAAAATAATGGTATTGGGTTAATAAAAAATGTTTCAACTAAAATTGAAAAGATGAAAGTAAATGAAGCTATTGAAATAATATTACAATTTATTAGAAGTGTAAATAAATACTTAGAGATTATGGCACCATGGAAATTAGTAAAAAGTGATTTAGATCTAGCTGGAAAAGTGCTCTTTACATCAGCTGAAGCATTAAGGGTAAGTAGTTTATTATTATCACCAATAATGCCAAATAGAACTTTAATAATTTTAAAAACTTTTTGTGCAGAACAGAGCAGTCTAAAGTGGGGAGAATTAACACCTAATAAAACTATTAAAAATCATGATGTCCTTTTCCCAAGAATTGATATAAAGAAGATAAAAAATGAAAATGTTTTACAGAAAAAAAATATCCAACCAGATAATGTAATTACATATGACCAATTTAAAAATATTGAACTAAAAACAGCAAAGATAGTCTCGGCTGAAAAAGTAGAGGGCGCTGATAAATTATTAAAAATCCAAGTTGAGATAAATAATGAAAAAAGACAAATTATTTCAGGGATTGCAGAGCATTATTCTTCAGAAGAATTAATTAATAAAATAATTATTGTAGTAACTAATTTGAAACCTGCAAAAATTTTTGGAATTGAATCTTATGGTATGTTATTAGCTGCAAAAAAAGGAAAGGATCTAACCCTTATTACTTTGGATTCTGAGAAGGTTAATACTGGAATGACCATCTATTAATTAAACTGACTTACAATACTTCTTCCATGATATTCTTTCGCATCGATTAATTGATGAATATGAAAGAGATTATTGAATGTAATTTTTCCTGCAGGGATAATTATTAAATCATTATTAGCTAGTTGAATCATTTGCTTTAATAATTTAGCACCTTCTTTTGCAGTTTTTTCTCTCCCAGAGCTAAGAATGCTAGTTATACCAGGTATTTCACATAATGTTTTTAATGCAGTTAAAGAATCTTTAGTTATATCAATTGCTTTATGGAAAGTAACTTTTAAAGAGGATGAAGCTTCTACCAATCTTTTGGTTGAATTAATATCAATTGTTAAATCTTTATTTAACACTCCAAAAACAACTCCTTCAACACCTAGCTTTTTACAAATATTTATATCCTTTTCCATCAATTTTAACTCGTCCTCTGAATAATTAAAATCACCATCTCTTGGTCTAATCATAACTCTTACAGGAATTTTAATTGAAGTGATTATTTTTTTGATCAGTTCTTTTTTTGGTGTAATACCATCTAGATTTATATTTGAACACAGTTCAATTCTATGAGCGCCTGCTTTTTCAGCTATGAGCGCTTCATCATATGATTCAATGCATGCTTCTTTTATCAACTTATATTTAATTGTGGTTCTGATTTAGTAAAGTATATTGTTGCTAAAGTTGAAATAACTGCATAGGTACCAAATATTATTATATAAGATTCTAAAAATATATCACTATTAAAGTCTTGTGTTAAAATGATATAAAGAATAAATGCAAGCTTAATTAAATCAGTAATTATTGAAATTTTCTTTCTCCCATCAAGCATGGAAGTATATGAAAAGACATTTAAAATTAGAAAAAATGCCAAGCAGAATAGAGTAATATTTTAGATGCAATACTAAACATTAATAGCATTAAAGATCCTGATATAAATAATTGGAAAAAAGACCATAAAATAAGTTTGCGAGAATTATTTGTTTGATATTTTATTTGAGATTTTGAATCTCGTGTAGATTTTATTGGGAACAGGTCTTCAACATCTTTTGGTCTCCATCCAGTTGGCATAAACCAAATACGTAATTTGTCTTTCCATGTTTTTGTATAGTAAGCATCTTTTAATAATTGCCAAAAATGTTTATAGTTTATAATAATTGGATTCCAGGTATTAGCTGGGCGAATTATACCATAAACTGGCTTTTCTTCTTTTAACTCAGGTTGAAATGTTCCAAAAAACTTATCCCAAATAATTAAAATCTGTCCATAGTTTTTATCCATATATTTTGTGTTGATTGCATGATGTACCCTATGATGTGAAGGTGTTACAAAAATTGTTTCTAACAAACCCATCTTATTAATTAAACGAGTATGATACCAGAATTGCATAAACAAATGAATGGGACCCAATACAGCAAAGATAGTTGGGGAAATACCTAATAATGCAGCAGGAAGCATAAAGATAGCACCAAATCGTACTATTGTAGATATCTCTTGACGTAATGCGCATGATAAATTGAATTCTTCACTACTATGATGAATAATATGTCGGTTCCAAAAAATATTTATACGATGATTCATTCTGTGTAGCCAGTAGCCTGAAAAGTCTTGAACTATAAACGCTATTATTATTGCTAACCAAATTGGTTCTATTTTTAAAATAGTAATATGTTTTACTAGCCAAGAATAGCTTATAATTAAAACACCAAATTTTAAGCCATCTTTTGCAATATTTGTAATACCTGAACTTAAGCTAGAGATAATATCAACAGGGTTATTTATCTTAATTTTCATTTTTTTTGCAACAATTATTTCAAGGACTATTAAGATTATAAAAATAGGGATTACGATAAATAATGATTGAATAAAAAAACTCATTGTGATTTAATAGATCTTAATAATTTAATGTTCTTAATTAAAATAATTGCTCAAACTTGATTATCTTCATAACATAATTTAACATTAATAAATAATAAATCATGCTTACAGATACACATTGTCACTTATTCTATGATAATCTAAAAAATGACTTAGAGAATGTTCTTTCTCGAGCAAATGAGATGAATGTCACACGTTTCATTTGTGTCGGTACAAATATTAAAGATTCAAAAGAATCTCTTTCAATTAGTGAAGATAATCAAAACATTTTTTCTTCCGTAGGTGTTCATCCTCATGATTCAAAAGATATTGAAGAAGGATATATTGAAGAAATATATGAATTAATGGAATTTGAGAGTATGATTGCAATTGGAGAGATAGGTTTGGATTATTTTAGAAATATTTCTGACCCAGAAATTCAAAAAAAAGTATTCAGACAACAAATAGAAGTAGCGCAAGATTTAAATCGTCCAATAATTTTTCATAATAGGGATGCAGATTCTGACATAATTGAAATTTTGAGTGATTATCCTGAAGTTATTGGTGTTGCCCATTGTTTTTCGAGTACGATAGAAACAGCAAATTCACTTCTCGAAATGGGCTATTATATTTCTTTTTCTGGAAATATAACATTTAAAAATAGCCATTTATCTGATGTTATTAAAACGATACCAATGGATAGAATTTTAGTTGAGACTGATTCTCCATACCTTAGTCCTGAGCCACATCGTGGAAAAACAAATGAACCAAGTAGAGTGCGAATTGTAGCAGAAAAATTAGCAGAAATAAAAAATGTATCTTTTGAAGATATTGCAAAATATACGCATGAAAATGCATCAGAGCTTTTTCAGTTACCATAAATTAAAGTTCTAAAAAACTTGAAAAGTAAATCACATATTTTTAGGAAAAAATGGGGGCAAAACTTTCTGACGGATTCAAACTTACTTGATCGGATTGTAAGAACAGTTGAGCCACAGGAAAATGATAATATTCTGGAAATTGGGCCCGGCGATGGTTCACTTACTGAATTAATATTTCCAAAAGTTGAACAAATGGTTGTGGTTGAAATAGATCCTTTATTAATTAAGCATCTATCTATCCGTTCTGACCTAAATGGTCTGAAAATAATTCATGGTGATATTTTACTTCAAGAAATTGAAGACTTACCTATCAATAACCCTGTTCGTATTATTGGAAATATACCTTACAATATTACTTCTCCAATAATCTTTTGGCTAATTGAGCAACTTGACTATTGGGACGATGCATTTATTATGATGCAAAAAGAAGTTGCTCAAAGGTTAACAGCACAAGTAGGGACTAAAGAATATAGTAGAATTTCAGTTGTGGTTGGAGCCTACCTTAACATGGAAATGTGCTTCAAAATTTCTCCTGAGGTCTTCATTCCTAGACCTAAAGTGGAATCAGCTATAATACGCTTTACAAAAAAAGATTCCCCGGTCGTTGCAGATAATAAATATGTAAAATTTAATAAAATTGTCAAGGCGGCCTTTTCTAAACGAAGAAAAATGCTTAGAAATTCATTACATGATTTTGATATACCTATTTCGATTCAAGAAGAAATAGATTTTACTCGTCGACCAGAGACACTTTCTATTGAAGAGTTTGCGAAACTTTTACATTAATATCTACCATTTGGGTAGTATGTATTAATGGATGTAAATTGCTTGACTTTTTCCTCAATAAAATCAAGGTTTTAATCTATGGCTAAAGCAGGCAGACCAATAAATGAATCTAATCGGAGTCTAAGTCAATACTTAGAAGAGATTGGTAAATATGAACCGCTTCACCCATCAAGAGAAGTTGAGCTAGCTCAGGCTATCAAAAAAGGCAATCGTCTTGCCATGAAAGAGTTAGTTGAGGCTAATTTAAGATTTGTAGTATCAGTAGCGAAAGATTACCAAGGACAAGGCTTACCTTTAACAGATTTAATTAATGAAGGTAATATGGGTTTAATGAAAGCCGCTGGTCGTTTTGATGAAACTCGAGGATTTAAATTTATATCGTATGCTGTATGGTGGATTAGGCAGTCTATTTTACAAGCGCTTGCTGAGCATTCTAGAATTGTTCGTCTACCATTGAATAGAGTTGGAACAATTTCAAAAATAACTAAAACGGCAGAAAAACTTGAAGCTGAAGTAGAACGCTCCCCAAATGAAGAGGAAATTGGGCGAAATCTAGAAATGACTAGTGATGAAGTCATTGACGCAATGCGGATTTCTAGACGTCATCATTCCTTAAATGCTCCTTTTAGAGACGGAGATAAAAATTCCTTGATTGACGTTATTGAAGATGATGGACAAATAGATCCAGATGAACCATTGATGGCAGAATCTTTAAAAGATGAAATTAGACAATCATTGGATACTTTGAAAGATAGAGAGCGTCAAGTAATAAAAATGTATTTTGGCATAGATCGTGATTATGCGCTTACATTAAATGAAATTGGTGAAGAGTTTAGTTTAACTCGTGAACGTGTTCGCCAGATTAAAGAGAAGGCAATTAGACGTCTTCGTCATCGTTCACGTAGTAAGTCTCTAAGAACATATTTAGGCTGATCGAAGGGAGGTGAAATAGATCATGGTTGAAGTTTCCGTAAAAAATGGAGAACAACTAGAACGTGCATTACGTCGCTTTAAAAAGAAGTGGGAACGCGCTGGAGTTCTTCGTGAGGTTAAACGAAAATCATTCTATATCAAACCGAGCGATGAGCAGCGAGCTGCAAAGAAAAAAGCAGTCCGCCGACGTTTACGTTTTGCAAGGTATGAAAATTAATTATTTTCAGAAAAAATGAAAAAATGAAAAAGGTTCGGTATTTTATCGAACCTTTTTTATTGTTTTAAGGCCAAAGTAATGATTATAAGAAGTATATCAGGTGTTCGTGGGTTAATAGATACTCATCTTACCACAAAAGTAATACAAGCCTATGCTAGAGCATTTCATATTCATATTAAACCTGGTTTAGTATTTATAGGTAGAGATAGCAGACCTTCTGGAGAAGACCTACTAGATAATTTTGTAAATGAATTAGTACGCTTAGGTCGTGATGTAATTATTTGTGGAGTTGCCCCAACTCCAACAGTTCAATTTATGGTTGAACGATCTGAAGCTGCTGGTGGGATTATAATTACAGCAAGCCATAATCCTATTGAGTGGAATGGAATTAAATTTGTTCGAGGAGACGGAACTTTTTTTTATCCAAATGATTGTGAAAAACTTTTTGAATTATTTGATAAAGATAAATCATTGGATGATGCGGAAACGCCAGGGATGGTGTTCCCAGATCAAAATTCAATTTTAAAACATACTATACATACGATTGAACTATCATGTATTAATCAAAAAACTATTAGAGACCGTCATTTTAAAGTAGCTATAGATGCTGTAAATGGTGCCGGATCTGAAGCCTTACCACTATTACTTGAGTATTTAGGTTGTGAAGTAATAAAAATTTATTGTGAAGGAAATGGTGAGTTTAATAGAGGGACAGAACCTTTACCCGAGAATTTAAATGATTTGGGGAAATTAGTTGTAGAGAACAATGCCGATATAGGATTTGCTGTAGATCCAGATGCAGATAGGTTAGCTGTTGTAGATGAGACAGGAAAGCCAATTGGTGAAGAATATACTTTAGTCCTAGCCGTTGAAGGATATATAAACAATAAAAAAGAAGAAGAAATTTTTGTAACTAACCTCTCTAGTTCAATGGCATTAGATAAATTAGCTGAAAAGCATGATTGTATTATTGAGCGTTCTGCCGTTGGAGAGATAAATGTTGTACAAAAGATGTTAGCTTTAAACTCTAAACTTGGTGGAGAAGGTAATGGAGGAGTTATTCTTAAAGAATCTCATCTTGGTCGTGATTCTTTGGTAGGTGCAGCTATGGTCTTGAACCGTATGGCACAAGAAGAAACTAAAATCAGCAAAATTCATTCAAAACTTCCACAATTCTTTATGGTCAAAGACAAAATAATTTTAGATAGTATTGATAAAGATTTAGTTGAGGAAAAAGTAAAAGATTTTTTTTCAGATGCAGAAATAAATTCAATTGATGGACTTAAGCTTATTTGGAAAGATAGATGGATCCATATTCGAGGGTCAAATACAGAGCCTATTATGAGAATTTATGCAGAAGCCTCAAGTAAAAAAGAAGCTGAAATATTAGTAGCGCAAGTTAAAGCTTGTCTATAAAATCAATTTATTATGGTGTGACTTATGAATGACCGAAACGTTTTAGAAGTTATTAAATCAAAGGCAAATAACCTTTCTCCAAGATTGGGTATTATCTTAGGATCTGGATTAGGCTCTTTTATTGAAGAAATAGATGATAAGGTAGTCTATCCGTTTGCAGAACTTCCAGGATTTCCAATTACTTCCGTTGAAGGTCATACAAGTAATTTAATTTTAGGTCAAATTAATGGAGTGGAAATTGCAGTTTTACAAGGAAGAGTTCATTACTATGAAGATGCAAACATTGATGCGATGAAGATTCCTCTCGAGACTCTAAAAAGTCTTGGTTGTTCAACTATTATTTTAACTAATTCTGCAGGAAGCCTCAAATCTAATGCAAAACCAGGAGAAGTTGTTTTGCTAACAGATCATATTAATTATATGGGCATTTCTCCTCTTTTTAAAGAGACAGGGAATGATCGCTTTGTTAATATGGTTGATGCATATGATCCATCGTTACGTGATGCATTCTCAAAATTGGCAAAGAAGAAAAATATTTTATTACATGAAGGTGTTTATTTCTGGTTTTGTGGTCCTAATTTTGAAACTCCAGCAGAAATTCGTGGAGCTAAAATATTAGGAGGCGATGTCGTAGGGATGTCAACCGTACCTGAAGTAATTTTAGCACGTTATCTGGGTCTAAAAGTTGTGGCTTTATCGGTTATAACAAATATGGCTTCCGGAATGGATAATCAACCTTTGAGCCATGAGAGAACAATT
>ERZ1048686.1356-NODE-1356-length-19019-cov-11.977115_pt1 | contig 19019 bp, 17 predicted proteins | sample MGYA00383099_ERZ1048686 | MGnify/ENA primary metagenome ERZ1048686 (study PRJEB29581, sample SAMEA5548369) | metagenome | biome: marine; feature: coastal; material: water | depth 25 m | study: Short-term variability in the microbial, nano- and picoplankton... | reverse complement strand
CCTGATTATATTTAAGCAAAAAGTTGATATTGGAGTTATTTGCCATATATAATTCTTTTTCGTATATATGTCAAGTTTTAAAGCTACGTTTGTTTCCGAAATTCCTGATTAATTCTGAGTTTGATTGCTAAAGATAAAAGTGATTTCGTGGTAAAATTATTCAAAAGATCTGCCAGGTGAATTTGTGCTTAAAGTTGTATGGAGGATTAGCTTGAGTGGGATTTTGAGTTGACATGTTGATGAAGAGGGCATAGATTTTAGAGGAATTATAAGCCTTCATTATTAACCGAATCTACATTTATAAACTGTTATAAAACTGACTGTGCCGCGAAGTTACAGGGGCCAAACTGCCTGAGTAAATAGATTGCTGGCTGATATTTTCAAACACAGATTAAGAGGAAGAATTAAAAAGTGGAAAATCTACAATATTTATTAGACGGAAATTTGGCGTGGGCTACTGAAATCAAGGAAAAAGACCCTGATTTTTTCACACGTTTGTCAAAACAAAAAGCTCCCAAATATCTCTGGATAGGATGTTCTGACAGCAGGGTGGCAGCAAACCAAATTATTAATCTGCAGCCTGGAGAGGTCTTCGTTCATCGCAATATTGCAAATGTGGTTGTACATACGGATTTAAATTGTCTTTCCGTTATCCAATACGCGGTGGAGGTGCTTAAAGTAAAACACATCATTCTTTGCGGACATTATGATTGCGGAGGAATTAAAGCGGCATTGGAAAATAATGAGCATGGGATTATCGATAACTGGCTGGGTCACATCAAGGATGTTGTTCGTTTCAACACTGAAAAATTTAAGGGACTTAAACATGAAAAGCAGTTAGATCTGCTTTGCGAACTGAATGTTAAAGAACAAGTCACAAACATTTGCAACACAACCATTGTCAGGAAAGCATGGAAAGAGGACAAAGAACTGACTATACACGGTTGGATTTACAGTATTAAAAACGGGGTGCTAAAACATTTAGATACATGCGACGCGCGGAGGGTGGATAACCATTTGTCTTAAAATTTGTGAATTCGTTGTGTTTGAGCCTAATATTATTGACTGGCCTGTGGCAATGGTTCTTTGGACTCTACCCAGCGCATTACCAAAATAGCAGTAATGCTGTATATAGCAAAGCCGCCAATCAGAGGGAGCACAGTAGCGTTGTAACACTGGCCAATAATGGTGCCCAGCAAAAGTGATATGAATGTTGACAGCGAGCCTACTACCGCTGCCCCCACACCGGCGATATGCCCAAGCGGTTTCATTGCCAATGCATTAAGATTACCGAACAAAATACCCAAGCCAAAAAACGTTAAAATAAAATAGATAGTTAGCGACCACAATGGCGGATGACCATCCGTAATCGTAGCTACTCCAAAAAAAACGATAGACAAGGCTACAATACTTTTCAACGCCAGGTATGATATCTCGTGCAGTCCGAAACGCATCACCAGTCGAGAATTCGCTATAAAGGCACAACCTAAAGAGAGAGCGAGTAGCGCAAAGTAAAGCGGAAAAAGTGTGCCCAAATCGTATTGTTCCTGGAACACTTGCTGGGCAGAGTTTAGGTAACCAATAAATGCGCCGAAAACCAGACCGATTGTAATGGTATATCCAAATACCATACGATGTGTGACAGCCTCTCGTATGGCTCTTCCGATAGTTGCCATTGAGAATGTAGTTCGACTATCGGGCGACAATGTTTCTGGTTGTCGCCAAGCAAACCAAATACCGATAAACAGTACTATTATCAGAAAAGAACCAAAGATCCAACGCCAGTGGGCCACCATTAGAATGGCCTGGCCAAAGGCTGGAGCCACCACCGGAATCAGAATAAACACTGCCATCACAAACGACATCACACGGGCCATCTCCCGGCCAGTATACAGGTCTCGAATTAGAGCCACTACCACAACACGTGGTGCTGCTGCACCCAATCCCTGAAGCATCCGCCCAGCCAACATGATTTGAAAATTTGTGGTCAGCATGGACATCAAACAGCCGATAATAAACAACCCAAATCCAATATAAACAGTCGGCTTACGTCCAATGCTGTCGGACAGAGGTCCTAAAAACATTTGGCCAACAGCCATTCCCACTAACAATAAAGATATAACCAGTTGACTATCGTTAGGTCTCTGTAAGCCCAGATCCAATCCAATTTCTGACAATGCAGGAAGCATTGAGTCTATAGACATTGCGGTCAACGAAGTCATCATCGCCATGAGCGCTACAAATTCAACTAAGCCGATAGATGTTTTCGATTTGTGCATAAGTACAATACAATTTAATTCGACAGCCAGTTCTTAATATTTAACAGCGAATATTCTATCAGTTTCCTGAAGTGAAGACCAATTTTTTCAGGAACATGGTATTTAATTTTACCAAAACATAATCCTAAATTAAGCATACTCCGAGCAATTTAATAAGTGGGGCCAAGAATTGACAGGCTATTTCTTTTTGAGAATAATTTATTCTTAACTCGCTACTCTACAAACACCGCTTAAACATTAATGCTTAATTATTCAATTGCTCATACATAGTGTGTTACTAACAAAAACATAATCAAAATATGGGAATCTCAAAAGTAATAATAATTATGGTTTATTTGATGGAGAGGAAGGTCGTGTTGTTTGAAGTAGGTGTGTTTGAAAGCCCGGTCTACGGTAATTTGTATGAATGGTATGAATAATTGATTCTTATAATAACTGTTGTTACAATCATTTATGTGTCAATTTAGAATAACATGAAATTATACGTTAAAACTCTTGAATATAGATTTAATAACCGAAGGCCGAAGGCAAGTCTTTTTATCCCGCCATCGGAAAATGCCAGGAATTGAATGAGTTTTTAATTTTTTTATGAATGTTCCCACAAAGCACTCCTTATCGAATTTGTCAGTTTAATGTTTTCCAAAATTATATATTCATTTAACTATGATTTATTTATGAATTAAGTGGAGATTTAACTCAAAGTATGATGTTACTACTGATGGGGGATCTGTGAAGAATTCATATAACTAATTGTTAGTGTAAATGGGGGTGACTGTATGTTCAAAATTTGAGGAAAAAATAGCTCATAAAATTCAATTTGTTCAACCAATTTAAAATTGGTTTTTTAGGGACAGCTTCAACAAATTATAATGCATTTATTTGATCAATATTTCAAAAAATATCCGAAACAACTAGGAATTTTTCTGTCCATAATTGGCGTGTTGATACTTACGCCTGATACCATGGTTATGAGATTTTCAAATCTGGAACAATGGCCATTAATGGGCTGGCGTGGAGTTTTGATGGGAGTTACCTTATTGATTATATGGCGTTTTATATTAAATCCTTGTGTAGAAAAAGAATTACGTTCGCTTTTATCTTGGAAAGGATTTGTTGTCATATTTTCTTTTGCTATCAATTCAATTTTCTTTACTCTTGGAATTTTAGAAACCTCTGTAATGTTAATTTTAACAGCATTAGCAACTATGCCTGTATTTGCAGCAGTTCTATCTAGTTTTATGCTTAAAGAAGCTCAAGGCTGGCTGGGTTGGTTGACTATAATTGCTTCCATGGTTGGAGTCTCCATCGTGGTGAGTGATGGTAACAATGCCATAGGTCAGCCAACGGGATCTATAATATTAGGGGCAATATATGGAGGTATGACAGCATTTGGTTTGGCACTTACCTTTACTATGGCCAGAAAATATCCTGATCTTGCAGTACTTCCTGCAGGTGCTGTAGGTGCACTGATCAGCGGTATTATAGGCTTTGCATTAAGTTCTGTAGATGGTGTATTCAACGCTCCAATCTGGACGATATTTAGTATGGGAGTAATAATACTACCTCTATCATTTACTTGTTTAATTATTGCTCCTCGTTATACAACGTCAGCTATTGTAAGTCTAATTATGCTATTAGAAATGGTAATTGGTCCATTTTGGGTTTGGATTGGTATTGGCGAAAGGCCTAGCATAACGATGATCTGTGGTTCTATTATAGTTTTTGTTGTGATCGCTTTTCACATCTTTAGAACGCAGTTTAGTTATAGTGAAAAAACATAAAGCAATAATCTTTTGAATGAAACTCCTTGATATATTAATAATTCCTTGTAATTAAGTTAATGTTTAAATAATGACAAAGGAGATTAGTATCTTATTCTGTTTAGCGCATAATTCTCCTTCTCTTTCATGGATTATCAAATGAATCCGTTTTTAAAGCACGCTGAGTACTAATTTTGTGCCCATAGCCAACAAACCTAGATGACTAATATCGTAGAATATTTGATCATTTATATGAGAATTTAACCATTTTCCGATAAAAACACCAAATGGAATTACAATAAGCAACCAGAGTGATACCGTAAGTGTTGCCTCTGAGAAGATGCCGATTTCCGCATAGAATGGAACTTTCGCGATGTTTATCACAAAAAAATAGACACTGAGTGTTCCAACAAAGGCCTGACGTAAAAGTGCATGCGGCAATAAAAATATTTGGGCTGGTATACCGCCTGAAAGTGAAACAAAACTTGAGATACCTGACAGCCCACACCAGATTGCACCACGTTGAAATATTCTCTTGGATACTAAGGTGGCGATTTCTGCTGATGTGCGTTTCCCAGGCCTTATCCGCCGCAAGGTATAATTTAGAGCAGTAATTATTGAGATAGCCCCGATCATTCCAGTTAACATCTGATCATTTAAATAATCAAAAAGAAGCCATCCTAGAACCTCACCAATAAGTCCAAATAAGCACATAATCAATAAAATCCGCTTGTCTAGCATCTTCCTCCATATATATACGACCCAGACATCAGTAACCAGAAAAAGAGGTAGTAGTACTCCAATTGCCAGTTTTGGAGGAAGAGCAAACAGCAGAATTGGAACACTGAACGAGCCCAAGGCTCCTCCAAAACCTGCTTTAGAAATGGAAACTGCAAGTACTGCAAGTACAGCCAAAAACCAAAAATATTCAGGTGAAGTTTCTAATATCTCGAAACCATTTATTAATGGCATTTATATTTCTTCTTTTGAGGAGGATTATTTCTTTTGATGTGGTGTAGATGAAATAAACGAAGGTTCAAATCCATTTCCAAACATCATTATTTGAGAGGGGTTTTTGGTCAAAATATTCATTGACTCATCTGATTATTGAAATGATAACTAGCTTGTGCATGTCAATTGTAAGAGCACCCCACACAGGGACTATGACGGGGGCTTTTGATCTTAATTCTATTTTAGTTTGATGGGACACACCCCTGCAAAACCGAGGATGATGACGTCACCTGATCGGAATCCCTCAGTTGTACCGCTGCTGTAAGCAGTTTCTCAAAGTTTACTTTATCGTACACCGTTTCTCCGACTTATAAGCCTGTAAAAGGTACTTTTGCAAGATTTTCTATCACCCCCATTTGTCTAATGTAGTGGAGCTGTCGACGGATGATAAATATAAACTAATCATTGATACTAAATCCTTGTTCATCTTTCCCCCTTAATTGATTGAAGGGTGGTTAAACACAGTAAAAGTAGTTATCAAATCAATTTAGTATTACTTAATTTTAGGAATGCACTATCTATATCCGTACTCGATTTGAAATTAGACAAATTTGGAAAAAGAGTTCCCATATCAGTGTCAGGAACTCCAAACCAACTGCACAAAGTTGCGTTCATTTGTTCCACTGATAATTTTGGCACAAAACGACCTTTCCCTCCATCACGTATGTCATCAGCTCCTCCCATCGTAAAATTAGGTAAATCTCCATAAAATTTACCACCATTGAAAGTCGTTCCACTGCTTTTACTCATGACCAAATTGATGGTACTCCATGCGTGATCTGTCCCATCTCCATTATTCCCAATGGTTCTTCCAAAATCTGACGATGTAAAGGTCGCCACTTTGTCATCTACACCCATCTCTTCAAGTGCTTTTTGAAATTTCCACAGTGCAAGACTTAGTTCTCGAAGTAGAATAGGATGTTCTTCGGCCTGATTCCCATGAGTATCGAAACCTCCAAAATTGACAAAAAATATTTGACGGTTAAAATTCATTTTGGAATTGGATGATCCTAGGTGGATCAATTGTGCAACAGCCTCTAACTGCTCGATCAGGTCTCCATTCAATTCCTCCTCCATACCTGTTTGAGTCTTTGTTGGAATTGAAAAAAGACTTTCCCCGTAAGAAGCAGTTGAACTGAAAGTTGTTTTATGATCTGAATTCCAATAGGTTTGTAATAGATCATCTAAATCAAGAGATCCCTTGAGCATCTGGTTGTATACTTTATTAAAAGGGTCGCTTCCAGGATTACTTCCATAAAGTGTTGAAAAAAGATCTCGACGGCTGGAATAGACAGCATTGTCGGAATCTTTTTTCATGTCCCAATAAGTAGTGGTTTGATCCGGACTGAACAGTATAGGCTTACTATTAACTCCGGTCATCAGACGGACTTGGCCATTGAAAGACACATTAAGTCCCATAACACTATCATTGTTTATACCGGACCAGAGATCGGCCAATCTTCCAGCCCATCCTGTCGTGTTAAGATCGTCTGCTTTGCCAGTATAAATGATGCGTCTTTGGTGGTTGTGCGCAAACAAAAAAGAGGGTTTCTTCTTGGCAGCATTCTGAAAATCACTCTTTCCACCGAGTGGTTCAACAAGAGTCCCAACATTTCCTACCAAAGAAGCTTTGCCGTCTTCTAGCAACCTCGCCAATTCAGGCATCATTGCATTAACCTTCACTTCCGAAATCGATGTAAGAGGATAAGAACCTCCCAAGTAGGCTGCCGAATCACTCCCTGAATCATAGTACGGATTACCTGAACCCTGATTTAAGGTTCCTATACTTGGAAGTGTTTTATCGCTATTGGCGACAGAGAGATCCCCCCTTCCATTGTTATAAACTGTCCATTGAGAATTTCCAGAACCTGAAGCAGGAACAAATGAATTCCAGGCATCATTTCCTCCATTCAAGAAGATACATACCAATGCTTTATAGCCTGAAAAACTTGGAGCTGCTGCTTTCAATCCTAACTGGGGTATTCCCATCATTGAAAGACCCGCTAGGCCGGACTTCAAAAAATTTCGTCTTTTCATATAGTTTATTTTTGAATCATAAAAAAACTTGATATAACCATGAAGCGAATTGCATCAGAAATGACATTTCTCGCTTCTTTTGCATTAAAATTTTTCCCCCAATTCATATTCATCAAATGTGTTGTCAAGGCAGTATAATAATCTGAGGGCATCTCTCCTCCCATCAGTTTTTCATCCAGGTGCTGGAGTAATGTTTGAATTGCAGCCTTTTTCTTTTCTGAATCATTGATGTTGTTAAAATCTCCGTTTGTATCACCGTCCAAAGCATATTCAAAAATTTGTAGCTCACTATCGATATTAATGTAATAATTTTGTTTTGTGTGACTTCGAGCAGAAGCAAAATCCTTTAAGCTGGCATTATTTTCCAAGATTGCATTTTTTTCATTGGTATTTAGTGAGGACCTGATGAGGTTGTGAAATTTGATTAAGACAGTATCACTTTGAATTTGAAATTCAGGTGCCACCATACTGTTGGAAATGAAATGTGAATCTGCAGGAATGAAATCGGACGAAAAGAAATTAAATACAGTTTCAGACCTTAGTGGTGATTGTCCGATAATATTTTCAAGATAGAAAAATTGATAAACACCATTCATTGTTGCATTCGTTCTGCTTTTCCAACCATCAAGTGGTTTCACATCAAAAGCTCTAAGGAATTGGGTCAAAGCCAATAAAGGTTCTTTGGGTTTTCCATAATTTCCATTATTGCTGTATTTCGTCTCTCTTGCTTCAACGTCCAGCAAAACAGCTTTTACAACTTCTTTTAAATTTCCCCGGGTTCCGTTCCCATCGTTGTTGAATTTTTCTGCGACTCTGCTGATATAAGCGGATGAAGGATTAGAGGTAACGAGTCTTGTGATTAAATGCCGTCCCACATGTGGACCTACATTTTGGTGTTGAAAGATGATGTCTAGGGCTTGATCAAGGTCTGATGGTTCACTGTTTGATGATCCTTCTGTACCAATAGTAGAACCTAAAAAGGTTTTTGAAGCATATTCATGATGAGATGAATTGAATTCCATGGGAGAAGACCATTCTTCTCCATTTGCCCGACTGGTTTTACCAAATTTACTGTTTCCTTTAATGTCATACCCTGTCATTACTTTGGCAAGTTCCTCAACATCATCCTGTGTGTAGGAAGTAATAGGGTTTCCACTCGAATCCTTAACCATGGACCCATCCTGATTCATTTTCCAAAGTCCGATTGAAAACAACTGCATCAATTCTCGGGCAAAATTTTCATCAGGGTGTGTATTGGAAGAAGAATTGTGTTTTTTATTTCCTTGATGTGAAAGAAATATTCCCATTCCTGTACTTCTTGAGACTTCTCCCATCAAAATTCTGAAATTCCCAAATGCATTCTTTGCCAGAATATCATAATAGGATGCCAAAGAATCTCCCCTAAATCGAGTTCTTTGTTTACTTCCTGATATGACCAACAATTCACTAAATGCCAATGCTACTCTTTGTCGAAGCTGGTCTTTTCCATGGAGTGCATTCTCAAACCAGGCTGCAGTTTGGTAATCGCTTGTTCTACCATGGAAGTTATTATTAAAGTCTTGATCTGATTCGTAGGTACTCGGTTCCGCCATTTTTGCAATGGCTTTATACCTCTGAAGATGTGATTGATGAGAATCTGTTGAACTATCGTAGGCAGAACTAGAATTTAGTTGTTTTTCAACCCATTTAGACGGACCTAGTGATTTAACCTCTTTCACATCATCATCTGTGGGGCCAAATGTCGCCTGTTCCAAGATACGGAAAGCTTGAGATGTGTTAATTTGAGTTGTAATTCCTGAATTAGATTCAATGCTTGAGTCAGAAAGAGGGTCGGAGTTATTCTTTTCGCACCCTGCAATTAAGATCGTTAATAAAAAGACAAAAATTATTTTCAAAATAACTCCATAAAATTAGTTTAATTTATTGCAAATGTAACATACTAAACAATTTTCTCACAAGAGTTTTTTGGAGTTCATAAATAATGAATTATACAAAAATTATTTATATTTTTGATCATTTTGATCTATAGCCGAAACGAATGCTATTTAGTTTTTGTCAGAGAATAAACTGTTAAACAGGCAGGGTTGTAGGTCTATATCCATTTGCTTTAAGCTGTTGACAAAGAAAGCTTATATGTTCAGGTCCAATTTCACAACAGCCTCCTATGATGGTAGCTCCTGCCTCGACCCATTGGCAAGCAAATTCAGCATAAACCTTGGGTGATAAATCTTTCCGTGCTGATAATTTATCAACTGTAGAACCTGGGGTAAGAGGTGAGATAGTTGTAAACCCATTACCAAGAGCACCAAAGGGGATACTCAGTTCAGTCATTATCGACATGGCTTTTGTTATTGCTTCAGGTGATGAACAATTAAGCATAATCCCATTAGGATTTTCATTAGATAACCCTTCAATTGCCACTCTCAGATCTTCTCCTGATCGCAGTTTATTTGACAAATCATCTGCGATAGTCAAGGATACAAATGCAGGCTTCCCTGCTTCCTTTACTGCGGCGAGAGCCGCCTGTGCCTCATCGATATTTGACATAGTTTCAATCAGGAAAAGGTCAACATCGTCTTTTTGCAAAGCCACAAGCTGACGATATTCATCCAATGATTTTTCATAATCTTTACTAACCTCTGCTACATAGCTTGCCACAAGAGGGGGGAGACAGCCCGCGACTTGTACTGAACCATCTTTTACAGACAATTCTTTGAGGCTCAGTCTGGCAAGGTTAATCGCTGTTTCATGAGCTGTTTCTAGCTGTTCACCAAATCCATGACGGGTCATTCTTGATTGGGTGGCAGCATAAGTATTCAAACAAATTACACGTGCACCGCTCAAAACGAAATCACGATGAACTTGTGTGACTATATCAGGTTGATCAAACATTACTTTAACTGACCAGAGTGGGTGGGCATCAATCATCGAACGTTTATGGATTTCCTGTCCTAGACCTCCATCAAGTAATGCTATATCTGTCATTTTCTTCTTAATTTTATTTAACTTTGTTCACTAGCCTCAGTATCCAGATCAGTTTTGTTCCTGCTTAAAAACTAATTTCATACCACTATCACTACTATTATATTTTCTTCCGAGGTTTTTTTCAGACGGCAATTATATAATGAAAGTACTGAAAGTGCTATAACGAAGTTTTGATTAATTGAATATTGTTTTGCCATAATTTCAACTTACTTATTTTATTGTCTAGGTTTTTATATTCAGAAATGTAATTTAATCATTAACGAGCAATCTTTAGACGCAGTTCTAGAGGATGCTCTTTAACCGGCAGATGAATAATCGCAGAGAATGCACCAACACCTACTCCAACCCACCAAACTAAGTCATATGAACCAAACTGGTCATAAAATTTCCCGCCAAGCCATACACCAACGAAGGAACCTAGCTGATGTGAGAGAAAGATCAAGCCATAGAGTGTACCCATGTACTTCAAACCATAAATGTGAGCTACAAGTCCTGAGGTTAGGGGAACAGTAGCTAACCATAGTGCCCCCATTGTAATTGAAAATAAAACCACAGTATCAGGGGTCATAGGTGTTAGAATGAAGGCAGAAGCAGCAAGTGTACGTCCTAAATATATAAGTGAAAGCAAATGTTTTTTAGGAAAATGTTTACCTAAAGCACCTGCAGCAATTGCTCCAACTATATTAGCAGCACCTATCAATGCTATGGAAAAAGCTCCTAGTGATGAAACGGTACTAACTCCCATGCTTCTTAAAATGCTGTTTTGAGGTATAGCGCTGCACATTTCTGTTATGAATGCTGGGAAATGAGCGGTAATAAACCCCAACTGAAATCCACAGGAAAAAAAACCCAAAAAGAGCAACGAATAGCTAGGATCGCATAGTGCTTTTTTAAAAACGTGACTAAGGCTTTCTTCAAGTTTTTGACTCTCAGCAGGAATGTCTGTTTTCATAAAAGGTAGGACAGCCAAAACGGCTATAATTGCTACCGCAAAAATCAGAAAGACTTCTGACCATGGCATAGTTAACAGCAAAGCATTAGCTATTGTGGGTCCAACTATTTGTCCTACAGAACCGGCTGCAGTTGCAACTCCTAATGCCAGTGAACGGTTTTCTGCAGAGGTGGTTCTACCTATTACGGCAAGTATAACTCCAAACCCAGTTCCGGCAATACCAAATCCAATTAGAATACCCAGCATTTGATGTGCCTCAGGTGATACAGCGTAACTGCTCATTACAAGGCCTAGAGCATAAGTCAATGCCCCTAAAAATATTGCTTTACGATCTCCATACTTTTCTGCGATGACACTGAAAATTGGTTGGCCAATGCCCCAAGCTAAATTCTGAATGGCAATTGCCATGGAAAACTCAGAGCGTAACCAGTTAAATTGATCTGCAATTGGTATCTGGAAAATTCCAAAGCTGGCTCGAATTGCAAAACCTGTCAACAGAATTATGCATCCGGAAATAAATAACGGGGTAAATAACTTAGATGTCTTTTGAAGCATTAAAATTAAAGAACGATGCGGGAAAATATCTTAAAAAATATAATTTTGCAATCAAATGCAAATACTGGTGGCTGGAACGAATAGACAAAATTTAGATAATGTGATGTAAAATCATAATTATACTAAGATATAGAATTAAAGCAAATAATTCAGACAGTGAAACAAAAAAACGCCCCCACTGATTCTTTACATTCAAAAAAACTCACCAATCCTTCCCCACATTCTTGCAATACAAAAAAAGTAGACTTGGTTGTATAAAGTATGCTATTATCGCGGGTCGGCGGTCTAGGGAATTAGGGGGCAATAAAATGTACCTAACTTGAGCCATTAGCACACAAAAACAGCCCATAATTTAGGATGTTCATCAAAATTGGAATCCTGTTTTCTTATTGATTATATAATTATTTTTTTCATTCTCCCCTGTTTCCCCACTCTGAAAGACTTAGAATTTGAATTTTGGGAGTTCGAGTCTCTCAGTGCGCACCATAAATAGCAACAGATTACATATAATTCATCACCTTCAAATTACTAAAAGGGATGAAAATATGACTTTTCAAACTTATTTCTTTTCATTACTGGTGAAGGAAAAAGATGAATAAAGTTTTATACATAATTCTCTCCCTTTTACTTTTTAGTCTCACTATTATCTCTTGTAGTCCAGATGATACTGAAAAAGTTAACGAACCTATAAGTAAAGCTGGTGATACTGTTAATGGTGTTTTAGATCCAGTTGGTGATGGGGTTAATGATGGTTTAGATTCAGTTGGTGATGTGGTTAATGGTGGTCTTGGGGTAACTACTGGTAGTGGAGGTATAAGCTCCTCCTCCTGCTCATTTAAAAATACAAAAGCTTTAATAGTGGGAAATGCAGTAACAGAAAAATGCATTTTCTATGATTGTCCAAAATCAAAAATTGTTATTTGGGATTTAAATGGATGTATGAAAGTTGTTGGAGAGTCTGTCCTGGGTGCGGTAGACGCTGCATTTCACAATAATTCAATTTACATAGCAGATGATGCAGGTTATTACTGGATTGCAGGTCCGGAAACAATTGAAAAGAAAAAAATAAATAATTCATCTGGATATAAACTTTCAGAAATTACCGGGATTTCAGTCAACTCCACTGGAAATGTATATGTTGCTGGAAATGTCGTAAAAAACAAAAAAAGTTATACTGCTTATTGGAAAAACGGTGAACTAGTAAAAGCTTTTAGAGAAAATGCAGATTGGTATTCTGAAAAACATGTAGCAGCAGATTCCAAAGGAAACGTGTATATACCTGGTTGGAGGATGAAAAGTCATGAGGTTACATATTCTGCTCTTTGGATAAACGGGACCAGAAAAAATCTTTCAACTTCACATGATGGTGAGGCAACGGACGTAGTCATTGGTTCAGAGACTGCCTCTGGATCCAATGTATGGATTTCTGGGGCATATGGTCCTTATACTCTTGGAGGAAATTTGGCTGCTTACTGGCGAAGAAATCCCAATGGTCAGACAAGTCAAACAAGGGTAACCAAAGTCAAAACTTATGGCCTGCCAATAAATCATGTTAACAGCAGTAGGGCTTCATCAATCTTTGTTTCGGGTTCAACAGTTTACATGGCAGGCGCAGTTAATGTCGTTAACGCTGGTGATGTACCAGTATACTGGAAAGGTAAAACTCAAAATGAGCTTCCTGTAGAATTCAATCTTAAAACCTGTGATTACTGTAAAGCAGATCCAACTGATATTTCACTTCTGGACAGTAAGCCCCTTGTGGTAGGTGATTATTACAATGAAAAAGATTTTGTAGATGGGAACCGTACTAATGGAGAAACGAAAGCAGTGTATTGGCATAATAAAAAACTTCATAAACTCTGTGAATGTTGCGGTACGTCACGTGCAGTTACAGTCTTAGCCAATGAATGTGGCGGCACGTCTTGTGAGCAAGCTGAATGGGAGGACCAAACATGTTCAACTTCATCATCTGGAACAAAAGATAACAAAGCTTTTACAAAACAGTTAGGAAGCTCTGGTGAAGACGTGGCAATAGAAGTGGCGGTGGACTCCTCCGGAAACAGCTACGTGACGGGATACACCGATGGAGGACTCGACGGGAACTCCAGTTCTGGGAAGAAAGACTTCTTTCTGATTAAGTACAATTCAAGCGGAACAAAAGAATGGACGAAACAGGAGGGTTCCTCTGGAGATGACTATGCGTATGGAGTAGCGGTGGACTCTTCGGACAATATCTATGTGACTGGTTATACAGATAAGAAACTCCACGGCAACAATAGTTCGGGAAGATTTGACATGTTTCTTGTCAAGTACAACTCAAGCGGGACCAGACAATGGACCAAACAGTTAGGCACGTCTAATAATGAATATGCTTCTGCAGTTGAAACGGACTCTTCGGATAACATCTACGTAACGGGAATGACCTGGGGAGGACTAGACGGGAGCACCAAACCACGTTATTGTATGGGTTACGGCACTGTAAAGGCCTCCAGAGAATGTACTGACATCTTTCTTGTGAAGTACAACTCAAGCGGGACAAAACAATGGGTCAAACAGTTGGAAGGTTCATCAAAATCATATGATAAAGCTCAGGGGTTAGCGGTAGACTCTTCGGATAACATATATGTGACTGGATACACCAATGGAGGGCTCGACGGGAACACCAGTTCGGGGGGGTATGACATCTTACTGGTGAAATACAACTCCGGTGGTTCAAAACAGTGGCTTCAACAGTTCGGGTCTTCAAAAAATGACATGGGGCTTGAAGTGAATGTGGACTCCAAAGGTAACATCTATGTGACGGGATACACCCAAGGTGGTCTAGACGGGAAGACCTACTCTGGAGAAAGAGACATCTTTTTAGTCAAGTACAATTCAAGCGGCACAAAACAGTGGACACAACAGTTGGGGACCCCTACATTTGAAGAGGGTAATGGGGTAGCGGTAGACTCCTCGGACAACATCTATGTGTCCGGATGGACCCGAGGGAAACTAGACACTTACGCGGGTGGTGACGACGCTATTGTTCTTAAGTACAACTCGAGTGGGACAAAACAGTGGACCCTACAGTTTGGTGCACCAAGTTTTCTTGAAAAATCCAGGTACAATTCATCTAGCGAGATGACCACTTCAGAAGACAAAGGCGTTGGAGTGGCGGTGGACTCCTCGGGAAACATCTATGTGACGGGAAACACCAAAGGAGGACTCGACGGGAACACCAATTCTGGGAAAAAGGATATCTTTCTGGTTAAGTACAACTCGATGTGATGTTCGACAAAAAACTCTTCAAATAAAAATATTCCTCTCGATGTCAATCCCATCATCTCCTGTGAGTAACCTCCATTAATTCTTTACAATCAGACACCGACTAAGTAAAATACCCATTCTTGAAAAACAAACCAATTAATGTTATAAATAGATAAATCTCAATTAATTAATAGGAAACGAAATGAAAATTTTACTAATAGTTGTCTCAATTCTAATTCTTTTTCCTGCTCTGTTTTATAAGTCTCATGCTATTGAAAAAGAATATCGATATAAAATAACTTCTGGTTTTTTGTGGAAAACCATTGGTAAAGAAAAAATAAAACCAAAATATCAGGGTTATGTTGGTTCATATAAAAATGGGGTTCCTTTTGGTCAAGGGACGATGAATTATTCTGATGGAGGAAAAATGGTAGGTGAGTTCAGAAAATATGCTTGGAATACAACACTATATGACAAAAACGGATTAATTGTTGGAACATTTGTAGAAGGTAAATATAGAAAAGAATAGATGTTATAAAATCAATCTCAAAAGATACATTAAGAGGTCTCTGCTATTTTATGAAATGAAATATTTGTTTTTTAAGCTTTTTAAGTTCTTTTAACCGCCATGAAAGAATAAGGAAAGAAATACGTGTTTTAAATGACAAACACTTCAGTAAAAGAAACTTAATCCAAACTGTATTCTAGTTACTGGAAGGAATAGAGTCACCCCCATCATCTCCTGTGTATAAATTCCACGTAATTCTTCATAAGTCAGACACCATGAAATTTAACACCCCTTCTTGCAAAAAATAAAGATTGATGTTATTTTGTGGTTTCTCATAAATAGTAGTGTTTGATTTTTGGATTGTGGTAAAAAACTACTATACGTATTTCTAATCATTTATTAAAAAACTAATAAGAAAGGAATGTGTTATGGCAAATCTTGAAAAAAAGTCTTTTGATAATCCTGATGAATTGAAAGCTCCAGAAAAGACGAATGCAGCGGTTGTAAATTTTGGGTCAGTTGCTGCTTCACGATTAATTCTCCAACCTGGCTGGAAATGGTCTGAGTGCATCAAGCCTGTAGTAGGGACTGAAAGCTGTCAAGCGGGTCACGTTGGTATGATTTTACAAGGAACCCTCAAAGTTGTTCATGATGATGGATCAGAAATCACAGTTTCAGCTGGGGATGCCTATTCTTTTGCTCCAGGGCATGATGGTTGGGTCGTCGGAGATGAAGAGGTGATAGGATATGAGTTCAACAATGCTGGTAAAGATTACGCTGTCTGGAAGAGCAGCGAATAAACTTCTAAACGTACACATCATTTGCCCAGCCAACTCGAGGCCTGATATGCTTTTCCTGCTTCTGAAAGTACTGAAAAGCATGTCAGCACCAATCTAACTTTAGCAATTGTAAACTAAGCAGAATTATTCCCAGAGCTCTTAATGTTCAGAATGCCGTCGGTGGCTATCGCCAAGAATATTATAGAACCACCAATGATAGTCGCCAGACCAGGTAATTCTCCTACTCCCATCCAGACCCATAGGGGTGCTAAAATCGGTTCTACCAACGCCAGTAAACCGACTTGTGCTGCGGGTACATGTCGGGAGCCGAGCACTACCAGTGTGAAGCCCATACCAACTTGGAAGATACCTAGATAAAGAGATATAATCAGATCGCGAGATGTCAGTGCGTAATCTGTAACAAAGAAAGCTGATAGGACCCCAGCAACTAGACCTGCAAGACAAAGTGCCACAAGCATATCATCACGTTTAGATCTCCTTACAGCAATTATCGACGCAGCGTAGGCAATTGGAATCCACAAGGCTAGCAATGTACCAAGATAATGGCTAACTGCCAGTTCGCTGCCAACCATAATTGTAAGGCCAGCCATTGCAAAACCAATTGCAAACCAAGTCCGTTTAGCAACTCGCTCACCCAAAAGTATCCAACCTAAAAATGCGGCCAGAAAAGGAGCAAAACTAAATATGAATAGCGCATTGGCTACAGTATTATATAGCAACGCAAACACATAAGTAACGAATCCGGTCCCGAGGAACACTGCTAGTAAACAGTCATTCCAGTCCAATTTTCGGAATTCATCAAAAACCCTCGAGCCTTTTTGAAAAACCAGAATTAGAAGGATCGTGATACTCAAGGCAAGCGATCTGTAAAAAAGAATCTGCCAGCCATTAGCCTGCTCGACTAAACGAAGTGCAATACCAGCCGTGCTCAGAAAAAACCCAGAAGCCACTAGCTGCAATATTCCGCGCCTATAAAGCAAACGATTATTATTCATAGTCTAATCCGGTAAAGCCGGCGCTGATAATGTAGAGTGTGTTGTCATGTGCAGCGGACGACACAGGCTTATCTACTAGCGTTGCGTCCTTGTGGTAGGTGTCCAGGATTAAGTAGGGTATTTGACTAAGGGTTGCTAATGTGTCCATATAGACCTTTTTGATTACAGTTTTCGGTTTAATTGCAAAATTTGACTGGGAAAAAGATTTTTTGGTTGGTCGGGGAGTAATTTGAGAGGAGTTTTGGTTTAGCCAAGATTAATTTAGTTGAAGTAGATAAGGTTTTACATTTTAAGGCTTCAAAGGAACAGGAACCATTGTTGCCTGAATGATGGCGATTAGCTTCGTTTTCCCATCTTTTAAGGCATTGATCTCCGAAGTAACCACGACCAACCTTTTCCCGGGTTTCACGACTTTGCCTTCTGCTCGTAGCAGTTCACCATCGGCAGGAGCTAGAAGGTTAATTTTGATTTCGGCCGTCATAACTTCCTGACCCTCTGGCAACAGAGTCAAGGCAGAATAGCCTGCGGCACTGTCTCCGATAGAAAAAGTCAGCCCTGCATGTCCATAACCCTGTTGTTGTAGTGTTGAAGGAAGAATAGGTGCTTCGATGATCACCTTCCCTTTCTCGATCTTATGAATCCTGGCTCCCAGTGTTTTCATCATGCTCTGGGATTCAAAACTCCTGGTGATGCGGTCAACCATTTTGTCTGTCATTTAATTATCCTTCCTGGGTGGTTAACAAGTTGAAATATGGGAGCTCTGGATTATAGCCTGTTATTTGAGGCTCGTCTGTGGAAGCTGCTATCTGACATTAAAAAATTAACATCTAATTGAATTTAAGTATAGTCCTACATCAAGTAGATTATGGTTCAGCCTTCTTCCAGATCAAGCAAAATCGTATTTGCCACCTTTTAGCAGTGCGGCCTGATAGGCAGGCTGTTTATGAATGCGTTCAACATAGGATTGAATGTTGGGATAATTCTCATCAGTTAAACCGCGGGAAACAGTTGTTTCCAGTGGAAAACTCATTTGAATATCGGCACCGCTTAATTGATCCCCCAAAAACCATTGTTTCCCTTCCAGGCTTGCTTCTATGAAATCCAGCGAACGTTGAATATTTGGATTTACAAATCCTGTCAGAACTTTGTTGGCGATAGTTTTGGTAATCGGCTTTACGAAAAAGGGAACCGGAGCCTTTTTCACTCTATGAAAAATGAACCGCAACAGCAAAGGTGGCATCAAGGAACCTTCGGAAAAATGTAACCAGTATCGGTAGTCCCGTTCTTTCTGACTTCCAGTCTCTGGCGTTATTAAAGAACTGTTTTTGCCATAGGTCTGCATCAGATATTCAATGATGGCACCACTCTCCACAATAAGGAGTTGTTCCCCGTTACTGTCATCAGTGATGGCTGGTGATTTACCCAAAGGATGAACCTTACGTAGGGATGCTGGACCCTGCAGAGTCTTCGCGTCACGTTCATAATGAATGATCTCGTATTTCAGTTTAAGTTCTTCCAGCATCCAGAGGATTCGCTGGGAACGGGAATTATTTAAATGATGGACTCTAATCATGTTATTTTTTGAGTTGATTCATCACAACAATTAAAGACAAATGACGTATCTCAGAGTTGGTTGAATTGAAAAAAATATTGGAATTCACTTTTTGGCAAATTGGTCCTGAATCATTCATCAATGAACTTTTTCGGGGGATTCATTTCTAAGCTGAAACTTTTTTACCAGGTAATTATTAATTTTTATTCATGATAATACTTATAAAGTGTGGCATCCACAACTATTAAAACAATAACAACGATATAAATATAATATTCGGTCAACCTCAGCTTGTCCACCAGTCAGGTACCTCCCCCAAAAGCTAACCCCATCTCTATC
>ERZ1048686.1335-NODE-1335-length-19237-cov-7.488427_pt1 | contig 19237 bp, 12 predicted proteins | sample MGYA00383099_ERZ1048686 | MGnify/ENA primary metagenome ERZ1048686 (study PRJEB29581, sample SAMEA5548369) | metagenome | biome: marine; feature: coastal; material: water | depth 25 m | study: Short-term variability in the microbial, nano- and picoplankton... | reverse complement strand
ATCTTCAATCGGAACAACGTAAAGCAAATTATCTTGTTCAAAATCTACAGGTATTGAATTCCTTGGATGGAATAGAACTTTGTCATATTTTTCTATCGGAAAGTCTGCATCCCGTTCTATCTGCAGGCTCACTTCTACAACCCTGCCCGTGATGGTTGGAATTTCTGCCTGATCTGGCAGGACAATACCCCCTCGAGTTTGATTCCGACTTTCATCTTTACGAATCAAAACCCGCATTCCTAACGGTTCTACAAAATCATTTCCCCGCATTGCCCTACACACCTCTTCTTAAAAACAACTAAATCTTCAATCAATTTCTTCCAGCGTCTATTTGACAATAGTTTGACCCGTGAAAGAGTATTCGGCTAGGGAAGTCTCCCGCAGACGCCAACAAGAACGAAAACTTGTGTATACTCCAGCAGTATTCAGTCAATTACAGAAAGTTCAGTGACTTCACTAAATAACAGCGACGCCTCCTTTGCCACCGTTGGCTTTGCTTCACAGCTTACCCCGTTAGCTCCACGACAGTAAGGATTGTCTTTGCGTTCTCCAGAAACTTCTAGAATGCGTGAGACTCACAGGCGTGGTGATCTGGTTGTCATCGCGAACAGACTACCTGTACATCGTGCTTCTCCAGAGAGTCCATGGGAAACAAGTCCCGGAGGACTCGTTTCAGCACTTATGCCCATTCTGCGGGAAAATAAAGGCGTATGGATCGGATGGGCTGGCAGTGCTGAAACAGACTGCAGCACATTTGAACATGATGGACTTTACAATGTTCCCATTCACCTCTCGAGTGAAGAAGTACGAGATTACTACGAAGGTTTTTCGAACAGTACTCTCTGGCCTCTTTATCACGACGCCTGCCAAACCCCTCAATATGAACGCCGCTGGTGGGCTCCTTATGTTTCAATTAATCAACGCTTTGCTGAATATGCGGCAAACGAAGCCGCACCAAACGGTCATGTGCTCATTCAGGACTACCATCTCCAATTAGTTCCCGGGATGCTTCGTGAATTACGGCCTGATGTACGTATTGGTTTTTTTCTTCACATTCCATTCCCACCCGTTGAACTTTTTGCGCAGTTACCGTGGAGAAAACGACTCCTCGAAGGCATGCTGGGTGCCGACGTTGTTGGATTTCAAACTCGTCATGGTGCGCAGAATTTTGTTCGACTCGTGAATCGTTATACTTCACATCGCGGAAGTGGCCAAGCAGTCAATGTCGATGGAAGGAGGGTACTTGCTAAAGAATATCCTATTTCTATTGACTTTGATCGGATAGAGTCTCTCGCCAATGACCCTAAGATCATCGAACATGCAAAGAAGATCCGGTCTGACCTCGGTGAGAACCGAACGATCATGCTCGGTGTTGATCGGCTTGATTACACAAAGGGAATCGACCAGCGATTACGTGCCGTCAACGAAATCTTTCATAAAGGCAACCATACCGTTGATGACCTTGTATTAGTTCAAGTAAGCGTTCCTTCTCGTGAGAGCGTTGATGAGTACATCGAAGTGCGAGATAGGATTGAAAAACTTGTAGGTCATATCAATGGTGAATTTGGAACTGTAGGGGCTGTACCCGTGCACTACCTTCGAAGAAGCCTTCCTATTGAGGAATTAGTTGCCTACTACTTAGCCGCTGATGTAATGCTTGTAACCCCTTTTCGTGATGGAATGAATCTTGTTGCAAAAGAATATGTGGCAAGCCGAAAAACGGAAACAGGCGTGCTCGTGCTATCAGAATTTACTGGATCAGCAGTTGAGCTTGACCGAGCAGTCTTAGTGAACCCACATGACATTGATGGCATGGCTGCCACAATCGAAAATGCTATTGCGATGCCCCGGCAGGAACAGACTCGCCGAATGCGAAGCCTGCGACAACGAATTCGAAAACGAACAGTCTACACATGGGCATCTGACTTCACGCATGCACTAGACGCAGAACAGCCACGTCCGTCCTCGGCCACCATGCAATTACCTATTGGCACCAATCCCCCAACCTCCTAAGTTCCAAACTCAGAGCTTTCATACCATTGGAGATCACTCTTGACCGAGACCGACGCAGCCGCCAAGCACATTGTTGAAGACGAACTCGACCAAGCCATCGAGACTATTGCACGAGTACCTCTTTTATTAGTTGCTACTGATTATGACGGCACGCTCTCACCTATTGTTGATAACCCGGAAGATGCAAAACCGGTGCGAGAATCGATCATAGCACTTCGGGCTCTTGCCACTTTGTCAGGAACTCATTGCGCAGTTATCTCGGGCCGCTCGCTTTCTGATCTGGCTAGCTTGAGTTCCTTGGATGGGCAAGTAATGCTTGTCGGCTCGCATGGCAGTGAGTTTGATCAGGATTTTGTTCGTACCCTTACCGATGAACAGGTTTTACTACGGCAACGGGTACTCGATGAGATGCATCGAATTGCGGCTCAGGATGAACACTTTCATATTGAGACCAAGCCCGCTTCAATTGCTTTTCATTACCGAAACGTGGCGAATGAAAAAGCTGAAAAAGCTGTGGAAGAACTACTTCTGGGAGCTGCCACATGGGATGATGTACAAGTTAAATCGGGTAAGAAAGTTATTGAATTAGCAGTCGTCCATACTTCTAAGGGTGATTGTATCGATGCTCTTCGTCATCGAGTAGGTGCCACTGCAGTCGTCTATTTCGGTGATGACATAACCGATGAAGATGCTTTTGTCAGGCTGCACGGTCCAGATGTTTCTGTAAAAGTTGGTGAGGGAGACAGTTCTGCAACATTTCGAATCAGTGACCCCACTGAGGTTGCAAGAAGGCTTGCTCGACTAGCAAGTGCCAGAGAAGCATTTTTAGCTGGGGCGGATGCAGTACCAATCGAAAGACACGCCTTACTATCCGATGGCCGAGTTATGGCACTTGTGTCTCCCGGGGCCAGAATCAGTTGGATGTGCGCCCCACGTGTTGATGGGCCCGCATTATTTTCTGAGTTGCTTGGTGGTCCTGCAGCTGGCCACTTTACAATCGAGCCCTCTCAGCAGGACAATAACTCTCAACAGCAATATGACGGAACGTCTCTTGTTTTGAAAACAACGTGGCCTCGTTTGACCGTCACAGATTTCCTCGATTGCTCTGCCGGGAAACCTACACAACGTGCAGGTAGAACTGATCTGATCCGGCAGATAGAAGGACGTGGAGAAGTGCGCATTACATTTGCGCCTCGGCTTGACTTCGGAAGACTTCCTACTCGCTTAGTTATTCGTGAAGATGGACTAGAAATCGATGATACGATCGATCCTATTGTCTTACGTGCACCCGGTGTTGAATGGGAACTTCAGGAGGAGGGTTCTCACCAAACTGCTATCGGTACAGTAGTGCTACGAGGAGAACCACTACGTCTCGAACTCCGTTATGGCACAGGATCATTACGCGAACAGCAAACTCTCCCTCCTCAAGAGCGATACCGACGCACCAAGTCGTATTGGGAGTCTTGGGCAGATCGACTGGTCTTGCCGAAACGAGAAGGTCCACTTGTTCGACGTAGTGCACTCGTTCTAAAAGGACTCTGCTATGGTCCAACAGGTGGAATAGTTGCAGCTGCAACAACAAGTCTTCCCGAACACCTTGGTGGAATCCGGAACTGGGACTATCGCTATTGCTGGCTGCGAGACGGAGCCATGTCAGCGGCTGCTTTGGTAAAGCTTGGTTCTTTTTCTGAAGCAATGGCTTTTCTTGATTGGATGCTCGCAGTTGTTGACCGAGCAGCAGCACCTGAACGCCTCATGCCTTTATATACAGTAACCGGGCACGAAGTTGGTGCTGAAGCAGAGATTGCAGAACTCGCCGGATACGCTGGTTCACGACCAGTTCGTGTTGGTAATGCTGCACGAGGACAAGTTCAATTAGATGTATTTGGACCAATCGCTGAACTCGTATGGCAGCTTCTATTAGCTGAGGCACCTGTATCAAGTGAACACTGGCGACTCGTTGAAGCAATGGTTGGGGCAGTCGAGGCTCGTTGGCATGAACCCGATCATGGCATCTGGGAGATTCGCAAACCGCGACGACATCACGTCCACTCGAAAGTGATGTGCTGGCTCGCGGTTGACCGTGGAATTCGTATCTCTGAACGATTCCTAGATCGAAAGAAGCCTGCATGGGAGCAGCTTCGTCAGACTATTGCAGATGACATTCTTGAGAAAGCCTGGCATGAACAAGCCAATGCCTACACAGCAGCATACGGTGGAGATGACCTCGATGCTGCATCTCTCATGATTGGACTGATGGGGCTTGTCGATTGTACTGACCCTAGATTTATGGCCACAATCGATGCCATAGATAAACGACTTCGAATGGGACCAACCGTCTTTCGATATCTTGCTGATGACGGCTTGCCAGGAAGAGAGGGTGGCTTTTTCATCTGTGCCAGTTGGCTAGTTGATTCGTTGTGCAAAGCCGGCCGACGTGACGAAGCAGAGTCTTTATTCGAATCAATGATCGAACTTGCTGGACCCGAGGGCTTACTACCGGAACAGTATGATCCCCTTCTGCGAAGAACTCTTGGTAATCATCCGCAGGCTTACTCTCATATAGGTCTCATCGAAAACGCTTTAACGCTGTCTTCAGATTAGCCGTCAGGTTGATTTTATATATCTTCCTTTAAGGCAGGCAACGCACTACCTTCTGCAGCATTTCTATCTCGCGCGATGACTGCATCTGGAAGATGATAAAAGCCAATCGCAAGGATGAGGTAGGTTGCTAAAAGTATGAAACCTTCCATCCATGTAGCTTTACCCGCATTGATAACCTCTCTTGCTATAATGATGCTTAATACAATGGAAACGACTTCGAACATTGAAAATGATAAATTCATTTGTTCACCAAGAAACAATCCTGTGAAGACTAAAAGGGGGGCTACGAAAAGAACCATCTGTATTGTGGATCCAACAGTTGCCGCCATAACAAGCTCTTGCTTCCCCTGCCGTGCAAACCGAACTGCAGTAAGCACTTCTCCGATTCCCCCCACACCACCAAGAAGCACGATCCCACTGAAGGTGTCAGAAAAACCCATAACACGAGTTGCCGGAATGAGTGATTCTGTGGCGAATTCACTGATAAACGCTAGCATTGCGCCACTCATACCAAGAACAGCAAGGCTTCGTGATGCTGAATATGATTCTTTGCCCTCATTCACGATTGGCGTGGTGTCTTCGGCATAATGCCGACTACCGAGGAGTGTAATCAAGACGTTTCCAACGTAGATCACTAACAAAATAGCTGCCAATTCAAGAGATAGATCTCGAGTACCTTGAGGCGTTCCAATACGAAAAACTGCAGGAACAATAAAACAAAAACCACACATGACAAGCATTAACCCTGACGATCGAAACTGACGCCTGTCGAAGAAATGAACTCCGTGCTTGAGTGTTCCTATCACAAGAGCGCAGCCTAATCCAACAAGTAAATTAACCATTATGGAACCGGTCAGCGAAGCCTTTACAATCCTTCCGAGACCGTTCCGTAATGCAACTATGCCTATGATAAGTTCTGGGGCATTACTCAGTGTAGAGTTCAGCAAACCACCAACAACAGAGCCAAGATGCTTCGAGAGCCTTTCAGTTGCAATCCCCATGATCTCAACTAATGGTACGATCGCTGAAAGTGATGCCACGAAAACTATCCGTGGGTCAGCATCGATCGCATGAAGCACAAAAGATAATGGGATTAAGAGAAGGAGTAGTCGTTGGTACATAACTCGAGTATATCCAGCAGAATGATTCTGAATATTGCTGTTTTAGTTACGTAATTTTCTTCCTTTCTGTATTCTTAGGATCATAGTAGTTACACATCAATCTTCGCTCAGCGTGTCTCAATGGCAACGTATTATCCACCGTCTGATAATGATGTCCCACCATTTCGGGAACAAATCGGTACCATCGTAATAGGTGCTACGGCTGGACTTGCCGCTGTCGGATTTCATGCCGTGATGAATCTTGCTGAAGCAGCAAGGGCGAGACTTGCCGTACTCGCAACAGCTCATGGAATTACCGCTCAAATCGGAGTTGTTGTGATATGTGGAATATTAGCGGCGACGGCTGTTTTGCTTGTTCGATTTTTTGCACCCGAAGCAGAGGGTAGTGGCATTGCAGCGGTGATAAAGACTCACCGGACAGTAGGGGCACGACGAGCCCTACGAATTCTCTGGGTAAAATTTTTAGCTGGGTTTTGTGCTCTATCTTCTGGCATGCCACTCGGCCGGGAAGGACCGAGTGTTCAAATTGGTGCGATGTCTGCAATCGTACTCAGGCAGTTTGGGCTTGGGCTGGTGTACTATCGAAGAAGAGCCGTTGAACTTGGTGCAGCAGCTGGTTTGGCAGCTGCGTTCAATGCTCCCTTGTCAGGAGTTGTTTTTTCGTTCGAGCTTCTCAAGCAGCCCTTTCATGCACACAACTGTTTTGAAACCATTCTCGCTTGTGCCATCGCTGATTGGGTGTGCCGTCTCTTTCATGGACCTGTTTTCGAACTTCCAATTTCTCTTGATGGCTTTCGAGAATGGCAAGAGTTACCCACGTTTGCTCTTGTTGGACTTTGCACTGGCATTGTCTGCCTAGTGTTTCAAAATTTCCTACTCTTTGTTGCTAGACGATTTCACAAATTTCATGGTTTTTCAAATAAAATAATTTTAGTCACAGGCCTGTGGGGATGCCTACTCGGAGTCATTCTCCTTATTAAACCTGAAGTACTTGGTATTGGTCATCAAATTTTTGAAGACGCAATTCATAATTCTTTACCGCTGCTCCCGGCGATTCTCATTTTGGCTTCTCGCATTCCTCTTAGTGCCATTAGTTATGCGACTGGTGCGCCCGGTGGACTCATTGTCCCTGCATTATTATTTGGCGTTCTCTCAGGACACATTTTTTCGACAAGTTATGCATCTATAGTTGGCGGTGTGGATGCTGACTTTCACGCCGTCTGTCTCGTTGCTGGCATGGCGGCAAGTATTGGAGCACTTTTTCGCACTCCACTCACGGCTACCATTATGGCTGTTGAAATAACGGGTGCATACGACTGTCTCCTAGAAATATCGATTGCTTATCTCACGGCACACTCTCTACTTGGACTCGCCCGCCAACCAGATCTGTATACGGCTCTGGGGCGTATTCATGAAAGTCATGCTGGAAAACAATCCACGAGACTTGGCGCAGCAAGACCGCCCCCTAAGCATTGAATAGTTAAGCCGCTTGACGTTGGTCTTCGACGATCTTCGTCTGTGCAGATGGGCTTGGGAGCCCATGCTCTTCTAAAAATTTTCTTAGACATACGACTTCCGCCGTAAGATCCCTCAATTCATCCTGATGATCATCTTCGTGCTGTAAGAAATGCCCAGCGATGAGACCGGATAAAGCACCAAATGAACTTGCGCCCGTAACCATTAAGACGAAAGCAACTATCCTGCCTTCCCAACTTGTCGGATAGAGATCTCCATAACCGACTGTGGTTACAGTACAGATTGACCACCAGATAGCGTCTTCCGGTGTCGTTATATTACCTCCACGGGCTCCCTCAAATTGCAGAATGGCGAAGCTACATGAGAAAATTACGACAACGGCGATAAAGCTTCCAGCAAGCACTGCATTTCTTGCACGATTCTTAAAAATAAGTGAGGCAAGAAAACGTGTTGCCTTTATTCCACGAATAACGCGCAGCACTCGAACTACGCGGGCTGCTCGACCCCACCGCATTGAATCAAACACCGGTATTGATGAAAGAAGATCAATCCATCCCCACGTCACAAAATAATGCCAACGGTTAGGGGCACGTACCAAACTGACAATAAAGTCAGTTAGAAATACGATACAGACAATAAGATCGGCGTAAGCCAGTAATGATCTTGCCGATGGAGTCAGTTCCACCACGACGCCGATTGTGAGCATTCCAATAGCAATCAAGCTCACCAATAGAATCAATGCATTATAACCAGCCCATTTCTCGTCATGTAAACGAGGAATTGTATTTCCCAGATTTTGAGATCTAGCTGACTGAAAATGAGGTGTATCGTGAGATTGACTCGATACGCGAGAAGTGGCCATACGTTTAATAGTTGTCGCCTGTATTTTTACATTCCAATTCGAGAACAACGCTCAGTGCCAGGGTTTTCAAGTCTCGGCTGGAAGATCATAGAGCCCCATCCACCGGCAATGGGACACCAATTCTTCTCAACGAGACACTTTATTACCGTGTACTCAAACAAAAATTGAACTTGGTCTAGGCAACCTAGGCGTGGTACTTCTATCCCTGATATGATTAAATCCCATGGTAAAGAGTGCTTCTATGATTACTGCTCGTTCATTAGAAATACCCCACACCGCCATGCCATCCCATTCTGCCGTACATGCTGAGTTTCTCGACTTTCGTGACAAATCGCATGGCGATATCACGGTTAATAACGTTGCGTCTACGATTGCTGATGGACGATTTGCATGGATTGACACAACACTTCAAGACCAACTTTATACCGACCTGAAACGATCGTTGCCTGAATGCCTGGCAGACAAAACTCCGGTCCAGAAAATTCTTAGCTCTGAATATAACGAGGGAAGTGATGAACTCGTTTCATCATTACACAGAACAGATGATGCCTTACACATACGACTCGTAGGAGCCTGTGACACTTCGAATAAAATCATTAGTGAAGTGCTCGATATTGTTATTTGTGAGGGCCTTCTCGCTACGTTCTCAAATGGCTCATGTGGTGTTCTTCATGCAGTTCGTCGTGACTACATTCGAGACTTTGAACAACATGCTGCAACACCAAGCTTTCTACTCTACGAGTTCTGGGATAAACAAATTGAACAGTTTTTGTCCGTACAAGGTTTTCTCGATGAAGAAGTTGAGTCAACTCGCATCGCCCTTCGACGATCTGCGGATGAAGTAACACTGGCCAAACTAGCAAATGTCTCTGGCAGGCTTCTGGCGTTGAGAAAGCGAGTGCTACCAGCCCGACGTGTACTGGAAGAATTAGTCTCCAGAAAAACAACGCTAGTCAGTGAAGCAACACTACAATTTCTCAGCAACATGATTGGCACACTCGAACGTCTGCTTGCTGACATAACAGCAAATCGAGAAATTCTAGAAAGTGCAATGAATTTCTCCCTCACGGTAATGACTCATCGAACTAACATGACAATGAATCGCCTCGCCGTTGTAAGTACCATTTTTCTGCCACTTACTTTTCTCTGCGGCGTCTATGGTATGAATTTTGAAATAATGCCAGAAACAGCGTGGGTGCACGGGTATAAAATGTTCTGGGTTGTATCAGCGATTATCACCCTCACGCTGACATTAGTACTGCGGAAAGCACGGCTACTTTAAATTTGGTGCCTCTTCTGCTCTTTCGCGTAAAAGCTTCGAAGTTTACCCACTCTTCAACATCTTGGTTCGCCAGCTGAAACAACCGGAACTATCTATTGTTCTGGTAATACTGATTAGCACGCTTTTGGCAGATTACAAAAAGTTTGCTGAATACGTTGACCTTTTGCCCTCGTGAGGTACGGTTGAAAGCGTCAATGGGATACTCTGTCTCATTGAGATGGAGCCTGTAAGACCTGTAGTTTCACTTCATGGCCGATAACGAAGAATTCATATCGGAATTTCTTGTCGAGGCGTCTGAAAGCTTGGACCAACTCGACCAGGATCTCGTTGCGCTCGAAAAGCAGCCGCACGACTCAGATCGCTTAGCTAGTATCTTTCGAACAGTTCACACTATTAAGGGCACCTGCGGATTCTTTGGCTTTACGAAACTAAGCTCCTTATCCCACCATGGCGAACATTTGCTTGGTCTTCTTCGGGATGGGAAAGTTCGTTTTAATAAAACTCTGGCCTCTCTCCTGCTCGAGCTTGTTGACGCAATACGGACATTCTTATCATCCATAGAGTCTACGGGCAAAGAGGGTGATGTCAGCTTTTCAGATCTATGCCAACGGCTCGATGGAGCCTGTGTTACGACAAATACTGATTCTTTAATCCGAAAGCAAGAATCTGCTTCCTCAACCACAGGTAGCATTGAACAATCTGACCACGGAAATAATCCGAAGTCCACACCGGCTTATGAAAGAAATCCGACATCATCAGTCGTCCCTGAACTTATTGAAAATGATAGGCCTGATGCCACACTTAATCCTGATACCACACCAGAAACTGATTCCACACCAAATACCGGGCCTGAATCAGGTGAAGCAAACGCTCGTCCAACAAACACGCTCGATGCCACGATACGGGTAGACGTACAACTACTCGACACGATAGTCGACCTTGTAGGCGAACTTGTCTTGGCTCGAAACCAACTGCGAACAACTGTCACGGTGGAACCTGCGCTACTAGATGCCGTCAACCGAATCCACAACGTAACTGGTGAACTCCAAGAAGTGGCCATGAAGACGCGGATGGCCCCAATCGATCAACTCTTCAATAAGTTTCCGAGAATTGTTCGTGATGTCGCAGCAACATGTGACAAAGAGGTTAGTCTTCACGTTGACGGCGCTGACACCGAACTCGATCGAACGCTCATCGAAAAAATACGTGATCCCCTTACTCATTTAATTCGTAATGCTGTGGATCACGGAATCGAACCGACTGATATAAGAGCATCTGTTGGAAAACCATCTACAGGGCAGTTGTCTTTGCGTGCTTTTCAGGAAAGTGGCCAGGTCACTATTGAGGTATCGGATGACGGTGCCGGCATCTCAGTCGATGCCGTTCGCAAAAAGGCTGTTGAAAAAGGGCTTGTGACGGCTGCTATGGCAGCCGACATGTCTGCAGAGCGGATATTTCAATTTATTTTTGAACCCGGATTTTCAACGGCTCATGCAGTGACGAACATATCTGGACGCGGCGTTGGCATGGATGTTGTTCGTACAAACATTGAATCTATCGGCGGAACTATTGACATTAGTAGTCAAAGTGGTGTCGGCACTGTTGTCCGAGTACGAATTCCACTTACTCTTGCAATTATTCCTGCCTTGATTGTTTCAAGCGGTAACCAGCGGCTTGCAATTCCACAATCATATATACAAGAACTGGTGGGGCTGAGAGAAAACGGAAAGAGCCATATGATCGAGGGGCTTGAGGGTGCTCCTGTTCTACGATTAAGAAATCGACTTATTCCAGTAGTCTACCTGGACAGATGGCTTGGTCTCCGTGAGTGGAAAAACCGGCCCCATACTGGTGCCGTTGTCGTGGTAAAAGTTGACAATCATGAATTCGGACTAGTCATAGACGCGGTGACAACATCCGAGGATCAGAATAGTCATGCGACTGAGACGACTGGGCTATGGTTTATTGTTGTCAAAGCGATCAGTAGTCTCTTGGCACCTATGGGAATTTATTCCGGTGCGACAGTTATGGGTGACGGTAGCGTTGTCCTTATTCTTGATCTTCGAGGAATCACAATAGCAGCTGATATTCCTGCCCACGCACGCCGTGCCGTTGCCCCCCAAAGCAAAGACAATGACTTCAAGGAGATGAGACAGGAAGATTCCCGATACCTTGTCTGTGAAACTCACCTTGGTCGACGCGTTGCTGTACCCCTCAATCAGGTACAACGCCTTGAAAACTTCCCTGAATCTGAAGTGAATCCAGCCGGAAACATTCATTTCGTGAAACGCAATGGTGAACTCACCCAACTTATTGACCCTGACCAAATGTTACACACATCGAAAACATCTCTTCAGAATGATACAAACTCTGATTTGGTAGGGATAATCTTGCCCGACGAGCTCGGCAACAAGGCACTTTCCGTTCGGAAAATTATTGATGTTGAACCAGGCCATGGTTCACTTGAGGAAACAATTCATGAAGACTGCCTTTTGGGAACGCTTCTTGTGGGCAATACCGCAACAGAAATTCTCGATATTCCTGCTGCAATTCGGTCGCTAGACGGGAAACAACCCTCATGAATACAGACACAGGCAGAAAACCAGAACAAGCAGTAGAGCAAAGCCGTTGCTGTACATTTCTCATAGCCGACAAATGCTTTGCATTCGATTCAGATCTTGTCATCGAAGTGCTTCAAAAAGGTGTTATTAACAACGTTCCGCTGGCTTCACCTGCTATTTCTGGACTTCTTAACCTTCGTGGAAGAATCGTTCCAGCCATCGACCTGCGCACGTTTCTAGAATTCTCGCCTGCCTCATCCAGTGTTCAACAAATAAACATTATCGTCGACATCAGAAATGAATGGTACTGTTTTTTGGTTGATCAATTACTTGACGTTACCGCTTACGACTCTCATCAAATTACCCCGCGTTCCAATACCTTGTTTGACGTCATCACGGGCGTTCTACCAACTGCAAGCCATCTCATTCATTTCCTATCACCTGAGAAAATTCTTAAACGCCTCCTTGAAATTAAACCCAGAACATTATCGGTCGGTTAACACTACATTTTCCCAGAAACCCAAATCCACGGTACTTACTATGTCTGCTCTTGATCCAAGTCCTACCTCCACTACCGCACCGTCTGAAAATTCATTTAAGCTCCGAGCGTCAAGTTTTTTCAGCAACCGATTACTCTGGTCACTCCTTGCAGTCTCTCTCTTGCCTTTAGGTTTCATGGGATATGCAACGTATTCTTCAGCAGCAAAAGCGATTGAAAACCAATCACAACTCAAACTACAAACAGTGAATTCCATTACCGGAAAAGCAGTCCGTAATTATTTTTCAACACTGGAAGAACAGCTCAAAATTACTGCTGAAAACAGAATGACCCTCGAAGCCCTCGAGGCGTTTACTACCGGCTTTGAGCAACTTAAAAGTGACGACAGCCTAAATGAAGCTTCTATTCAAGATGCCCGAAACCGTCTGTCAACATTTTACACCGGCGAATTTTCAAATAAATTCATTCAACAAACTGATTCCGAGCCACCAACTACATCTTTTTTAGAAAATCTATCTGATGTATCAGCATATCTTCAATATCTCTACATCCGTCAGAATGAAAGCCCTCTTGGTTCGAAAGATATTTTAAATGATGCTGACGATGGATCTTCCTATTCAAAAGCGCATGCTCTATATCATCCAATATTTCGAAATTTTTTACAGCGACTTGGTATCTATGACTTTTTTCTCGTCGATGCCGATTCTGGAAATATTGTTTACTCGGTCTATAAAGAAATCGATTTTGCCACCTCACTAAAAACCGGCTCGTTCTCTGGCACGAATTTTGCGAGAACTTTCCAGGATTCAATAGCTGGCGGTCGCCGTGATACTATTGCCTTTGCTGATTTCGATAATTACTTGCCTTCTTTCAATTTACCAGCAGGATTTATCGCTGCCCCAATCTACAGCGGCCGCGAACTTAAAGGTGCCGTTATTTATCAACTGCCTGTTGATAAGATCACTGAAATAATCAGTGAGACAACAGGCATGGGCGAAACTGGTGAAACATATGCAGTTGCCGCTGACGGTCTTTTTAGAAGCCAATCAAGATTTCCAGAGACTCTTGGCGTCGAGTCAACTATTATCAATCCTAAAGTACGAGTTGACACCTATGCTGTTCAATCAGCCTTAGAGCACGGTGAATCTGGGACTAGATTAATCAAGGATTATCGTGGCTCTGATGTTCTCTCCTCTTGGCAACCGATAACGGTGCACAAAGACTCTCGAGGAAGCAGTAACGATATTACCTGGGCACTAATTTCTGAGATTGACCAAGCCGAGGTACTCCAGCCAATTCAAACTTTGTTTAGATTTTCCGTAACAATCTTTATCGTGAGTACAATTGGTGTTCTCTTAGTTTCCATAAGCATTTCACGTCGCTTTTCTCGAGAGGCACATCGTCAAGCTCTTTTAGTCGGCGGCATCATGGATAACACGCATGCTTTGGCTGGTTCTTCTGAAGAATTAACAACCGTAAGTCAACAGATGAGCGCAACTGCGGAAGAGACGACTGCTCAAGCAAATCTTGTTTCTGCTGCCGCTGAGCAAGTTAGTGGCAATACTAAGCTTGTATCATCTTCTGTGGAAAATTTGGTATCAAGCATCGATGAAATCGCTCATAGTGCTCAGGATGCTGCGGCTGTAGCCCGCCAGTCGGTTGGAATGGCTGAAAAAACATCGAACACAATGGATGAATTAGGGCGTTCGAGCAGTCAGATTGGTCAAGTCATCAAAGTAATTACGACCATTGCAGAACAAACAAACTTGTTAGCGCTCAATGCAACGATCGAGGCTGCAAGGGCGGGTGATATGGGCAAGGGATTTGCAGTTGTCGCTAACGAAGTCAAAGAGCTCGCTCGAGAAACGGCGAAAGCTACAGAAGACATTGGAACAAAAATTGAGGCTATGCAAACTGATACCGAGAGGGCCGTCACAGCCATTGGAGAAATTGCATCTGTAATTGAAAAAATTGATCTACTACAAACAAAGATTGCAACTGCTGTTGAAGAGCAGTCTGTAACGACGAGTGAAATTAGTAGAAACATTGGAGAGGCAACAACGGGATCCACCGAGATTGCGCAAAACATCGTACAGGTGGCACGTGCTGCACAAAATACAGCTGAAGGTGCAAACAACACTCAACTGTCTGCTCAAGAACTTTCCCGCATGGCACAAGGCCTTCAACAACTAGTTGATGAGTACAAGGAATAGACCCAGTTCAAACCTTTGTCTGTTTGACTCACTTAATTCCGAACTGTAATCGCAGACACACATTTGATATAGTCGAAATCTGCCAAGAAAAAATTGTAAACACCGTATAGTATAAGAATTTTACTATGTTGGAAAAAACTGTGCATGCGCTTATAGTCGATGACTCCAAACCTGTGCGAAGCATTCTTACGAAAGTATTGAATGGCCTTCAATTTCAATGCGTTGAGGCATCTAATGGAATCGAGGCTCTTGACAGGCTTTCTCATATGCCGCGTCCATCACTTATCACACTCAACCGTCACATGCCGGAAATGGATGGCTTTGAGTTACTTGGCCGAATTCGTCGCAGCCCACAATTTCGAAATCTCCCTGTCGTGATGATTTCAACTGACTCTAATGAAGCCAGTGTAGAAGCAGCGATGAGACTTGGTGCAAACGACTTTGTTGCAAAGCCATTCACACCAAGTGAGCTGACTGAGCATCTCAATGCACTCGGACTTATCACAAAGCCTGATCAAAAAAACAAAAAATCACTTACCCCACCGCCCCGACCCAACGTTTCCAAGAACGATCATCCAAATGACAATTCAACAAAAAAATCGATTCAACTACTACTTGTCGATGACTCAGCAGTCATTCGTGGAATACTCACCAAAACACTTCGCGGCCTGCCTGGCATTGAAGTTACAGGGACAGCTGCCAACGGTGAAAAGGCATTAGATTTTTTAGAAAAAACACGCGTGGATGTCGTCCTGCTGGATATTGAGATGCCTGTAATGGATGGTCTTGAAACCCTCCGGCATCTTCGTAAACAATATCCAAAGTTACCTGTTGTGATGTTTTCAAGCCTTACGGAACGTGGAGCAAAAGCGACTCTGGAGGCTCTGGTGGCTGGTGCTAATGATTACGTCGCCAAGCCAAGCGTTACAGACACTGATAGTATTGTAAAAAAAATTGAGTCCGAATTAGTTCCAAAAGTTAAGGCTGTCTATCGGCCACCTCGGATTGCAGAGAATAGTGCTCAAAAAACAATTCTTCACAAATCAACTTATAGAACAAACTCAGCAAAAAAATCTCATAAGATATCAGTCATCGTCATTGCGGTATCTACGGGAGGCCCTAGCGCTCTCGTAGAGATTCTACCTCATATTACCGTTGCACACGCCCCGCCTGTAGTAATCGTGCAGCATATGCCCAAGGAATTCACAGGACATCTTGCTACACGACTCTCAAAGATGTGTGACCAAAAAGTGAGTGAAGCCAAAAACGGTGAACCGTTGCTTTCTGAGCACATTTACATGGCGCCCGGTGGCGTTCACCTTGAAATTCAAAAACATGGACACGAGTTCATTCTCGCCCTCCATGATGGCCCTCCTGAAAATTCCTGTCGACCGTCCGCTGATGTACTTTTTCGTTCAGCATCACGATTATTCGGTTCAGATGTCTTAGCACTTGTTCTCACTGGCATGGGTAGCGACGGCCTCGAGGGAAGTAAGGCAATCGCCTCTGCCGGAGGAACCGTTATTGCTCAAGATGAACCAAGCAGTGTCGTATGGGGCATGCCTGGTCAGGTTGTTCGAGCAGGAATTGCAGATGCAACAACTCCTCTTGATTGTATTGGGCCCGATGTTGCCAGGCGTATTTATCGTCAAAAATCGTAAGCTATTCTATTTCTCTTTATCTTGAATTACGGGATGGATATTCGCGCATGCAGGTAAGCCCACCCCAGTTTTCTTACCTTCGCAGTCTACTCAAGAAAAAAACTGGTGTCGTCATTGACGAGAGTAAACAGTACCTCGTAGTTGCGAGACTTTTGCCCATTGTTCGGCAAAGAAAACTTCCAAGCCTTGACACCTTAATCGATCGCATTCAGACGGCGAGTGGTAGTCCACTTGAAAACGACATCTTAAACGCGATGATGACTCACGAAACAAGTTTCTTTAGAGACAAGTCGCCTTTTGAGACCCTGAAAAATATCCTCCCTGAGTTTACAAAGAGGCGAGCTGCAACGAAACAACTCACAATCTGGTCTGCCGCATGTTCAACCGGCCAAGAGCCGTACAGCATTGCACTATTATTGAATGAGCACTTCGGAAATCTCCTGGCATCTTGGAAAATTCGTATCATTGCCACTGACATTTCAGACGTGGTATTAAACCGTGGTCGTGAAGGTGTGTATAGCGAACTTGAAATTGTTCGTGGTCTCCCCCAGACACTTTTAAAGAAATACTTTCAGCCATTCCAACGTAATTGGAGCATAACTCAGTCTTGCCGCCAGTTTGTTGAATTTCGACAGCTCAACCTTACGAATGATTGGCCAGTCATGGCACCGTATGACATTGTTTTTCTACGCAACGTCCTCTTGTATTTCGATACCAAGACTCGTGGTGACGTACTCAAAAAAATGTCTCGTGCAATCCGACCGGATGGTGCACTTTTTCTTGGCGGGGCAGAAACGATGCTTGGAATGAATGCTGGCTATGAACGTCTCACAGGTAATGGATGCAGCTACTACCGACCCAAGCAATCATGATGAGGTTCCACGCCACTCAAAACCAAGAATTGATACATCGTCTAATGGACCATTGGGTTCGCACCAGGCTTGAATACTTTCGAGTAGTTCACCCACGCCAGCATCAAGATCACGAGAACGATTAAGACTAATAACTTCTTTTAATGATTCATCTCCAAATTGCTCAAGATCTTTATCCATCGCCTCAGTGACTCCGTCGGAGTAGAGATAAATTCGATCCCCCTTCTGCAACTGAATGATTTTTTCTTCATATTCAGCCTCTGGGAAAAAACCAACTGGAAGACTGTGCAAGGATTCAAAGGTAGCTTCGCCTGTAGCTGATAGGCGAAGCAACGGTGGATGCCCACTTGCGGTATACCGCATTTCACCCGTTCTAGAGTTCACTACACAGTAGATAAAGGTAAAATAGAGTTCCGAAAAATCTTGGGACTGAAATTGCTGGTTTAATTCAGTTGCAACTTCAACTGGTGAAACAACCTCAGTTGCACCATCATCACCAATTCGGACTAATACAGAACTGTCTGATGCTTTTGGTGTCAAAAATCTGCCGACAGTTACTGAGAGTAAAGAGGATGGCACTCCATGACCACTGACATCAACTACAAAAAGACCGACGTGCTCATCATCGAGCTGAAAAACATTAAGGAAATCACCAGCTAATCCATGACAAGGAACGTACCGCCAGGCTACCTCTCCACAGTTGAAGTGGAGTGTTTCTTCTGCAGGCAGGAGTGCTCGTTGTACCCGTGCAGCTGCTTCGAGATCTCTCGTCATCTGATCATTAGCACTCGCAATTTTTTGATTGAGGTCTCTGAGTTCCTGATTGTTCTGTTCGAGCTGATCTTTTGCTGTTGCTAGATCTTGATTGGCCTGGATTAATTCTCTGTTTTTGGCAACTGCATTTTCAAAAGTTGATACAAGTAGATTCAAGACCTGCTGACGACCCGCATTCACTTTGAATGTTTGTCCGGCAATGGCAACATCTATTGTCTGATCCGCTCCCTCTTCAACGGCCAAAGGTGTTTCAAGTAACGAATGAATACGCCCAATCAAATACTCCGGTTCGTAGGGCTTCGTGACATAATTATCAGCACCCGCATCAAGACCCTTAATAATGTCAAGTGGATCTGAGAGTGTTGAAAGCAGCACAAAAGGAATTTTATTTAAATCAGAGTCTTGCTTGACTGCCTTGCAAAACTCGTACCCTGTCATGTTGGGCATTTCAATATCTGAAACGATAATTGCTGGAGGTTGCTCTCGCACGAGTTCTAGTGCAGCCTGACCGTCTGCACCCCATCGCACACGATGACCTGCCTCCGTAAGCCGCCTTTCAAGAATTTTTGCTTGAATACGACTATCTTCTGCAATCACAATATCAACACTTGGAGTTGATGGCATAGTCATCATTCTTTCTTATCATTCTATAGCGTAAGAAACCGGAGCATTAAATTTTGATTTATATGTACGTAATTTCATCAAAGACAGCGGCTCACAATCAAATAGAAATTTATACTATAAATCGATTTCCATTGAGTGGTGTGAGAAACTCTATGAACAGAATCTGGCTCAGAATAGACGCCCTGACCCAATCTTCATTGTCTCAAACGCATACTACATAGAACACGTTCTGTGCGAGGTTTTCAACGCTTGCAGTCCAGCCTCAAAAGAACATCAAGTCTGCCACCAATGTCAGGTCAACATAGTCTGACCAGAAATCAATTTCGTACACTAAGGACCCTAGAGCAACAACTTTTATTTTCTAAAGCTCGAGAACGAGAAATCCAATTCGCATCAATTTAGATAATTTTGCGATGGTGAAGCAGACTTCGTGGAGAATAGTACCTCTGCTCTTAATTGATGGCTTGCTGAAGTTATGTCGCCGCAGCAAATAAGTGATTTGATAGCCAAAACACTCCTGTGAGCAAAATATCACTGGGACCATGGGTTTTTCCGATTTTACGGAAAAAACCAATTTTACCGAAGATATCGATTCATTTGTCCGATAGATACAAAATTATGTTTCTATCAAGGGGGATTTGATCGTGGGCACACCATGGCAGAAAATTTTCTGTA
>ERZ1048686.1326-NODE-1326-length-19310-cov-13.203687_pt1 | contig 19310 bp, 16 predicted proteins | sample MGYA00383099_ERZ1048686 | MGnify/ENA primary metagenome ERZ1048686 (study PRJEB29581, sample SAMEA5548369) | metagenome | biome: marine; feature: coastal; material: water | depth 25 m | study: Short-term variability in the microbial, nano- and picoplankton... | reverse complement strand
TATAATCCAACATTGAAGGAATAGTTCTTGAAACCTTTCCAAGTATTTCTTCTTTAACTATAACTAAAGTTGTTCCAGCAGGACCCATATTTTTTTGAGCACCAGCATATATTAAGGAGAACTTAGAAAAATCAATATTTCTGGAAAAAATATCAGATGACATATCACATATCAAATTTGTATTAGTTTTTGGGAGCTCATGAAACTGAGTCCCGAAAATTGTGTTATTAGTGGTGATGTGTAAATAGTCTAAATCTGAATCTAAAGAATAATTTTTAGGAATGTAATTAAAATTTGCATCTTTAGATGTAGCAACTTCAATTGCATCTCCAAAATTTTTAGCTTCCTTTAAAGCTTTAGTAGACCATGCTCCAGTATTAATGTATCCAGCTTTATTTTCAAGTAAGTTGTAAGCAGTCATCAAGAATTGCAAACTAGCTCCTCCTTGTAAAAATAAAGCTTTGTAGCCTTTGTTATTAAGATTTAATAAGTTTAGAGCCAGAGTAGTCGCTCTATCCATGATTTCAACAAAATCTTTGCTTCTATGTGAAATTTCGATTAAAGACAAATTAGAATTATTAATATTTAAAATTCCATTTGAAGCTTGTTCAATAACAGATCTTGGTAAAATGCTTGGTCCAGCGCTAAAGTTGTGTTTTTTCATGTATTTTAAAAGTATCGAAATTAGTTATTAAGTTAATATCAAATATGGTACCTAAATTAAGATATCATCATATTTTCAACAAAAATTTAATAGTATCATTATTGTCTGCATAATCACTAATATTTGGACATTGTGTTTGACCGAATTGAATATTAGTTTTAAGATTCAAATTACTTGCTACACACTGAATACTATCAGAATTTTTAAGTATTAGTTTATTAATATCTTCTTTATTGTCATAAAACTCATAAAATAAACAACCTATTGGAGATCCAAGTTTTGTTTCTTCTTTAAGTATCAAAAATCCATTTTCAATGAATTTTTCTTTACTCATCAAATAAACTGCTTTATTATAATCAAAATTATTAACGTATTTATTATGATTTATAATTTCTTTATAACTAAAAAACGCATTAAATAGTATATCTAAATCATAACCTCTTGGCAAAAATACTTTAGATACGCTTCTGCAACCTAAACCAAAATAGTTAAATATATCATTAGATAAACCTGCAAGATCATTATCAGATTCATTGCCATCTAATACAGCAATAGAGTGTCTTGTTTTTCTTAGTAGGTTGGGGTACTTACTAAAATAATAATCAAAATATCTGTGAGAATTATTATTTCCAGTTGCAATTACACCATCAAAATTTTTAAATTTTTCGTTTTCGAATATAACTTTGTTTTTAAATTTTTTATTTCTTGACTCTAAAAACTTGACTATAAATGGAATTAATAACTTATCATCAGAAGATAGCTTAACCAAACAATCAAAGTTTAATAGCAACGAACACAATAAATCATGAAAACCAACAACAGGAATATTACCAGCCATTATTATTGCAATTTTTTTTGATGATTTGTCTACAACATTATATCTAAATAACCAATCGGATATAATGGTTTCCTCTAGAGATTTTGACCAGTTTTTTAGTGAGAGTTTTAGATTATCAATAGTAAACCAAGAGTTGTAAGTCTTTGATTCAATAAGGGTGTCTTCCAAAAGTAAATCCCACTTAGGAAAATTTTTATTTTCTTTTTTATCAATGTTCTCTTTAAAAAGAGTTCCTAATTCAGAAAAAGCTTTTATTCTTTCTTTAAAATCTAGTGTCAAACTTGTTTGTGATTTTAATTGGTATTATTTTTGCGCAAATCTAAGTAAAGATTCAATATTTTACAATGGCAATAATAATAACTGAAGAATGTATTAATTGTGGTGCTTGTGAACCAGAATGTCCAAATACAGCAATTTATGAAGCTGCATACGAATGGAAATATGCTGATGGCACTAGTTTAGGAGGGGATGTTATTCTTCCTAATGGAAAGAGTGTTAATGCTGAGCTAGAACAAGAGCCTATTTCTGATGAATTTTATTTTATTTCCCCAGATAAATGTACCGAATGTAAAGGTTTTCATGAAGAACCACAGTGTGCGGCTGTTTGTCCAGTTGATTGTTGTGTACCTGATGATCAAAATGTAGAAACTGAAGAACAATTATTGTCAAAACAAAGATTCATGCACCCTGATAATTAATTTATGAAAGCTGGAATTGTAGGCCTACCAAATGTAGGGAAATCAACTTTATTTAATTGTTTATCAAGTACTAAAGCCCAGAGTGCAAATTTTCCGTTTTGTACTATAGAGCCAAATATTGGAATTATTAACGTTCCTGACAAAAGATTAACTGAACTTGAATCTTATGTTAATCCGGAAAAGGTTGTTCCAGCTAATGTTGAAATTGTTGATATAGCAGGACTTGTAAAAGGTGCTAGTAAAGGTGAAGGCTTGGGAAATCAGTTTTTAGCTAATATTAGAGAAACTGATGCTATTATTCATGTTTTAAGATGTTTTGATGATAATAACATTGTTCATGTTGAAAACACTATTGATCCAGTAAGAGACAAAGAAATAATTGATTTAGAGTTACAGCTTAAAGATTTAGAAACTTTAGAAAAAAGAAAAGATAAAATATCACGTTTAATAAAAACGGGAAATAAGGAAGCTGCATTTCAAAATGATGTATTGATTAAAATAATTCATCATTTACAATCATTTAACCCTGTGCGAAGCATTGAGTTTACTGAAAAAGAAAAGGAATTTTCTAATACGTTAGATCTTATTACCAATAAACCAGTTTTATATGTTTGTAATGTTGATGAATCTTCAGCGATAAACGGCAATGGTTATGTCAACAAGGTCAAAGAAGCTATTAAAAATGAAAATTCTGATTTGCTAATATTAGCTGTTGCAACTGAGGCAGATATAAATGAATTAGATAATTTTGAAGACAGAAAAGCTTTTTTAGACGATATAGGATTAAGCGAAGCAGGTTCATCAAAGCTTATTAAAAAATCATACGACTTACTAAATCTTCAAACTTATTTTACAGCTGGCGTCAAGGAAGTCAGAGCATGGACAATTAATAAAGGTATGACTGCTCCTCAAGCTGCTGGAGTTATACATACAGATTTTGAAAAAGGATTTATTAGAGCAGAAGTGATTTCTTTTAATGATTATTCTGAATATAAAAGTGAAATCAAGGTTAAAGAAGCCGGTAAATTAAATATTGAAGGAAAAGAATATATAGTTAAGGATGGTGATATAATGCACTTTAGATTTAACGTTTAAAAAAAGATTTCAACAACTGATTAATTCTATTGTTAATTAATTTATTAAAACACCAATTTATTTTTTTTTAATCCACACCTATATTAGCTATTTTCGTAGGAATGTCAGTTTCATCCAATTATACTGAAGATAATATTCGTTCATTAGACTGGAAAGAGCATATTAGAATGCGCCCAGGAATGTACATTGGTAAATTAGGAGATGGTTCTTCACCTGATGATGGTATTTATATTTTATTAAAAGAAGTTTTAGATAATTCGATTGATGAATTTGTTATGGGTGCAGGCAAAACAATTGAGATTTCGATTTCCGAATCTGGTGTTTCTGTCAGAGATTATGGGAGAGGAATTCCACTTGGAAAAGTTGTAGATGTGGTTTCCAAAATGAATACGGGTGGTAAGTATGACTCAAGAGCATTCAAAAAATCAGTTGGTTTAAATGGAGTAGGTACTAAAGCTGTAAATGCCCTCTCATCAAGTTTTAAAGTTGAATCTTGTAGAGATGGAAAAATTAAATCTGTATTTTTTGAAAAAGGAAATTTAAAAACCGACAATGACATTGAAGAATCTTCAAAAAGGAAAGGAACTAAAGTAACTTTTATTCCAGATGATTTAATATTTAAAAAATATAAATATAGAGCTGAATATGTTTCTAAAATGCTTAAGTATTATGTTTACTTAAACCCAGGCTTAACTATAGTTTTTAATGGCGAAAAATACATCTCAAAAAACGGTCTTAAAGACCTTTTAGAAGATAATAATGATGTTGAGAAATTATTGTATCCAATTATACATTTAAAGGGAAATGACATAGAAATCGCTTTAACTCATAGCAAAATTCAATATAGTGAAGAATATTATTCATTTGTAAACGGACAGCATACAACTCAAGGAGGCACTCATCAATCAGCTTTTAGAGAAGCTTTAGTCAAGGTTGTTAGAGATTTTTATGGAAAACCATATGATGCAAGTGATATAAGAAAATCTATTATTTCTGCCGTAAGTATTAAAGTAATGGAGCCTGTTTTTGAGTCTCAAACTAAAACTAAATTAGGTTCAACCGAAATGGGTGGTGGTCTTCCAACCGTAAGATCATATATTAATGATTTTGTAGGAAAATACTTAGACAATTATCTTCACAAAAATTCTAAAACTGCTGAGGAAATTCAAAAAAAAATTATTAGAGCAGAAAAAGAAAGAAAAGAACTGTCGGGTATTAGAAAGTTAGCTAGAGAAAGGGCTAAAAAATCAAGTTTACACAACAAGAAATTAAGAGATTGTCGTGTTCATCTTGGTGATATGAATAAAGAAAACAGACTAGACTCAACTTTGTTTATAACTGAAGGAGATTCAGCTAGTGGTTCGATTACTAAATCAAGAAATGTAAATACACAAGCGGTATTTAGTTTAAGAGGAAAACCTCTTAATTGCTATTCAATGACAAAGAAAATTGTTTATGAAAACGAAGAATTTAATTTACTTCAAGCTGCTTTAAATATTGAAGAAAGTATAGAGTATCTCAGATATAATAATATAGTAATTGCAACAGATGCTGACGTTGATGGAATGCATATTAGATTACTTTTAATCACATTTTTTTTACAATTCTTTCCTGAACTTATAAAAGAAGGTCATTTATATATATTACAAACCCCGCTTTTTAGAGTTAGGAATAAAAAAGAAACAATTTATTGTTATTCTGAAAACGAGAGAATCGATGCTGTTAATAAATTAGGTGCAAAACCTGAAATCACTAGGTTTAAGGGATTAGGTGAAATATCACCAAATGAATTTAAGCATTTTATAGGTGAAAGTATAAAGCTAGATCCTGTTATGTTAGATGAAAATTTTAGTATTGATGAACTTCTTTCATTTTATATGGGAAAAAATACACCTGACAGACAGAAATTTATAATTGATAATCTCAAAGTCGAACTGGATAGAATAGATTCTTAATATGGAAGAAGATTACATTGAGCCAAACCAACCAAGTTCAGAAAATGAATTAGAGGATTCGTTAATCAGAGTTTCAGGAATGTATAAAGACTGGTTCCTAGATTATGCTTCATATGTAATATTAGAAAGAGCTGTCCCCTCAATTGAAGATGGTTTTAAACCTGTTCAAAGAAGGATTCTTCATTCAATGAAAGATTTAGACGACGGAAGGTTTAACAAGGTTGCAAACATAGTCGGACATACAATGCAGTATCATCCTCATGGAGATGCAAGTATCGCTGATGCAATGGTTCAGATTGGACAGAAAGATCTTTTAATTGAAACTCAAGGTAATTGGGGAAATATTTTAACTGGAGATAGATCTGCAGCGTCAAGATATATTGAGGCTAGATTATCAAAGTTTGCATTAGAAGTGGTTTTTAGTCCAAAAATCACTAAATGGCAATCATCATATGACGGTAGAAGAAAAGAACCAATAAACTTACCTGTAAAGTTCCCATTACTTTTAGCACAAGGAGGAGAGGGTATTGCGGTTGGTTTATCGACTAAGATTTTACCACATAATTTCATAGAACTAATAGACTCATCCATTAAATGTTTGAAAGGTCAAAATTTTACAATATTTCCTGATTTTCCAACATCTGGTATTATGGATGTAAGTAATTATAATGATGGTTTGAGAGGAGGAAGGATCAAGGTAAGAGCTAGAATTAATCAATTAAATAAAAATACATTAGTTATTAGTGAAATACCATTTTCAACAACAACTTCTTCTTTAATTGACTCAATATTGAAAGCTAACGATAATGGAAAAATTAAAATTAAAAAAATCGAAGACAATACAGCTAATAACGTTGAGGTATTAGTTCATTTACCTACAAATGTTTCGCCAGACAAAACTATTGATGGTTTGTTTGCTTTTACATCTTGCGAAACATCAATTTCTCCTTTAGGATGTGTTATTGAAGACAATAAGCCATTATTTATTGGTGTTTCAGAAATTTTGAAAAGATCTACTGAAAACACAAAAGAACTTTTGAGATTGGAGTTAGAGTATAAAAAAAGTGACTACGAAAATCAATGGCATTACGCTTCACTTGAAAGAATTTTTATTGAAAACAGAATATATCGAGATATAGAAAATGTCGATACTTGGAAAGGCGTAATTTCTGCTATTTCAAATGGTTTAAAACCTTTTACATCACATTTAAAAAGAGAAGTAGTTGAGGATGATATTGTTAGATTAACTGAAATTAAAATTAAAAGAATATCAAAATTTGATATCGACAAAGCACAAATTAAAATTGAAGCTATTGAAGGTGAGTTAGATAAAATTGCATTTAATCTAGATAATCTTACCGATTTTGCTATTTCGTATTTTAAAAATCTTAAATCTGTATACGGAAAAGAAAAAAAGAGAAAAACTGAAATTAGAATTTTTGCTGATGTAGATGCTAAGAAAGTAGTTGTAAAAAACTGTAAACTATATGTTAACAGAGAGGAAGGGTTTATTGGAACCTCAATAAAAAGAGACGAATTTGTTGAAGAATGTTCTGATATTGATGACGTTATAACTTTTACTGAGGATGGTAAAATGATGGTAACAAAAGTAGAATCTAAAAAATTTATTTCCAAAAACATTAAACATGTAGCTGTTTTTAAAAAGAAAGACAAAAGAACAGTATATAATATGATATATAGAGATGGCAAGAAGGGTACTTCCTACATAAAAAGATTTAGTGTAACAGGTGTTACAAGAGATAAAGTGTATGATTTAACTAATGGAAATGAAGATTCAAAAATGTTATATTTTTCTGCTAATCCAAATGGTGAAGCTGAAATAGTAAATATAATTTTAAGGCAAACAGGCTCGATTAAAAAATTAAAATGGGAGTTAGATTTTGCAGATCTAGATATTAAAGGAAGATCTTCCAAAGGAAATATTGTTTCTAAGTATACAATAAATAAAATTGAATTTAAAGAAAAGGGTTTATCTACTTTAAAGCCTAGAAAAATTTGGTTTGATGAGACTATCCAAAGGCTTAACGTTGATGAAAGAGGAGAGTTGTTGGGAGAGTTTAAGAGTGATGACTGTTTAATTATGATTAAGCAAAATGGTTCGCTTAAAACAGTAAAACCTGATATGAATATGCATTTTCCAGAAGATATGATTGCTTTAGAGAAGTGGATTCCAGAAAAGCCAATTTCTGTTTTATACTTTAATGGACAAAAAGAATGCTATTTTGTAAAAAGATTTTTAGCTGGAAATCAAAATAATGATCAGAAATTTATTCCCGAAGATTCTAAAATACAATTAGAACTGGTTTCAACAGATTGGAGACCAGTGATTGAGCTTACCTTTTCTAAAACCTCAAAAGGCTTGAGAGACAGCGAAACTAAAATTGTTGATGAATTGATTTCAGTAAAAGGAATCAAGGCTATTGGTAATAAATTAAGTTCTTTCAAGATCAAAAACATCAATCAATTAGAACCAATAGGTTATACGCCCCCTGAAAAAAAAGAAATTAACGAATTAGTTGTTGAATCAGAAGAGATTAAGACTAACGTTAATGATGATAAAGGGCAAACAGAATTAGAATTTTAATCCTTAATTTTCTTAACAATACCTCTTTGTTTGTTTTTGATGTCACCCACAAAGGAATATTCAAAAGTGTAGGAATCTTCATTGGTACTTAAAATCTTCATTTGTACAGATTTTTTTTCACTAAAAGATTTTGGGTTTACTTTTTTGTAAATACATTCACAATCAGAAACCCATTTAACAGTATTTGAATCAATCTCTTCGTTAAAAAAGCCAATTTCCAAATCTTTTGTTCTTGTGAATTTGGTAATTAATGTGTCACCCTTTTCTGAAATTGATTTAAACTCAAATGTTCCAGTTTGAAATTTCAAACAATTTCTTTCTGGAAAGTCACATGAATAAATAAAAAATATTAATAAAATAAATCTAATATACATCAACTGTAAATTTATTAATTTTTGTAGATTTTATAAGATCCATCGTTAAAAAATATTATAATTTTTTCTATTTCACAGTCTTTGAGATCATCTTTAATTGTTTTAACCTCCTTGATTGGAGTAGGAGATTCAATTAAATTGTTTTTACTACCCAATAACCAGTCTAAGCTTACATTATTAATAGAATTGTTGATTTTTAATATAAAATCGAGGCTTGGTTTGTTTCTTCCGCTTAATACGTGTGAAACACTAGATCTTTGAACGCCAATTTTTTCTGCAAATTTTGACGCAGATAATCCTTCGTTTTCTATTAATTTTTTTAATTTTTCTGTAAAATCTATCATGTATACAATTGTAAATTTATGAAAAATAAACAACATAATTACAAGAAAATTTAAACAAATTATAATAATTATAGTTAAAGTTTAACTTTAATAAAACAATATAACTAACTTAAAAACAATATCTTGTATAAATTTTAACATTTTCTGTTTACAATTGTTATATCAGGTGCCATTTTTTTTATTTTATTTAAAATAATTAGTTTACAATTGTAATCATTAGTATTGTTAAATTTGTAAAAAAAATTGATGAATATTGTAGTTGAAAATTATGCTGATTATAAAGAAAAAGAAATTTTTGGTAGATATATTAACAACGATTCAATTTCAAACTTAAATTCAAAATATTCATCAGAGATATGCGGATATAGCGTCAATAATTTACCAATTCACTTTTTTAAAATTGGTTCTGGCAAAACTAAATTGCTGATATGGTCTCAGATGCATGGCAATGAGTCTACCTCAACAAAAGCACTTTTTGATTCAATCTCATTTTTTTACAAACATGAACAGGCAGTATTTGATGATTTAACCTTATTGGTTATACCAATATTAAATCCTGATGGCGCTTTTAAATATACTAGAGAAAATTATAATAATGTAGATCTTAACAGAGATGCAGTTAATTTATCTCAACCAGAAAGCATTGTGTTGAAAAAGATTTATGATAAATTTAAGCCAGACTTTTGTTTTAATCTTCATGGTCAAAGATCAATATATTCTACTGTTAATTTTAATTCATCAATTCTTTCATTTTTATCTCCTTCCTCTGATTTTGATAGAAATGAAACTGATTCCAGAGTAAAATCAATGAAAATTATATTAGACATATTTGATAATCTAAAAACATTAATTCCAAATAATATTGGAAGATATAATGATGAATTCAATATCAATTGCGTTGGGGATACTTTTCAGTCTTTAAACACACCTACAATTTTATTCGAATCGGGTCATTATTCTCAAGACTATTCTAGAGAAATATCAAGATATTACACATCTTTGGCGATTACATACGCTATTAAATCAATATGTTCTAAAGGATTTAATTTACAAAATCATAAAAATTATTATAAAATACCTGAAAACTCCACAAGTTTATGTGATGTTTTTATAAAAAATATTAAAATAAAGCAATCTTCATTAAGTCAGCCTGTAGATTTATCAATCTTATATAAAGAAAAATTAAATTTAGTTTCTAAAGAAATTGAATTTTTTCCAGAAATTAGTGAATTCGGAAATCTAGACAAAGTTTCGGGTCACCTGTTATCGGATTTTATTTCAATTGACAAAGTATTTAACATCTCTGTTGAAAATGAATTAAATGAAATTGTAATTATAGCCAAGAAATTACGAAATATTCATTAAATATTTAATTTAAATAAAAATAATTCAATATATTTGCAATTATTTAAATTAAAACACAATAAAATGGCTAAAATTAAACTTGATGAAATTGATCACCAGATACTTGATCTTTTAATTGACAATACAAGAACAGCATTTACTGATATAGCTAAAAAATTATTAATTTCTGCCGGAACGGTTCATGTAAGAGTAAAAAAAATGGAAGATGCCGGTATTATTAAAGGGTCTTCGCTTACTCTAGATTATAAAAAATTAGGATATACTTTTATAGCTTACATCGGTATTTTTCTTGAAAAAACCCATCAGACTAAGTTTGTTCTTCAAAGACTTGAAGCAATTCCATTTGTTACAGTAGCTCATATAACCACTGGAAAATTTAATATTTTCTGTAAAGTTCGTGCCAAAAGTACTGACCATGCTAAAGAGATAATATTTTTGATTGATGATGTAGAAGGTGTTTCAAGAACAGAAACTATGATATCACTTGAAGAAAGTATAAATGATAAGAAAAGACTTATGCACAGAATTTTTAATGAATTACAATAATATTAGTGAGAGAATTAACAAAAAAAGAAAGATTTAACGATAAAGTTCTTTCTAGATTCAACTTATACAATAGTATTTTTTCAACTCTACCTTATGAAAGTATAGCCAAAACTGGTGTAATGCTTCCTTTATTTGAAAGAATTTGTATTGATGGTTATAAAAAAAGTAATAATCCAACAGAAATTGTAAATGATTTTTTTGATACTTATATGACTGGATCTGATGATTCGGACAAAGTTTCTCTTTTATTTCGTTTTATTCAATACATTGAAAGACAGGTAGTGCTTTTTGATGCAGTTGAAGATGCCTCTTTTTCTCAAATTAATAATTTAGATGGTAGGGGAACTTTGCGTAGTTTAAAAGAAGAAGTTGAATCAAAAAACAAAAAATCTGAACTTAAAAAGTATTTGTCTAAATTTAAAATAAGGCCAGTTTTAACCGCTCATCCAACTCAGTTTTATCCAGGTTCAGTTTTAGGTATTATTACTGATTTAACAAGTGCTGTTAAAAAAAATAATTTAGCTGAAATTAAAGTTTTACTATCTCAGCTAGGAAAGACTCCTTTTTTCAAAAACAAAAAACCTACACCATATGATGAAGCGGTGAGTTTAACATGGTACTTAGAAAATGTTTTTTACAATTCAATTAGTAATATTTACAAATACATTAAAACAAATATTTTTGATGGTAAGGATTTTGACAATGACATAATTAATTTAGGTTTTTGGCCAGGTGGCGATAGAGATGGAAATCCTTTTGTAACTACAAAGATTACTTTGAAAACCGCAAATAAGTTAAGAAGTGATATTATTAAAAATTATTATAGAGATATAAGGAGTTTAAGAAGAAGGTTGACTTTTAAAAATATTGAATCTAAAGTCGTTGATATAGAAAACAGATTATACAAAAGCATTTTTAACGAAAGCAAAACTCCAAAAATTAGTTTAGATGAGCTTAAAACTGAATTAAAGAATATAAAAAGTATTCTTGTTTCACAACATAACTCTCTGTTTTTGGAAGAATTAGATGAGATTATTGATAAAGTAAAAATATTTGGATATCACTTTGCTAGTCTAGATATTAGACAGGATTCAAGAATTCATAGTAGTGTTTTTAGTTCGTTATTCAAAATTGCTCAGAAAAATTTAAATAAATTATTTCCAGATAATTATTTAGATTTAGACGAAGAAAAAAAGATTAAAATTTTATCTAATATTAAAGGAGATATCTCCCCTGAGCTATTTAATGATGAGTTGTCAGTTTCTACATTGAGTTCGATAAGAGCTATGAAAGAAATTCAATCAAATAACGGAGAGAAAGCCTGTAACAGATACATAATAAGTAATAATCAATCAGCATTAAACATATTAGAAGTTTTTACAATGTTTAGACTTAGTGACTGGGAGAATCCAACTGTAGATATTGTTCCTTTATTTGAAACGGTTTCAGATTTAAAAGTTGCTTCCAAAGTTATGGAGTCTGTTTATACCAATCCAGTCTATAAGAATCATTTAAAACAGAGAAATAATCAACAAACTATTATGCTGGGCTTTTCAGACGGAACTAAAGACGGAGGTTATTTAATGGCCAATTGGAGTATTTTAAAAGCTAAAGAAGCTCTTACGTCAATTTCCAGAAAATATGGAATAAAAGTAATATTCTTTGATGGAAGAGGAGGTCCACCAGCAAGAGGAGGAGGTAATACACATCAATTCTATTCTTCGATGGGTGAATTTGTTGAATCTGATGAAATTCAACTTACCGTTCAAGGACAAACAATAAGTTCAAATTTTGGGACAGTTCAATCTTGCCAATATAATCTTGAGCAATTATTAAGTTCTGGAATTCAGAACAGGGTTTTAAGCGATGTTAACAATAGTTCTAGTAGAGAAGATAAGTTAATGTTAGATAAGCTGGCAAACATTAGTTACAAAGCATACACAGACTTTAAAAATCATCCAATGTTTGTTCCTTATTTGGAACACGTTAGTACTATAAAATATTATGCTAAAACAAATATTGGAAGTAGGCCTTCAAAACGTGGTAGTGCGGATTCTAAATTTGATTTTTCATCATTAAGGGCAATTCCATTTGTTGGAAGCTGGAGTCAGTTAAAGCAAAATGTTCCTGGTTTTTATGGAGTTGGAACTGCATTAAAATACTACAGTGATAGAAAAGAATTTTCTAAGGTTAAAAATCTTTATAAAAGTTCTCCTTTTTTCAGAACATTAATTTCCAACAGTATGATGAGTTTAACAAAGTCTTTTTTTAAATTAACTGCTTACATGAAAAATGATCCACAATATGGAGAGTTTTGGCTGTTAATTTACAATGAGTATAAGTTAACAAAAAAATTAATTTTAAGATTATCAGGTTTTGATCATTTAATGCAAAATGAACCAGCTAATAAAGCTTCCATACAGACAAGAGAAAAAATTGTATTACCATTAATCACAATTCAACAATATGCTTTAAGAAAAATTAAAGATATTGAAAACGGAAATCATCCAAAAAAAGATTTAGCTCTATATGAAAAAATGGTCACAAGATCTTTATTTGGAAATATTAATGCTAGTAGAAACTCAGCTTAAATAATATTCAAAAGACTCTTTTATTAATTCTGTTTTGACCTGGACGTCATAAACTGGTTTAGATATGTCCTTAAGTAAAATGAAATTTATTTTTCCATGGCTGTTTTTTTTATCATGAATTAATAAATCTATTATACAATCAATCTGATTTTTATTTATTTCAATTTTTTTGTAAACACAATTAATATGTTTTTTTATTGAATTAACCTGATCAATAGAAAAGTTAAATAATTTATAAGATAAAAAACTAGCCAAAACTATACCAATAGAAACTGCTTCACCATGAAGTAATTTATTTTCTGTACTCAAGAAATAAGATTCGATTGCGTGACCTAAGGTATGACCATAATTCAATGACTTTCTTTCTTTTTGTTCCTTTTTATCAATTAAAACAATTTTATTTTTTGTTATAATTGAATTGTGTATTGTTTTTAAATCAAATAAGGGTTTATCATTATTAATTAATTGATTATAAGTTGACAAATCATAAATTAATGAATGTTTAAAGATTTCAGCGTATCCACTTGAAATTTCATTTTTTTCTAATGTGTTTAAAAACTCAGGATCAATTACAACCATTTTAGGATCATAAAAAGTACCTATTTGATTTTTAAGAGTTCCAAAATCAATTCCTGTTTTTCCGCCTACTGAGGCATCAACCATAGACAGTAGGGTAGTGGGAACATTTATGTAATTTATTCCTCTCTTATAAGTACTTGCAATAAAACCGCCCATATCAGAAACAACTCCACCTCCAAGATTAATAATTAAACTGTTTCTATCTCCTTGTTTGTCTGATATTGTTTGCCATAATTTTAAACATGAGTCAATATTTTTATTTTCTTCGCCATCACAGGATTCAATTAATTCATAATTATTTAAGTGAACTTTGTTTAAAAATAAATCTAAGCAGTATTGCTTGGTATTATTATCAACATGAATAAAAATTTTAGAATAATTTTCGTTCTTTAAATGATTTAATAATTTATCAAATCCATTTTGCTTAAACAAAACAGAGTAACTATCTGATATAATTTCTTTATTCATATAAATTTATACAATACAAAATAACATATTTTTTTTTTAAAAAAACTATGTACATTAGTTTAAAATTTTAATGATTTGAATAATCTATTTTCTGATACTAAAGAAGCTTTTTCTTTAAAAAGTAATTTTGAACTAAACAGAGCATATATTCTCTTTAAAATTATTGGTAATAGTACTTTTGTTAAATTAAGTACTGCCTTAACAAATTTTGCTTTAAAATTTCACCTTCCTGTAACCCCAATCATTAAAGTAACTGCATTTGATCATTTTTGTGGTGGTGTAAGTGAAGAAGACTGTGTCCCAGTAATAAATAAAATGTTTGACAAAAATGTTCATTCTGTATTAGATTTTTCCACTGAAGGCTTTGATACTGAAAAAGAATTTGACGATTGTTTAAGAAAAAAAATATCAATTATAGAATTTGCAAAAAACAGAAAAGAAATTCCTTTTGCCGTTTTTAAACCTACTTGTTTGGGAAATACTGATTTATTTAAAAAAGTATCAAAATTTGAAAACTTAAATGATTTAGAAAATGATTCTTGGAATAGAGTTATTCATAGATTTGATAAAGTTTGTTCTAAGGCCTTTAAAGAAAATATTAAAATTTTAATAGATGCTGAAGAAGTTGAGGTTCAAAACGCAATTGATGATTTAGCAATTAAAATGATGCGTAAGTATAATCTAACCTCTCCAATTGTTTATAATACTGTGCAGATGTACAGAAAAGATAGATTAGATTACCTCAACGAAATGATTTCTAATCATTTGAATGATGGTGTAATATTTGGATTAAAGCTAGTTAGAGGTGCTTATATGGAAAAAGAAAGAAATTTAGCTGCTTCAACGAATATTGAATCTCCAATCTGTGATTCTAAAAATGACACTGATAAAAGTTTTAATTCAGGACTAGATTTTGTTTTTAATAATTTGAAAAGAATTTCATTTGTTTGTGCTTCTCATAATGAAGATTCAATTTTAAAAGTTATGGCTATGATGGAATCTAAAAATTTAAATAGTAATGATAATAATATATGGTTTGGTCAGCTTTATGGGATGAGTGATAACATTTCCTTTAATTTAGCTTCTAAGGGTTACAATACTTTTAAAATATTACCTTTTGGATCTGTAAAAAATCTAATGCCTTACTTAATAAGAAGAGCTGAAGAAAATACTTCTGTACAAGGTCAAACAGGAAGAGAGTTGCAGCTAATTTTAACGGAAAGGAAAAGAAGAGCTTTATTGTAGTTTATTTATTTTCAGTAAAGTATGCATTCTCAGCACAGTTTTCCACAATAAAAGATTTCTTTTTACTTTCTAAATAATAAACTTTACAAGTGTCCACCTTTGTATTACTTTTAGAAAAGTTTACATCATATTCCTTAAAAAAAATATCTTTTGGAAAAGAATTAGTTTGATTATTAAATATCCAATTCTTTTTATAAATATCGTTTAAAACTCTTTTGTTAGGCATGTAATTAAATCTAGTATCTTTTTTGTTGGTAATAAAAATTAAAATAATAATTCCAATACTTAGACCAAACAAAAAGAAATATAATCTTTTTAAAAAACTCATGACGATATATTTATTAAATTAATTTTACGATTGTCAGTATCTATGAAATCAATTTTTAAAATAGAGTGATTGATGTCCAAATCATTCATTATCAGTTCAGGCCACTCGATTATAATGAATTTATTATCTAAATATTCAAAAAGCCCTAAATTATTAATTTCTTCTTTATTTTCAATTCTATATAAGTCCATGTGAATTACTAGTCCATCGTCACAGCTGTATTCATTTATTAGAGTGTAAGTAGGGCTACTAACTTGATCTTTTACTTTAAGTTGTTTACAAATCTCTTTTACTAATGTTGTTTTTCCTGAGCCAACTTCTCCACAAACCAGTAGAATTTTTCCACTTATATTTTTTAAAATAAAATCACTCGCTTCTTTTATTTTCTCAATACCATAATTTAATTCCAAAATAATTTCAATTTTAATATGCAAAAATAAGATACTTATTTATTGTTTTTATCATATTAAACCAAATTTAATTGATTTTTCATACTTTTGCGACGATGAAGTTAAAAGCATATCAGGTAGCTGAAATTGTTAGTGGTGATGTTGAGGGGAATGATCAGGTTTTAATTGACAGTTTAGCTAAGATTGAAAATGGAAAAGAAGGCTCACTGTCTTTTTTAGGTAACCCTAAGTACAATAAATTTTTAATTTCATCAAAATCTTCAATTGTTTTAGTTGAAGATAATTTTGTTTCTGATCAGAATTTAAACAAAACTTTAATCAGAGTTAAAGATCCTAATGAAGCATTTTCTAAACTATTAAATTTATTTGGAAATCAATCTACAAATAAAGTAGGTGTTGATAAATTAAGCTCAGTTGATAATAGCGTTTCAATTGGAAAAAATGTTTATATAGGGGCTTTTTCTGTTTGTGAAAAGGATTCACATATTGAAGAAAATTCTAAAATTTATTCACAAGTTTATATTGGTGAAAATGTTAGTATAGGTACTAATACTATTATTTTTCCTGGCGTTAAAATATACGGTAACTCTGTTATTGGAAATAATTGCATAATTCATTCAGGTACTGTGATAGGATCAGATGGATTTGGATTTAATCTTGATAAAAATGGTAATCAACTAAAGGTTATCCATAATGGTAATGTAATTATTGAAGACAACGTTGAAATTGGAGCTAATTGTACTGTTGATAAAGCCACGTTAGGTTCAACTTTAATAAAGGAAGGAGTCAAAATAGATAATTTAGTTCAAGTGGCCCACAATGTAGAGATTGGAGAAAGTACTGTAATAGCTGCTTGCGTTGGAATTGCTGGATCAACAACAATCGGTAAAAATTGTATGATTGGCGGTCAAGCAGGTATTTCAGGTCATTTAAAAATTGGAGATAGGGTAATGGTTCAAGCTCAGTCTGGTGTTATGAAAAGTATACCTTCTGACACAACTATTATGGGAATGCCAGCATTTAATTATTTAGATTATAACAAATCATATGTTCATTTTAAAAATTTACCAAAAATAATGAGTAAACTAAATGATCTTTTTAAAAAAACTACTTAATGAGTAAACAACGTACAATCTCAAAATCTATTTCACTTAAAGGTGTTGGTATACATTCTGGAAATGAGGTAAACTTAACTTTTAAGCCAGCAGTTGAAGATTTTGGTTATGCATTTTGTAGAACTGATCTTCCTGGAAAACCAATTATAGAAGCTGATGTAAATTATGTAGTTAGTACTAAAAGAGGAACAACATTAGAGAAAGATGGTGCGACGATTCAGACCTCTGAGCATGTACTAGCAGCTCTTGTTGGTTTGGAAGTAGATAATGTTTTAATTGAAATTGATGCTTCAGAACCTCCAATAATGGATGGATCCTCAAAATATTTTGTTGAAGCAATTAAAAAAGCAGGGATTAAAGAACAATCCAAAGAAAGAAGTGAATATATAGTTAAAGATGTAATTTCTTATTATGACGAGGAAACTGGAAGTGATATAACGATTATTCCATCAAAATATTACGAGGTTACAACAATGGTTGATTTTGGTACAAAAATTCTAGGTACTCAAAATGCGACAATGAAAAGATTATCACAATTTGAAAATGAATTTGCTGAAGCCAGAACATTTAGTTTTTTACATGAAATAGAAATGCTTCTTGAAAATGGTCTAATTAAAGGTGGAGATTTAAATAATGCTATAGTTTATGTTGATAAAGAATTATCTGAAAAGACTATGGAGAAATTAAAAAAAGCTTTTAATAAGGATAAAATATCTGTAAAGTCTAATGGAATACTTGATAATTTAACTTTACATTATCCAAATGAGGCAGCTAGGCACAAATTACTTGATGTTATTGGGGATTTAGCCTTAGTTGGAACAAGAATAAAGGGTAAAATAATTGCTAACAAACCTGGTCATTATGTAAATACCATGTTTGGAAAAAAACTTTCATCCATAATTAAAAATGAGAAAAGAAATATTGTTCCAAAGGTTGATATGAGTAAGCCTCCAGTAATGGATGTAAATCAAATAATGAAAGTATTACCTCACAGACCTCCTTTTTTATTAGTTGATAATATTTTAGAAATTTCAGAAAATCATATCATTGCGCAGAAAAATGTAACAATGAATGAAGATTTTTTTAAAGGTCACTTTCCAGGAAAACCAATTATGCCTGGAGTTCTTCAAATTGAAGCAATGGCACAAGCTGGAGGAGTTTTGTTTTTAAACAATGTTCCAGATCCAGAAAATTATTTAACTTTTTTTGCTAAAATTGACAATGCAAAATTTAAATATCCTGTTGTTCCTGGAGATACTTTAATTTTTAAATTAGAATTACTTACTCCAATAAGAAGAGGTATAATGCATATGAAAGGTCAAGCATTTGTTGAGGGTAAATTAACAAGTGAGGCGGAACTGTTAGCTAGAATTATAAGAAAAACTGAAACATAATGTATCAACCGTTATCATACATACACCCTGGAGCAAAAATTGCAAAAAATGTTGTGATTGAGCCTTTTACATCGATTGATAAAAATGTAGTAATTGGAGAAGGGTCTTGGATCGGATCCAATGTGACTATTATGAGTGGAGCTCGAATTGGAAAGAATGTTTCAATATTTCCTGGATCTGTAATTTCTGCAGTTCCTCAAGATTTAAAGTTTAAAGGTGAAGATACAACAGCTGAAATTGGAGATAATACAACTTTAAGAGAGTGTGTTACAATAAATAGAGGAACATCTGATAGAAATAAAACTAAAATTGGTAAAAATTGTTTAATAATGGCCTATTCTCATGTTGCACACGATTGCTTTATCGGGGATAATTGTATTTTTTCAAATAACTCAACTTTAGCTGGACATGTTACTGTTGGAACACACGTTATCCTGGCTGGTATGGTTGCAGTGCACCAGTTTTGTTCAATTGGAAATCATGCTTTTGTAGCAGGTGGCTCTTTGGTAAGAAAAGATGTACCACCTTTTGTAAAAGCTGCAAGAGAACCACTTTCATATGTTGGAATAAATTCAGTTGGTTTAAGAAGAAGAGGTTTTGAGAGCAAGGTAATAATGGAAATTCAGTCTATGTACAGAACACTTTATCAAAAAAGATACAATAATACACAAGCTGTAGCTATAATGGAGGGTGAAA
>ERZ1048686.1307-NODE-1307-length-19524-cov-6.261904_pt1 | contig 19524 bp, 17 predicted proteins | sample MGYA00383099_ERZ1048686 | MGnify/ENA primary metagenome ERZ1048686 (study PRJEB29581, sample SAMEA5548369) | metagenome | biome: marine; feature: coastal; material: water | depth 25 m | study: Short-term variability in the microbial, nano- and picoplankton... | reverse complement strand
GTTACCTATCTGCAACAAAACCGGACGTGGCCCGCGGTCCGCATGAACACGTAGCACAAACGGACCGATTTGCCTTCTTCCATGGCACGTATCAATTGTTTTTGTGGGACGCTCGATCCGACTCGCCTACCACAGGGATTCGTCAAGTACTCGCTGTAGGTAGTTCCAATCCGATAATCATCACCGTCCCTCCGGGAGTGGTCCATGCCTATCAGAATATCGGAGAGGAAGACGCGTTTGTGTTAAATTTTCCCGACAAGCTGTTTGCCGGACCTGGGAAGAAAGAACCCGTTGATGAAATCAGACACGAGGATCAACCTGATTCTCCATACACATTGGAGCCTTAGCAGCTTATGGTGCTTCTTCTTTTTGATATTGATGGTACCCTTCTCACCTCTGATGGAGTAGGCCGAAGATCTATCGAGGAGGCGTTGAGTAAGGTCTGTAAACGACCCATTGATGCGTCTGGAGTCACCTTTTCCGGTCGGACAGATCCGGCCATCGTACGGGAGATACTAACCCATAACGCCCTCAGTCCATCCGAAGTAGCTGACCTAATTCCCTCCTGCTTAGATGCCTATGCATCTTTAATGAGTAGCGTAGTGCTTGAAGAAAATGTGTCATTGCTTCCCGGTGTCAGTGAATTACTCGATGCCATCTCGCTTCAACCGGATTACCATCTGAGTTTGCTAACGGGCAACCTGGAGCACACGGCATGGCTCAAGCTCAAAGCCGGTCGGATTCACCAGCATTTTTCTTTCGGCGCTTATGGTAGTGACCATGAGGACCGAAACCAGCTTCCGGAAATCGCCCATAAACGCGCCAAGACAGAGTTAGGCATTGATTTTCACCCGGAGAAACTGATTGTCATTGGCGACACGGAGCACGACATAGCCTGCTCAAGGTTTTTTGGAGCGCGCTGTATTGCTGTTTCAACGGGTATGATTTCCCACGAGGACCTTCACGCTTGTGAGCCTGACCTGCTCTTACCTAGCCTAAGCCATCTAGATGAGGTGATGAACTACCTCGATGGTATTGCTCGGATCTAAAGAGGGCGGATTTACAGGGCGTATTCTTTAGCTAGTTCAAGGAGCAAAGCTTCACAGGTTCGGTCCACAATCCTGAAGACCTCTTCAAACCCGTCTGTTCCACCGTAATAGGGATCGGGCACCTGACCATCACCCGGCTCTGGATCTAGATCTCTAAATAGGCTCACTCTAGACCCAAAGGCTGTGTCCCTGTCGAGGGACAACATGTCATTCAAGTTGTGAGCATCCATCGCGTAGATGTGATCAAACCCGCCTAGATCAGCAACCGTGAATTGGCGAGCCCGCAAGTCGTCGAGCTGTATGCCATGGCTCAATGCCGTTTTGCGCATTCGGCGATCCGGAGCCTGGCCTGCGTGCCAGGCTCCGGTACCAGCCGAGTCAATCTTAAATCGATCAGATAGTCCTTGTTTATCTACCGCAGCCTGGAAAACGCCCTCCGCTAGTGGACTCCTGCAGATATTACCGAGACAGACGAATAGTACTCTAACGGGCGCACAATGGGACATCAATGATTTCCTATTTACTTGATCCTAATGTCCTGCGCACCATCCAGTTATTGGATAGAACAAACACGGTGATAACGATTCCCCATTGAGCCAGCATCGTCATAACGCTGTAGGGATCAAGGGGATTAAACCAGGTATCTGGTGCATATTCAGTCACAGATAACCAGATCCACCACCCCAGCAGTACAATTGCTTGAGCAGGTATCACAAACTTCATCAGCAACTCCCATCCACGTCCGGCCTTCCAGTCACTTTCGACTACATCAACAGCGTCTTTTCTAAAGGCAGAAACGCCGTATTTGTTGATTGAGAAGGCAATGAAGGCGCCGGATATCATCAGTGCTACACCCCAAACGAAGTCCTGATTGCCGAAAAAGGTCAGATTGATAGCGGATGGGATTCCCATCAAAAACGAGACTGAACACACCGACATGACCGCGCTTTTGCGTGACAAACCGAAATCCACCAAAATCCGGGAGGTCAATTCGATCATCGAGATCAAAGAACTAAATGCAGCGAATGCCAGCCCTAAGAAAAAGAGGATGGCTAGCGGATTTCCGAAAGCCATCTTTGCAAACAGCTGCGGCATCCAAATAAAAGTTAGCCCGGTAGCTGCTGGCCCGCTCGTACGCATGATTTCCAAAACCTCAGGTTTCGACATTTCAGCCCCAAGCACGGCAAAGACGGTTCCAAAAATGGTGATCGCAGCGAGTAGAGATACCAAGTTATTTCCCACCCCGGTGATCAGCGCGTTCTTTACGACACCATGTTTGGCATGCATATAGGCGCCATAGGTCAGGATGAGCCCCCATCCTGCTCCCGTATCCCAAGCATTCTGAGTAAGCGCCTCCAGCCATAACCGCGGTTTTGCTAGCGTGGCCCAATCAGGCGTAAACAAAAATGCAATACCCTCTCCTGCTCCATCGAGAGTAACAGCCCGTATGACTGAAATGAGCACAATGGTAAACAAGGCTGGAATCAGGACCTTATTGGCCTTTTCGATAGATTTCACTCCTTTCCAAACGACGGCTGCACCAACCGACATCGCTAACGCGTGGAAAACCAATGGCAACCCCGAGGACTGGAATCCATTCCAGACCTGCATGGATGATTCGGTTGAAATAGGTAATGGATTAAGCACCATCTGACTGAAATAATACACACACCATCCAGCGACGACAGAGTAATAGAACATGATGGCGGTTGCCACGAAGGCTATAAATGCGCCCATCCAAGCAAATTTCTCACCGGCTACTTTTGCAATCGTTCCGACAACCCCCATGCGTCCTTTACGGCCAAGAGCATACTCTGCAATAATCAGCGGCACTGACCAAACCAGAAGAAACACTATCCAGGCCAAAAGAAAGGCTCCTGCTCCAGCATCACCGCTATTTGAGGCGGCAATCCGAGGAAAACGCCAGATATTGCCAGTTCCAACGGCAATCCCAAGCACACTAAGTAACAATCCGATTCTACTGGAGAATCGTTGATCTTGATCTGACATAGTTTCCGAAACTGGGTTTAATCGCTATTCGATGTCGTCGGGGTTGTCCGAAAGACTGAGCGGATAATAGGTAAACGAGACATAATTCTGCATGTGCAAATCATAGTGGTCTGAAAGTGGATTTCCACTCTGCCCGCCCGGATACACTCCCTTTGCAGTGGGTGGAGAGGTCGAAAAATCCACAACTACTCGCCAGGACGCACTCGAATACACGGGATTACTCTTTGCAGGACTTAGGGTCTCTTTGTATCCAGGGAACGGATAGGGTCCGCGCCAGAGGCTTTTTAGCGCCTCTGACCGAGTGATATGACGTACGACTAGAGACTGAGTCTCGCCTAGCGTACGATCTGCATATCCATCTTCTTTCCACTTCTCGCCCGTCTCGTCTAAGGCTAATCGTAAAAGGTCTCGATGTGTCTCCACCTCGGCGGTTCCTTGAACGTCAAACCACGTTTCATTTCCCGAGGCAATCAAATCCAAAATGTAAATCTCTTTAGGTGTGGACCCACCTTTAAATACGTCCTCATCCCATACCGAGTTAACGAAACGATCTAGAAACCAAGTGAACAATCTAGCCGAAGATGATTCGAGCATCATGTTACCATCGAAGTCAAGCAGCGTCGACTTGAGTTTTTGACCGGCATCCGTTAGGCCCTCAATGTCCTTAATTAAGGGAAGAAACAGTTCAGCTTGTCCGGACTGTACATCGGCCTGATAGCTGGCAATATCCTCAGGTGTGTGCTGCCCTTTATTGTTCAGTAGGTCGTCGATGCGACGAGACCGATAGATGGATCTCCAATCCTGACCCATGTAGTACGGATACGTCTCGGGGGCTGGCCGCTGATTAGTAGAGGTTAGGTAGCCTCTATCAGGTGAAACAGCATGAGGTAATTCATCAAACGGAACGCGTCCAATCCACGCTGTCTCTGAGGTCGTTCCATCTTGAACACCAAACCCTTGACCATGAGCCCGAACAGGTAAATATCCTGTGGAGCGAATAGCGATGATGCTATCCGAACCCGCATAAAGAATATTTTGCATCGGGTAATCCCAATTACGAGTAGCCTTGTCGAAGGAGGCATAATCCGTAGCTCGGTTCATGTCCCAAATCGCCGAAAGCGTGTTTCCAAACTCATGACCGACCCATTTGACAGCATAATCTCCCGCTGGACCTTCCAAAACAGGGCCAATATGGCTTATGAGGCGGGACTCGATAACCGGATCGCTACCTGATACGTACATCGTGTCCACATGTACATCAAGCGGTTTCCACTGTCCATCAAACTGATAAGCATTTCTTTCTGCGTTCAGTTCAAGGCGATAGTAATCAATCTGATCTGACCCTGTATTGGTAAACGCCCACGCGATATCGGGAGTCACACCTTCCATTATTGCTGGCTGAGTGGGGAAGGTAACGCCGTATACATTAGTCGTGGGCGTAACAAGATGAGCCTCATACCAGATCGCCGGCAGGGAAAGCCCTAGATGCATATCCCCCGCAAGAATGGGTGCGCCGGTGCTGGATCTGCTGCCATTAACAGCCCAATTGTTTGACCCCTTACCTTCAAAGAAACCCTCAGCAATCGGTACTTCATTTAACCAAGAACCTGCTGCTGTAGCGTAAGAAGACGAATTTGTAATGTCGCGGGGCTTGGTAACAGCCCAATGTGCATCCTCATCAGACACGATCGTTTTCTCCCAAGACGAATACTTGGGGTACAGTGTATTGAAGTCATCCGCCGACATACCCGCTTGGACCTTTTCGATATTCAGATCCTTTTCTGAAAAGCTGAGATCATAGGTCATGTAGGCTAGCAACGCCATCGTAAACTCCGCAGTGAACTCTTTGGGTGGCTCCACCCCCAAAAGACGATACTCAAGTGGATGCGTCGCTTTTTCTAGTTGGTTCAGGTAATGGTTCACGCCGATCCCATACCATCCGATTGTTTCAGCCTCTCTGGGGCTTTTTTCTGACAAAAGTGCGGCGTTTCGTTTCACCGCTTCTGCAACTCCCAACTCTCGAAACCGTCGATCTACAGGAAGGGCTCCAGATCCTACAATCTCTGAGAGTGTCCCCGTTGCTGCCCGGTGAATAAAGTCCATCTGAAACAAGCGATCTCTAGCGACGGCAAAACCCAATGCAATAATCGCGTCCTTGTCACTTTCGGCAAAAATATGCGGCACGCCACGTGAATCCATTTTTAGCATTACTGGGGCGTTCATCCCCTCGATCATAAGATCACCCGAGTCATGTGGGCGTGCCTCACGAGCCGTGGCCCACAATCCGTCTATTGGATCTAGCCAATCCCCGGGAGCGGGATTACCTCCAATGGATGTATTCAAAAGAACAACTAGGCCTAACGCAATGCCCAGTTTACTGATGCGATAAAATAGTGACATAACGATTATGTAAGATTGGAAGTTAATTCCATTTACGAAGATACCGACACTTATTAAGACGTTGAACCAGCATCTCGCTGATCGAATAGCTTAGAGATTTCCTCTGCTGCATTCGCATAATCAATCGCTCCTCGAGCATGGGGATTACCGTCATAAACTGAGCGCCCCTCCTGATTTGATACAGAAAGAGTAGTGCAGGTCCTAATAATACCATCCATGACATCAGAACCATACTTTTCTCTCAAGTAATGCCTGTATGCAAAGTGATTTTTCTTTCTTCCATCAACCATGGTGAGTAGCATTTTCACACCCCTTAGACCTGGGTTCAGCTTTTTACGAACCATTTTTACCGTTTGATAGGTCTGCTCTCCACCCACAACGGGTTGATACTCCGGCAAAATAGGAATGACTACGACGTCTGCCGCTACCAAGGCATTTAGGCTGTAGACGGTGACGGCAGCAGCCGTGTCCAGAACTACGATATCATACTTCCCGTCCAGCGATTGTAAATATTCTCTTGCCCACAAAATGTCTGTAGGTTTGTTTAGTTTTCGCATCGCTGTTGATAGCGCCGGAGAAGAAGGTATTAGGTCGAATGTTGGTAACTGAATGATTGGAGGCTGAATAGACATATCCTCCTGAAAGAGGGCCAATGAGGAATGCTCGGGCGATGGTTCAGGTTGACCCATCATCCGTGTCAGAAAGCCTTGAGGATCTAGATCTATCACCAGCACTCGCTGACCGCTCAGGGCCAGTGCGGCAGAAAGATTGATGGAAGAGGTCGTCTTGCCTGTTCCTCCCTTGTGATTACAGATCGTAAGTATGATCATTCCGGGCATGGTGGGTTAAAAAAACAGGCCCTCTAGCTTCGGGGAAGTTACCCTTGCTCTTTAGATCAGTCAAATCGAAGGTGATTTTCATTTCAAGTCCCAAACGAATACCCAGATTTATTCAATCGAATACCGCGCGCACCCTTGCAGTCGTGTTAGCCGGGCTTGCGTTGGGGTTTGCTTGGCCACCTTTCGGAATCTGGCCATTCGCGTTATTATCGCCCGGTATTTTGCTATTGAGCCTCCGAAACACAGATAGCCGATCTGCTTTCCTGCTCAGCTTTTCATACTTCACCGCAGCTTGGACCGTGGCCTTTCATTGGAATGCCTTTCATCCCGTCTCGGTTACGGCCGCTTCATCTGTTTTTGCCCTTTTAGCAATGATCAGTGTCCTCTCGGCACTTATCTCGACTACTTACCATGCTAGCACAAGAAGCACCAGCTTAGTTGGCGCTGCTCTAGCTATCGTCGTTTTTGATGCGTTCATGATGCGCGGTCCGGTAGCTATGCCCGGAACGATGATCGGATTATCCCTTTCCTCCTCCAAGTTGGCTCTCGGGTGGGCTTCTTTGCTCGGTGTGCTGGGGCTCTCCGTTATCGTGATATTGTTCAACCTCTGTTGGGTTTTTGCCATCATGCGTCCCAACTTCCGGGGTCGGGCTTTAGCAGTGTGCGTTTTTATCCTAGTCTTACCTTTTTTGACGCCTCGTAATACGGCGCCAATGGGTCGTCCTATCCAGGTGAGTATCATTCAGCCTGGTGTATCTCCAGAAAAGTGGGCCGATGTACATGATCCTTCAAAAATGGACCTCTTCGAGCGACTATTTGACGAGGCAAGACGGAAGTCTCCGGAGTCAGCGCTGTTCATCCTTCCAGAAACGGCGCTTCCGGTCGCAGAAGAGGATAGTCTTTCGAACATGATTCGCACCCTCTCCGATGTAGTCGATGCGGACGTTATTTCAGGCGGTATCCTTCAAACGGAAGGGCATGACTTTTTCAACGCGATTATAGCTCAGTCTACTTTATCAAAAACCGTCTTTTATGCTAAGCGACGGTTGGTGCCTTTCGCAGAGCACGTACCTTTTTCAAACTTCATTCCTTTCTTCAAACGGTTTCAGCTCGATTCTGGTGGCGTGTCATCCTACGAAAATGGTAAGGACTACCGGATTTTCCATACTTCTGGCATCAACATTGGATTGATGATCTGTTTTGAGAGCTTTTTCTCGGTGGATGGATTTAGATATCGAAAAGGCGGAGCTGATGCGCTCGTTGTTGTAACGCAAGATGGCTGGTGGAAAAGTGATGCCGCTCGCGCCCAGCATCTCTCCTACACCGCTTTACTTGCCGCTTCATCGGGACTTCCCGTCCTACAGGCTTCGGTGGACGGCTATTCAGGATCCTTCGATGCTCGAGGCAACCTTGTTTCCAAGACCTCCCTAGGACAATCCATCTCCCAAGTAGAACTTTCTTCAACAAAGACCCAGGCGCTGTATGCACTGTATGGCGATGCACCCGTTCTTCTTTTCATCCTGTGTAGCTCCATTGCCTATCTTTTGCTCCGCTATAGCCGCAGAAACACACTCACTAAGTCCCGTTAAATAGTTGTCCAGCATGCAGTTATCTGTTCCCTTCATTTTAGCCTCTGGTTCTCCCCGTAGGAGTCACTTACTAGCAGCGACGGGCTTTCAGTTTGAGGTTATCCCTGCAGATATGAAAGAAATCGTCATCGAAGGCGAACCGGCCGACCAAATGGTTTCCCGTCTTTCTAAAGAAAAAGGCTCACTCATTTCCGATCAGTATTCAAGCTCTTTGGTTCTAGCCGCAGATACCTGTGTCGTTTTGGACGATCACATCTTGGGAAAACCAACCTCGTTCGACGATGCGGTATTGATGCTGAAACTCCTTAGAAACCGAAGGCACATCGTGCACACCGGGATCGCTTTACTACACAAGGACAGTGGAAGGACCGTAACTAAGGTAGAGACTACGCATGTGGATTTTGCCCCGGTGAGTGATGACGAAATCCATGAGTATGTTAAGGGAGGCTCCCCCATGGACAAGGCTGGTGGGTATGGCATCCAAGATGACAGGGGTGCATTTTTTGTGCGCGGAATCGAAGGGGATTTCTATAATGTGATGGGGCTTCCGCTCCACCGATTATATGTAACCCTCCGGTCAGATTTCAAGGACCTCATTACCGGATAGATCGTAGTACGCGACTTCCCTAAGAGATTAATATGGCGCCCTCTCACGACAAATTAAAAGTTCTACTACTTCAGGCCCGCAACACGCAGGATATAGAAGTTCAAGAACAGACGTGCTTTCTAGAACGATGCCGTCTCCAAGATCGTCAACTAGATTGTATCAACCTTGGTCGTCAGGCCCCACCATCGGACTACCTCTCCGTATTGGACGGTTACGATGCCTTATTAATCGGGGGCGCTGGCGAATACTCTGCAATGGATGACACGAGTTGGATGCCGTTCATGTTGTCACTTGTACAAGAGGCATATAATCGCAAGCTGCCCACGTTCGGCAGTTGCTGGGGACATCAAATTATTGCACGCGCATTGGGAGGTGAAGTGCAGCACGATCCGGAAAAGGCAGAATTAGGCTGCCACCATATTGAACTGACCGAAGCTGGACGACACGATGAGCTTTTTGGGACCTTCCCGCACTCATTCATGGCCAACATGGGACATCATGATCGAGTTACGAGACTTCCGGAAGGTGCTATTGAATTAGCCGATAATAGAACCCAGCCCAATGAAGCCTTTCGACTAAAAGACCGTCCTATGTACGGTACTCAGTTCCATAGTGAGTTAGATGCACACCGAGAGCGAGAGCGCCTAATTCGGTACAGGGCGTTTTACATGGAGGAGCTGCATTCAGAAGACGCTTTACAGGCTATTTTCCATGGTTTGAAAGAAACGACAGAAGTTGATCACCTGATGTTCGACTTTCTCACTTTGTTTGCAGTAGAGAAGTCGGCTTAGCGACCAAACCCGGGATGTAGCATTACATCTACCAGAGGGCGTCGGGGCGTTGCTGGAGATCGTTCGGGATAACCGAAGCGTACTAGAATCTGTGGAATTGACTCCGTTTTCAGCGACTCTTTGATAAGCCGGTGGGTTGGCGCTAGAAATAAAGGATGACTCATGAGCGCAGCTCCAATTCCGCGGCCCGCAACTTTGTTGAGCATATTTGAAAGAACAATTCCAGAGTTAGCCCAATCCATTGGGGCGTCGCGATCGGTTAGAACCGCTCCTGTCAACGTCCGCCGTTCACCCGATCCAAGAAATTGCATGGGTGCAGACCATAACTCCTTGCTAGAAGGCAGCTTAGTTGATCGGGCTGGAACGCCATCTCGACTTCTTTTTCTCAGCGGATGCATCCATGAAGCATTTTCCCGCATAAAATGCTTATCTGCAGACCAAATAGAGTCAGCTTGCTGGACCGCAGCAAGTACCTCAAATTCACACTCAGGATCGCAATTAACACACATAACAGCATGCTCTGTGGAAACATCTGCTGCGGATTCAATCAAATAATCAACTGGTAACGGTTTATCTCGAAAACCAGCCCTTACCGTTTTTCGCTTGTGAATAGCATCTAATTTGATTAGCCAGTCAGAATCTTGATCTCGTTCGGGTTTTAACGTGATCCGGGCAACCAGATCCGGCTCAGCAATATTCGGAAATACGTGTAGGCTATGATCTAGGCCAACAGCGTCCAGTGCTGCGCAAAGATTTCCAGTTGCCGCTCCACAGCTAATTGTTAGAGCTCGATCGTCAGGGTCAACGACAGCAAGGGCACGGCTTCGGTCGGCGAAAATCTCTACGGACCGGTCTGTAATCCTAAATAGCCATGGTTGCGTGTTGTGGGTAGATGGTGCTAGAGCTGCATAATTGACCACAAACTTGAGTTTAGTCTCAAGGGTAGCATCCCAGGGGAAATCAATCCCACGAATATCTCGAGGGCTATTTTCCTTGTTCATTAATCCGCTTATTCGCGGTTTCTTTTTTGTAGTCACTAGTTCCTTTTGGCCAGTTTAAGGACACGTACCAAGAACGCTCTATGCGATCGTTGAAGTTGACCGGAAGGGTAACGATTAGACTGTAGGGGTAATCCCTACTAAGGCCATTTAAACACTAAGCGGGGGGCTGCAAAGCAGCCCCCCGCACTTTTTGATCCGTCCTGACCGCAATCCAGCATATGCGGCTACATCCAAGTGAACGGGTCAAATTCAGTTTTAATTAGACTATTGTTTTATATCCTTCAACCGAAATCGGATAGGGATCGCCAACCGAACGGGCACAGCTTTACCTCGCTGCTTACCGGGGATAAATTTTAGTGCCATTACAGCCATGACAGCAGCCTCATCAAGCACCTGTCCACCTGTTCGTACAGTTACAGGATCATACGGTAGCCCATCTGGCCCGACTACAATTTGAACCACGACAAGTCCTTCTATTCCGGCCTGTCGAGCAATTTCAGGATATTCGAGGTGCTCATACACCTTCTGATTACCCCCGATGATTTCAGGCATTTGCTCAACAACCACAAAGATTTCCTCTTCCTCGTCCTCGTCGGCCATAGCGGGAGTTGGAGGTGGAGGTGGAATATCAAGAATCTCTGCGTCGAGATCTAAAAAAGCATCTAGATCTAACTCAACATCATCGAAAAGAACATCGTCTGATACAGACACAGGTACCGGTGGTCTTGGAGGCGGAGGCGGCTTCTGCGCCTGTTCTGTTTGTTTGATTTCTTCTATTTGCACAGTTTCCTGAACCGACAAATCAAATGATTGCTCATCACCTCCCGCATACAAATCAGCACGCATTACCAGGGTTAACGTCGAGAGAGAAAAAATCATTCCTAGCATGATCGTCATGCGATACTGCTGTTTTAAGTCTTTTCCTTTACCTTTTTTTGGGCGACGGGGATTGTCCAGAAGAGTTTGCATCAACTTGGACCGGTCAGTTCCCGGAGTTTGGCGAAGTTTCATTACGCACCTACAGGATGGATGTATATATATGCTGGATACACCACGAGTGTACGGAGCCACATCACATATCAAAGGCGGGATTGGACGCACCCAATGGTAGGACGCTTTCAATTTGACTTGTAAGCTCGCTCGTCGTCACCGCTGTAGGTAGAACCCTTACGCCGCTTTAACTAGCCTTTTCGCCCTCAACCCACTGGACCGCATGCTGCATCAATTCAGCAGCGCTGTTAAGATTAAGCTTTGTCTTAATACGGGCCCGATAGGACTCTACCGTCTTGACAGAAAGGTGCAGGCGTTCAGCTATATCACGCGTGCCATACCCTCTACCCGTCAATTCAAAGACCTCTAACTCCCTGTCACTCAACACTTCAAGTGGAGATTGGGCAAGCGTTTCGTGTCCGGACGCCATGCCAAGAAGAAGGCGCTCGTTGATCTCTTCTGAAACGTAAATACCACCGTTCATTACCCGACGCACAGCTTTCACCATAACATCAGACGCTTCCAGCTTCATTACATAGCCTTTCGCGCCAGCTCGAATCGCCCGCTCCGCATACAAGGACTCATCGTGTCGACTTACCACCAGGGTTTTCATGGTGGGCCGAATAGCATGAATCTGCTTGATAAGTTCAAGACCACTCATTCCGGGAAGAGAAATATCTACCAGAACCAAATCCGGATTCTCTGCTTCGACCACGCTAAGAGCATCCTCTGCATTTGAAGCCTGCCCGCAAACGGTCAGATCGGTCTCCACTTCTAGCGACAAAACGAGTCCTTTTCGAAGCAACGGATGGTCATCGACAACAACAATACGAGTCATGAGACTGATAAATTGGATTGAGGGATATTATGAAGATAATACACAGCGAACCATCGTGCCTCTTCCCTGCTCTGCTTGGATGGAAAGACGTGCATTTATCACGCGAGCTCGATACCCCATTATATCTACACCCATCCCCCTTTCCTCTTTAAGCGTCTCGGGAAATCCAACACCATTATCCTCGATTAACAGCTCAAGGACATTCTCCGCGCCCTTGATCGTTACGGTCACTTCAGATGCTCTTCCATGCTTTACGGCATTGCTGACGGCTTCCTGAGCAATGCGAAATAGATTTGAAGCGATACTGCTGTTTGGTACCTCTGGGTTTCCGTCTTCTACAAACGTGCACGAAATGGAGAAAAACTTTTCTGCGTTTTTGCACAAATTCCGAAGCGCTACCGACATGCCATCCCCATCAAGCTCAACCTGAACCATTCCTCGTGCGATGTCTCTCGCCTGGCGATCGGCATCTCGTACCAAATCCGTCATTTCAAACAGATCTTCAGCAAATGGAGAGCCGGCGTCCTCCATCCGGTTGGCAATACTGCGAGAGATTAAGCCGATTCCAGTTAACATTTGCCCTAATCCATCATGCAAGTCTTGCCCAACTCGTCTGCGCTCTTGTTCGGAAATACGTAATACCTCTTGTTCTAACCTTCGGCGATTAGAGATATCGCGGATAATCCCGACAAAGAGCCGGTCTCCTCCTGATTGATATTCACTTATGGCTAGATCCATGGGAAACTCCTCGCCACTTTTCCGCCTTCCAGACACCTCTCGACCAATTCCGATTACCTTCTTTTTGCCCGTACTGAGGTAGTTACTTACATACGTGTCATGCGACCGCGCATGTTCCTCTGGCATGAGCATCTTGACATTTTTGCCTAAGGTCTCTTCCGACGAGTATTCAAAAATATTTTTTGCCGCTCCATTTATGAGCCGAATGAGGCCCCTTGCATCCATAATGATGACGCCTTCAACGGTACCTTCCAAAAGGGCTTTGAACTGTAGCCTACTCGATTCTCTCAAATCGTGTCTATGCTGGATGAACGGCAGGCGTTGAAACAGATTGGAGGGTTCGAAGAACAAGTCATCAATCGTGTTTTCGAGTGTGCTCCAGAGGTCCTCTTTTTGCTGCAATGGAGCATGCGCTAGTCGAACACAACCGGGAATTTGATCCAATAAAATCTGCAAAGCATCCAATTTGGTCGCATCCACGGATAGGAATATGACAATATCCGCCTGCTCGCAGTTTTGTGTTGGATAGACTAACGTGTGCTCCTCTGCTAACTTTTCCCTGAGGGGTAGAAATTCCTGCAGATGATCAACAATAAGTATGGTCATGTTACCTGGTAAAGATCTAATCTAGACTTCGTGCGAGAATGTGCCGAGAAAGCTGCCCTGTTCCAATGCCAACGTCACTCCAATTATCAGAGTTGTGCTCGATTTCAATAAATGTAGCTGTCGGCACGTCCACCAATTTTCCACCTATCAGGGATGAAGCGACAATACCAGTCGTCGGTTGGTGACCAATGACCAACACCTTGTTCAATGCCTGATCTAAATTTTGAAGTCGCTCGAAGACATACATCGGTGTTGAGAGATACAACTCATCATCAAAATCGATATCTGACTCCCAATTAGCTGCTGCAGACAGAAGTGTATAGGTTTGCCTAGTACGCAATGAACTGGAGCACAAAACCAGATCGGGAGCGCTCATAAAATCAACCAAGTGCGCTCCCATCTTTGTGGCAGATGATTTTCCACGATTATTCAATGGGCGATTAAAGTCACCGGAATAATCTGCATCCCAATCAGATTTGGCATGACGCATGAGATAAATCGTCTTCACTATCCTTCTCCTCGGCTTAGCTTACAGTGTGCTTCAGCACTGTCGCAGGGCCCACCCACCGGTGGATTCGCTTTACGCACGGTAACCTCAATCTTGCGAACAACGTCCTCGTTATCCAAGATGCGTTGGGCAATGAGGTAGGAGAGTCGTTCGATCAAGTAGAACTTATTCTCGGTCACGATCTCTTTCACTTCGCGGTAAACGCGCTCGTAGTCCACGGTTTTTGAAAGATCATCGTTTTGGGCGGCTTCGTCGAAATTCAATTCCATTTCGACATCGACTTCAAATCGCCCTCCGAGACGATGCTCCTCTTGCATCACACCGTGGTGCGCATAAAAAACGGCATTACGAAGACGTACGGTTCCGATAGACATAATGGGGCGGGTTAGGTTGGCGGGAAACTAACACGCTGGTTAGTCAAATCCGAGACGTGTCAGGATCTGTTGGTCGCTTTCTTTTCCAAGACCAGCCTCGGCTTGATTCAATATGTCGGATATAAAGAGCGTCACATACAGTCCCAAAATCGTGTCACTCCTACGAGCATGCTCCGAAAAAGCATCTCGGACGGCCTTATCCCTAAACTGATCGGGTACAAAAACATGCCTCTCTCCATTCGGCCCGGGGCGTGCCACAGATGGAAAACTCTTTTCAGGCTCAAACTGACGATCCCCAAAATGACAGCCTAAACATTTCGTGGGTACGCTCATGGGATTAGGATCCTTTTGAACGGTAGTCGCCAAAAGACCCTCTTCGTTATACGCGAAATAGTCCCAGTACCCATCCTTGCGCTTCATCATCACCGTCGTTTCAACAACCGTATCATTTTGTAGGTGCTCACCCACTATCGAGGTACCGACCGGATACAGGATTGCATCCTGAGGCCGGTCCATCTCCTCCAGCGCCGCGTAAATCGCCGAGCGCGGAATTGAAAGTCGCCTTCTAAAGCGTGTCATTTGGCCTTGCACTTCGTGCGAAAACCAGTCACTCTGATTCCAGTCGCCAGCGACGTCGCGAAACCGGTCAAGAGATGCTGGAGCATCAATTACATTGTAATAGGAATCAAGAATCCAGGCTTCAAATTCTTCCCAGGTAATGACTCCGTCTTCTCCTGCCCCATTATGGAGCGCAACAATATTCGGAAAATCAATAAGGGACGTAACCGGTTGTAAAAAGTACTTACTGTCCTCTTCGTGAAGCACCATCCGCGGCGCACCGTCAGTGTAGGCTCCAAAATAATAATCAAGTAAAAGGCCTTCATCCCCTTTGTCCAGATCAATCAGCACCATCTTAGGCGCCGATCCACGATCATCTTTGTCCGTATTGCACCCTGAAACCATCAAAAAGATGGACAGTATCGGAATCAATTCCTTAAAGGAGACTAAGAATCCTGTCTTCATCATGGCGAAAACGTACTTTAAGAGGACAAAAGAAGGGCCGTTTAGGGAGGAGCCAACGAAGACTTGTTTTCCGTCGTTCCTTATGCTTTGGTAAAAAGAGCCGATTTTTGAGAGGAATGCTTATGATTGTTTTGCTAAACAACGACACTCAGGCATCAAAAAAGCGACCATTTTAGGCATATATCACGGTTTTATTGGCTGAAACATCAAACATATTGTTTTTGATACTTGGCGGGCTGACTACCCTTCTAGGCGGAATCGGATTGGGCATATGGCTTTCTCGCCGCAGTCTGAGGACCCGTATAGAAGAGGTGCAGGAACAAGAGCGCCTTGTAAAACACAGTAAAATGGAAGTGCAGCGCATGCAATACGAGAGCTCTACCTCTCGTATTCATCGGAATGGCGGCCAATTAGATCCAGATATTGCTCATCTTCGCGATCAGATGGAACAGAAAAGTCTGGAGCTTTCCATATTGGAACAGGAATCTGCCCTCGAACAAAGAATGCTTCGAGAGGAAAATGATCAGCTCCAAAAACAGCTGTCAAACATTAAAGGAGATCCGGTACTTTTCACGGAAATACCTCCTGCTAAAGCGCCTCCCTCCAATTCCGACGAGCGGGATACCCCTAGCGAAGTTTTTGAGATTGTTGAAATACTCCCTGAGCCCCCCGAAGCCACTCAGGTGCCAACGCCCGAAATCGTGCCCTCACCCACAAAAACCGTAAATAAGGAGTCTTCAAAATCGCCGGGATCAGACGCATCGAAGGTTAATGAGATCACGGAAATTTCCGAGGTCAAAGAGATCAAAGAAACGAGGGAGAGTGCAAAGATTACGAAGGTCCCAGAAGTATTAGAGGTGGAGGAGGTTGCGGAGGAGATTGCGGAGAACATCGACGAGACCGAGAATTCGGAGGACATCGAGATTACAAAGCTTTCGGAGGTTACCGGAACAGTTAATTTCGGCATCCCTGATTTCTTACGTTCCTACTCCGACGAAGAGGTAGAAGAAATAGCGGGATCGGTAGATGACTCCCGAGACGCTCACACCGGGGAAGATCACGATCCTAAAGATCCGAATCTCGTCTCTTCAGACAAACCCGCAGAATCAGACGCAACTCACGTGCCAGCAGCATTTTCAGAAGACCCTCTGTCAGAGGAAGGAGATCTGGACGTTGGACTCACAAAAATCGACGCTACGCCAGAGCCTAAGCCCGTGATTCCAGACAGTGAGTCCGATGATGCGTTCGATATGCTAACCTCCATGAGCGAGCTACCGGAGAGCGATCACGTGGCTGAAATATCTCCGGATCCTGAGTACAACAAGGATGAGATTCTCGACGACTTTCACTTTCACTGGACTCCTGCTCCTTCCCCAGCTACGCCTACTGAGGGAGAAGAAAGTTCAGTACCCAAGCCAAATCCAATGGCTTCTTTACCGCGCTTTCAGAACCTATCGGAACTCGTAATAAACAGAACCGAGCAGGAACTGAAGTCACCAACGCGTTCCTCTGTGGTAGCCATCACGAATCTGTCCGAAGAACAGTTTCTTTTACTTGAGGATCTGGGTTACGCCGATCCGAACAAGATGGCAAACCTCAGTAAATCCGAGATTCGCCGCCTGTCGGAAATATTTCGAATCAATCCCCAGGTTATTAAAACCGAGTGGATTCCTGGAGCGCGCGCTCTGTAGAGCCGTCTAAAACGGAGTGACCGCTGACACCGGAATCGTTGTCAGATCTCGGAACGCATCTATCCGCTTTTCTATTTCCGGCCTGGAGAGATCATACAGTCCCTCTGGTCCAAACTGTTCAACCGTAAATGATGCTACGGCGCTACCGTGGACTAACGCATGCTTGAGTGAGTCCAAATCGATATCCTTGCAACCTGATAGGAATCCTGCAAAGCCACCCATAAATGCGTCACCGGCTCCGGTTGGGTCCTGTATATCTTCCAAGGGATACGCCGGAACCATAAAGACCGATTCATTGGCAAATAGGAGCGCTCCGTGCTCACCCTTTTTGATCACAACGATCTCAGGACCCATTTCTCGGATTTTCTTGGCCGCAACCACAAGGTTTGAGGAGTCAGACAACTCCCGAGCTTCTGAATCATTGACTACTAAACAATCCACTCTCGAGAGGATGTGCTTTAGCTTTTCCGGTGTCTGCTCGATCCAGTAATTCATCGTATCGCAAATGACGATAGAAGGATCTACGACCTGATTTAACACGGAATCCTGCACTCCGGGATCTAGATTCCCAAGGCAGAGAACGTTCGCATCACGGTATTCGGCAGGCAATACGGGGTCAAATGTGGCTAACACATTGAGATCTGTGTATACCGTATCACGATTATTTAAGTCGTAGTGATAGCGTCCACCCCACGCAAAGGTGAGACCATCCTCCTGAACTTCCAATCCAGCAAGATTAATTTGGCGGCTCGCCATGACCTCTCTGTACTCCGGAGGAAAATCATTACCCACGACAGCAACAAGTCTCACATCATCACACATAAAACGTGCGGCCATGGTAATATACATGGCGCTGCCCCCAAGGGCTTTATCACGCTTTCCGAAGGGGGTTTCGATCTGATCGAAAGCTACTGTACCAACCGCCAAGACGCTCATTTCATTCTCTTGATTTAAACAAAACCCGGCCAAGATACATGATTACCATCATCGAAGTCGCTTCTTTTGGAAACGTACTCCGGTGCTATGTGTTTAGAGCTTCATAATTCAAAGTTCGTTCATCTATTACACGATTATTCCAGCGCCGCGTCTATGAGAATGAACATGAGAGGGCCAGCGCCCGTCCATTTCCTGCTTTCTTTTCCTAAGACCCTGTTGTTATGTATGCTGGTGGCGCTTCCCGCGCTGTCGGCCCAAGCACAGGAGGCTAATCGAGAACCTGAGCAGCAGTTTGAGGATGCCCTTCGTCTGTACAGCGAAAACGTCTTTGCTAATGCAGCTAACGGGTTTCACACTTTTCAGACCGAGAACCCGCTTCATGCGCGCATCCCAGAGGCGATGTACTACGAAGCAGAGTCGTATCTCGCGCTGGGACGACAAGATGGTGCTATCGCTCTACTGAGTTTGTTTGATCAGCGTTTCCCTTTGCATCCATTTGCCTTTGGGACTCGCCTCTCTCTTGGGAAGTACTTTTTTGACAAGCAGGATTTTGATCGAGCTATCCGAACTCTCAGCCAAGTGCTCGAACGGTCTCCTTCGGCCGAGCAGTCGGCCCTGGCACTGTATTGGATGGGAGAATCAGCATTTCAACAAAAAAGTACTTTAGAAGCGCTTCGCTACTTCGAACAAGTGATTACCGATTTCCCTGAAACGGAAACGGCTCCCCGCGCAGCTTTTGCCATCGCTTACAATGAAATTGAACTGGGACGCTACGCTGATGCAGCTGCGTCTTTTGAACGCCTCTCCCAACGTTACCCTGGAACTGAGTTTGCCAACCGAATTGGTCTGGCGCTTGGAGAGGTGTACTACGAATTAGATGATTTCGAGCGGGCGGCGAAAGAATTTGAGCGCCAGATGCCCAACTTATCCGGAGATTCAAAAGACCGAGCAACATTTTTGCTGGCAGAATCATTGAATCAACTGCGCAGAAGCGACGATGCAATTATCAACTATCGTTATTTCACCGATAATCAGTTCGATAATCCGTATTACGTTCGATCCGTTTATGGGTTAGCTTGGAATTATTCTCATGAGGGAGCCTATCAGTGGGCAGCAGACGAATTTGCCAAGGTCGTAGCAGCAGATCACCCTACTCTCTCTTCCATGTCTGCATACTATCGGGGTGTTAGCCTTGCGAGAGCTGAAGATGATCAGGCAGCCATCCAAGCCCTTACTTATTTCGTCGGGAGATGGCCTTCGCACGACTTATCTGATCATGGATGGTTTGAACTTGGGATCATTCAGTATCGTCTGCGAAAATGGAAGGATGCTAACCAGACATTTGAATCGCTCATAGAGCGCTATCCTGACTCTTCTCTTATCGGTGAGGCACTCACACACCTAGGAAACACAGCCATTGCCCTCGGTGACTTCGATGGAGCTCATGAAGCGTTTGACGCGGCTATTGCTCACGGAACGGCCTCATCTGATTTGGTAGCGGAAGTTATTTTTCAGAAAGCGTGGTTGAATTATC
>ERZ1048686.1306-NODE-1306-length-19534-cov-6.535140_pt1 | contig 19534 bp, 19 predicted proteins | sample MGYA00383099_ERZ1048686 | MGnify/ENA primary metagenome ERZ1048686 (study PRJEB29581, sample SAMEA5548369) | metagenome | biome: marine; feature: coastal; material: water | depth 25 m | study: Short-term variability in the microbial, nano- and picoplankton... | reverse complement strand
ACAATAAACTTGATTGATTATTCAATAGGCACTTTTCAGCCCTTTGTAGTAGTTCATCCATATAGGAAGATTGGGTGGGCGGGTCCTGAATTTCCATAGATTCAAGCAAGGCCCCTAAAGCAACTAAACCACTGGCATGAGACGAACAGGGCATTGTTATTACTGTTAACAACCTTACACCTGAATTTATGTAAGATTTTCTATAATAATAACGGCCACACTGAATCATCCAACTCGCCCAACCTGGGATCGACTCATACTCTATATCATGCTCTTTATATTTCATCCAAACACCTAGAAAATCGGGAATGAGGACACAAGATCCAGAAACACTCTACTATTCGTGTAAAACTTAATATGATAGTGATATAAGTGACATGAACAGTAAATAGGAATTATTCTCTATCTGAAGATCATTTGACACCGCTCAGAACAATTGCCTAAACCCTATACTAACTACGTCATCATCCACTTGTAGTGGTACAGTGAATTTGGCTCACAGGTCATACGCTAGTTTGTCCTTGATATCTGATAGATTTATTGGCGTTTATTCTAGTGGGGTATCGCCGCTACCTTCTTTCATGGGTGTTATGTTTGGAGGTTTGGGTATCCATTTTATTAAGTGCCTACCAACCTTGTCGTAATAATCAGGCAAATGACGCTCAATCTCCTCAACGAGTGATTTTGTTGCTTTAAATCGTGCGTTTAACTCTAGGATAATCGCCACATCTAAGCTCACAGGAAGAGACTTTGTGCCACTAGGAATCACCATATCCGGGCAAGTGGTACACACATCAAGAGGAGAAGTCATAATGACGTTTCTCCCCCAGTTTGCTCTGATAATTATATTTTCTTGGTCTTTTCCTTTAAATTGACGCGTTAACCAATTAAGTGCTGCTGTTGGACGCAACTTATCTTGCGGAGGCTTGACCGTCATACAAAATGTAATGGTTCTTCTGGTGAAATCGGCATGGACGCTAATAGGGCCCGAAGTGTTAGGTACGTTAAGCTGTGTTGATAGACTATGGGTCTTAATAAGTTGATCACAGGAGTCTGAGAAATAGTCAGTGTAATTGTTTTTCCAACGCCTGCTAAGCACAACGTTAACTGTGCTTTGAGTCAGCATACTGAGCTTAAGGGAGAGGTACTTTCCAAGTTGAATCCAACTTGAAACGGAATTTTGAACGATATCACTGGTTTTTGTGAGAGAGCCTTGATTATGAATCGTATCACATGCATCTTTCCAGTGGCTGTGGAGTTTCGTGAATGCACTTACTCCCGATGAATCGTGACTATAGTAACGTACGATTTCCTTCATAATGAACGCTTGCTCAGGGTCCTCAATGGCTTTTGATTCACTAATCACATACGCTCTAGACAACAGTGATGTCCAAGAAAAATGATACAGTCCGACTGATCGCGTTTTAACTTTGGATACTTTTACGGGGTGGTGTTGAGGATCTGAAGCATACTGGTTTGAAATTGTAATGACAGCATCAATGCCGTTGGCTTTGGCAATATCTAAATATGTTTCAACTTGCTCAGTTGTTAGATCGGAACTACCGATCTTAGATTCAACTAATGCTGTCCAAACTTTTGTGCCCTGAGTAATAACAATCAAACCGTCAGGGCGAGCCTTGGAATCGGAGTCTCGTATTGGGAAGGTGACTTCGGTAAAGCACTTTATCGCAGATCTTTTTCCTACTCTTGCACCCGCTTCCACTAATACATCATGTGCGAAAATTGGAACAACCGAAAAAGCAGCTAGCAAGATGGATGTCGCCCGTTCCTCTTTTTTTGAGTCGGCGACTACTGGTATTAGGCGTGCCGGATGTGAAAGCTCAATAATATCTTCAATCTGAATAGACATAACTTATTCCTTGTTATTCTTTCTACCAGGTCAATGTAACAATACAGGAAGTATATTTCAAATTTCAAGGGTCGATGCTATCACTACTATGTGGTCATGCGTAATAGCTCACCTAAAGGATAAATTGGCCGATAATTGACCAGAATCAAGATTACCTAAAGTCATACTAGACAAAAAAATAAATCGGTTGCGCCCAGGCCATATGCGTTGCAATATGCTCAAAAAAGTATAATAGAGATTGGCACTATACCCTCATCTCTAATTACAAATACAACTTTAGCTCTGATATAGAAGCCGTGTAGTGGTCAAGTAAAACTGGCCACGGTATAAGAGACAAGGTTGTGTTTTGCCTCTGCTTTATTTGGTGGCAAGCCACCGTTATGTTGATGCGGTCTGTGCTGGCAGTAATACCCAACAATATAGCGTGTAATAGAGGCTTGAGCTTCATTAAAATTTGAGTATCCCATTGAGGGAACCCATTCACTCTTTAAACTTCTAAAAAATCGTTCCATTGGGGCATTATCCCAACGACCAACCATCTCAGAGCTCTTTTCGAGCTGCCAGTTTCGGCTTAAACTGAAAATTCGCCAGAGGTAAGTAATGTTCTCACTTAATCGTTATCCACCTTAGCAATATCTTCTACAGAATATTCATAACTCCTCTCCCCCCGTGTTACATGCCTAAATAATGTAGACCTTGCGGTCTCTACATCTCCGCTTCGAATTGATTCGGCTATTGCCAAGTGCTCGCTATAGGATTTTTCCATATGGGAGGAATGACTAGATAGGTGGGTTCTGAGTGCAGATAGCTTACCCTTTATAAATCCAGAACCATCATACAAATACTGGTTGCCACAATGAGTAAAAATAGCTTCATGGAAAGCCGCATCTAAACGTAAATATGTTTCTGTATCCTTTCGGTTACGCGCCTTTTCCATAGATGCACAAATATGCAATAGGTCCTTCATTAAGCATTCGGGATCATTACTCATAGCCATATCAAGGGCAGCAGATTCTAAGACAAACCGGTAGTTTCCTAACTGCACTAGTTCACTGGCACTTAATGAAAAAACAAACACTCCTTTATGTGGCACTGCTTGCACCAAGCCTTCTTTTCTGAGAATTGATAATGCCTCTCGAATAGGGGTTTTGCTAATACCTAAACTCTCTACTAATTTCACCTCTGATAAGGGTTCACCTAACTGGTAAGCACCAGACACGATGGCATCTCGAATACTTATCACCGCAATATCACACAAGGATTGCGGACGTTCGATAGGGGTTACCGTTCTAGTGGACATGATTTCTCCAGGAAAATTGAGCCGACCTAAATTTTAGCGCATTTTTGCCCTATTCAATAGCAGTCAAATACAAAGTTCAAGCTAATGACTTGCATTTCTCTATAATTTAGATATATGATATCTGATATCTGACATATCAGATATATTACACCATATTAAACGCAATTTTACTAAATAGCAAAAACGAAAACGAAAACGACGAAATGACCATGACCAAATACAGTGTCTATATAAGTGACTATGACTACCCTGACCTTAAAATCGAAAAGGACATTTTGGAACCTATTGGAGCCAAGGTAATTGGTTTGTCATGCAAAACAGGTGAAGGGCTAGCCTCAATGGCTGCAGATGCAGATGCCATCTTACAACAATATGCCCGTATCGATAGGGGGACTATTGAGCAATTGAAAAACTGTAAAGTGATCTGTCGTTACGGTATAGGTGTAGATATTCTTGATGTTGAAGCCTGCCATGACAATGGCATCATTGCCACTAACGTTCCTGACTATTGCATCGACGAAGTGGCTGATCATTCCATTTCCATGGCATTGACCTTATGTCGAAGAATTCCTGCTTACAACAGCTTTACTCACTCAGGAAAATGGCATTGGAATATGGATGGCTATATCCCTAAACGTTTCCGAGATAGCGTCTGGGGCTTAGTTGGTTTTGGTCGCATAGCCCAAAACATCGCCCACAAAATTCAAGCTTTAGGATTTCAGGTTATTGCTTATGATCCATTTGTTTCAAGCAGTTTAATGGCATCCCATGGGGTCCAAAAATGCACATTAGATAAACTTCTTGTCGATGCAGATGTGGTCAATTTAATGTGTCCCTATACACCAGAAACTGATCGTTTAATAAGCGAAGCACAATTACGCAAGATGAAGCCAAATGCCATTCTAGTCAATGGTGCCAGGGGTAAACTAATTGACAACAAAGCCTTATATAAAGCTTTGTCTGAAGGCTGGATTGCCTCTGCCGCTTTAGATGATCCTGAAGAAGAGCCTGCCAAGCTAGATTCGTGGGATCCTGCTGACAACCCGTTATTTTCTTTGCCAAATTGTCTAATAACGCCACATGTTGCCTATGTTTCAGAGCAAGCTTTTCAGGAGTGTAGACGCATTGCTGCAGAAAATGCCCGGGAAGTACTGCTTGGCAGTCCCCCACTAAACCCCGTCTACGCCCAGCGTGTTTAGCATCAACGATTAAGGCCATTAATAATATGTCATATTTTGCTCCCGTAGAAAAAAGGATATACGAACATAAAATTTTTGCCATTATACGTGGCATTGACTCAGCACTCATTGTCCCAACCGTACAGGCATTAATTGATGGTGGCATCCGATTACTTGAAGTCACATTTGAGCACGAAGGAAACCTGGACAACACATTAAATTCTGTTCGCCAAATACGGACACAATTTTCGGATCAAGTTATCTGTGGTGTCGGCACCGCCACGAACAGTTTACAGATCCATGAAGCTGCCCGCGCTGGTGCCCAATTTGTCGTCTCTCCCAATACAGATGCCTATATCATTGGACTAACGAAACAGCTAGGCCTTGTTTCTATTCCCGGTGCTTATACACCTTCAGAGGTAGCCAATGCACGCCAAGCCGGAGCCGACTTTGTCAAATTGTTTCCCGCGGGCCTAGCTGGTGCTAGCTATGTAAAGGCGCTAGCTGATGTGCTATCCAGCATTCCAATGATTGTTGTCGGCGGAGTGTCCGCAGACAATGCTAAGCAGTTTTTGCAATCAGGCGCAGTCGCCGTTGGGGTGGGTAGCTACCTTGTTAACTCAAACCTGGTCAGTACTGAAAACTACCAAGAGATCACTAATCGATGCCAAGCCATCGTTTCTTCTTTAAATAATTAACAATAGGAAACTAACCATGGAATACGAAAGAAAAATCATTAATCCCAGACCAAACATTGACGAAGAGCTCGTTAAAAAATGCCAGGCTATGACGTCGGTGCTAAGTGTGTCGGCCGTGTTTAGTGATAGCCTTAATCGTGAAGGGGTAATGGACCATGAAATTAAATTTCGTTCTGTAAACAAACCATTTATTGGTACGGCAATCACCGTGAAATTAACACCGGGTGATATAGTAGACTGCCTACCTATCTTTGACATCGCCCAACCAGGTGACGTGGTTGTCATTGACGCTGACGGCACCCCAAATACCTCTATCTGGGGTGGTCTAATGTCAGGACTGGCTCGCGCAGCAGGTGTGACTGGAGCCGTAATCGATGGCTCGGCGCGCGACACTGATGAATCCAAATTACTGGATTTTCCTTTAGCTTCTCGCTCTGTTTCACCACGTGCGGCACATTCGGCTTACACAGGCAGAACAGCACCAATCGGAGTCAATGTACCTATTAGCTGCGGTGGACAAATTGTCCATCCTGGTGACCTAATTGTGGCCGATGAACTAGGCGTTACTGTGATCCCAGCGGACAAGCTAGAAGATGTCTACCAAAGTGCCACTAAATTGGCCGCTAACGAAGAGAAAGTTCGTAAAGAGATTCTAGCAGGTGCAACGGTTGAACAACTACTTGCTAAATTCGGCCGAATTTAACTAACAAACGCAAACAAAAGCCACAGTCCTTACTGTGGCTTTTTTAATGGAGTTAAATCACATGTACATAATTACAATTGACACTGGCACAACCAATACTCGTGTCTGTTTATGGCACAATGAACGGGCCGTTGAGATTGCTAAACGCAGCATCGGGGTAAGAAATACCGGTATCGACGGCCACAATGGACAGCTGCGTGCTGCTATACATGAAGCTATCCAAGAGCTAATGCAGCGACGGACTATCTGCGCCGATGAAATACAGCTAGTTCTGGCATCCGGCATGATAACCTCTAATTTGGGTCTTGCTGAAGTTGCTCATCAAACGGTTCCTGTTAATACCAACATTTTGGCGCAAAACATTTATTCAGCAACATTTGCGGATATCTGTGACCAGCCAATACACTTTTTACCTGGTGTAAAAAATCAGTTGCCTCTAAATAAAAACAACCTAGAAGCCATGGATTTCATGCGAGGTGAAGAAGTCGAGGTAATCGCTTTAATGGCGGCGAACCAGATATCAGGCCCTGCTATTATGGTTTTACCAGGATCCCATACCAAGTTTGTAGCCATTAATCAGCACGGTAATATTAGTGCTTGTTGTACCACCCTTGCCGGAGAACTGAATGCCGTTATCACGGAAAACACGGTTCTATCCAGCTCATTAGAAAAGCGCTTTACTGATCAACTTGATGATTCCCAGTTGTTAGCAGGTGCGGCCTCAACGAAACAGGTTGGCTTTACTCGCAGTCTATTTAGCATCCGCATAATGGAGCAATCTGGACACTTAACACACAGTCAATTAGCCAGTTTCTTATTAGGTGCTATAGCTCAATCTGACATCGAAGCCATGCTAGCTAGTCAAGCCCTAGCTTATCAAGCAGGAACACCTGTCATCATCTACGGCGAAAGCATCGCTGGAAAGGTATTCCATGACGTTCTGCAAGCAACACAACCCGCAATAGAAACTTATTCTGTCTTGCCAAGTGTAGATAGCAATTTAGCCGGTGAAGGAGCGATACTGGTTGCCAAGTCTGCTGGTCTCTTGTAATCAGTTCAAGTGCTGACCGCCTGACACAATATACTTTTCTCTTTATATTAAAAAAGTCCCAACTTTCATGCATGGAAGTTGGGGCTTTTTATTAAATCTTTATAGCGACTAAATGTAGATCAATATGCAGCAGAAGAGTAAGTCAATTCATAGGAATGACTATATAGTTCAAAGATATTACCAAATGGATCTTCCACATAGACCATACGATAAGGCTTTTCACCTGGATAATAATGACGCACCTGCTGCATGCGCTGCTTACCACCTAGAGACTCAATGATTTTAACGCGCTCCTCTAGGTTCTCATCCTGCATGCAGAAATGAAATAAGCCTTGACGCCAATATTCAAACGGACGCTCTTCTTGAACGGTATTTGGAAACTCAAACAATTCAATCCCCACACGATCTCCTGTCGATAGGTGGGCGATACGAAAGGACCCCCAGCCCGGGCCGAAGACATCATCGCACATCTCGCCAATAGCACTGTCATCTTGCTTAATTTCTGTAGGAGGCATAATTAAATATAGGCCTAGTGCTTGCTGATAGAATTCCACAGCTTTTTCTAGGTCTGGAACAGTGATTCCGATATGTGAAAAAGTTAATGCAGACATATTTTTTCCTTTTTTGGTTAATTGATAACGGTTCTGGCAGGTTTAAAAAACAACCTTACTGATCTTTATTATTTGAAAAACTAAACATCGAAGTAATTTTCGATAACAACTCACCGCGCCACATATCAATGCCAACAGCAAGTAAAATAATCAGCCCCAGCACAATGTTTTGCACTGATGAAGGAGCAGCGTTCAAGTTCAAGCCGTTTTGCACCATGACAATGGTCAGCGCACCTACCAAAGTAGACAACACATTACCGCGACCGCCAGCTAGGCTAGCGCCTCCTACAACAGCAGCTGCAATGGCTTGTAGCTCTAGAGTTTGACCATAGTTAGGAGAACCCGAATTCAGACGAGCTGACATCAATATGGCGCCGAAGGCTGTCATCACACCGGCAATAACAAAGATGTAGGTTTGCACCCGCTTTACATTAATTCCAGATAAGGATGCAGCATGAGGATTACCGCCAACGGCATAAATTTCTCGGCCTAATCGGGTGTAGTTCATAACAAATGTTGCCAAGCTGAAGAACATTACCAAGTAGTAAAATGGCAACGGCACCCCTAAAAATTTGCCGTAAAAAATCGTTTCCAACATGGGGTGCAAAGAAAAAACTGGGGCTCCATTATTAAAGGTGAGCGCTAAGCCACGTAGTGCAATTAGAGCAGCCAAGGTTGAAATGAAAGAAGGAATGCGGCCATAGGAAGAAATGCCTCCTATAATAAAACCGAACAGCGCACCACACATCAAAACCAATACAAGGGCTAATGCAAGGGGCATCTCCCACACGCGCAGAAACTCCGCCAGCAACATGGTTAATAGTGCCACCATTGAGCCAGCACTCAAATCAATACCTGCGCCTATAATGACCACAGTAGAGCCAATAGCAATGAGGGCAACAATACAAACCTGTAGGGACAGATTAGACAGATTGCCAGGATCTAAAAAACGGTCTGTGGTCGTGGCAACAATGATTGCCACTAACAGCATCGCACAAAGGGGCCCAAATAGCTGGGCATCAAATATCCGCTTCATAATTTGCCTTCTTGTTGTGTGTTTAAAGTACTATCTACAGAAACCTGAACTAGGTCTGTGTGATTAAGATTAGCTGGGGTTGATATCTTAGTAATTGCGCCATGATTGACGACAGCAATGCGATCACTCATGGCTAACAATTCGTCATGATCAGAGCTGATCAGAATGATCGCCTTACCCATCTTGGTTAGCTGATTTATGAGCTTATAAACAGCCAGTTTGGCGCCTATATCAATGCCTTGCGTCGGCTCATCTAATATCAAAACTTTGGCATCAGATAAAAGCCACCTAGCAATGACTATTTTTTGTTGGTTACCACCTGATAGTAGTCCAACTGATTTATCATCGGCTTGGGGGGATATTTCCAAATCACGTATGTAATCTTGCGTAATACGATGCTCTTGCTGAAGGTTTAGTACGCCAAGAGTAGATATCTGATTTAAGCTAGCCACAGTAATATTGCCACTGGCGGCAAAATTAAAAAACAGTCCATCAAACTTGCGGTTTTCTGGCACCAGTGCCATGCTCGCTGCAATGGCCTTTTTTGGGCTATTAATTTGCACCGAACAGCCCTCAAGAAAAATTTCTCCTGCAGTCAGCTGATCCACACCAAACAACGCATGGGCGATTTCAGTACGACCTGAACCTAACACACCACCCAGGCCCAACACTTCACCTGCATGCAGCTTGAAACTTACATCGTTAACACCTTCGCAAGTAGAAATACCTTGCACTTCCATAATGACATCTTGCTGAGTGTTATTTTCTTTTGGGTAGTGCTCTTCTACATCCGTGCCGATCATGGCAGTAACTATGTTTTCTACAGACACCTCGGCTTCACCGCTTTTCTGGACTATACGGCCATTTCTCAAGATGGTAACTTCATCCACAATGCGTTCCACTTCGTCAAGGCGATGAGACACATAGACAATGGTGCAGCCTTTGTCTTTCAAACGCCGTAATAAAGCATGTAAATGTTCAATTTCACCATGACCTAGTGCTGCGGTAGGCTCATCCAAAATAATCATACGGGCGTTAGCTGCTAGGGCTTTGGCTATTTCTACAAGTTGTTGTTCGCCCACCGATAGACTTCCGGTTATGACTTCAGGCGGGATGCCTATTTCCATCTCTGCTAATACCGACATAGCTAATCGGTTAACTTCCTTCCAATCGATAAACCCAAAACGATTACAGGGCATACGACCCAAGAGTATATTCTCTGCAACACTCAGAGTCGGTACGATTGAAAACTCTTGGTATACCGTTGCAATGCCCCTATTACTAGCGTCAGTTGTATGGTCAAAATGAACAGCTTCTCCTTGGTATCGAATTTCGCCTGAATCTGGTTTGTGAACGCCAGACAAGGTTTTTATCAGTGTTGATTTACCGCAGCCATTCTCACCCAGCAAACCATGAATAGTTCCTGGTAAAAACTGTATAGACAAATTGTCATTAGCCAGGACACCAGGATAAGACTTGCATAAGTCCACAACTTCGCATAAAGGCTCTACATTGATCATCATGATATTAATCTCTTAGGTATGAAATCGACCCAACTCTTGAGGTTAACCAAGAGCTGGGGTATTACTACCTAAAGTATTAATACTTCTTAGCAGGTTTTGGGTGCAAGAATTCTGGCTGCTTCAACAGCTCCAGTGCTTCTTCTTTGGCAACGACTGTAGTTGGCGTCTGTACCCAGCCACCTTCAAAGTCACCGCGTAATACATCCAGTACTACCTGCAATGCAGCTTGGCCCATCATTACTGGTGCGGTATTAACCGTTGCGGTCATGCTGCCAGCAGCAATGGCTTCCAACCCAGACGTATCACCATCATTACCCAGAATCATAAGATCGCTACGCCCTAAAGCCTTGGCTGCATAGGTAGCGCCAATGGCCATATAGTCATTAGCCGCAAACAGTACATCCAAATCAGGATTTGATTGCAGCATGTCCATCGCCGCGGTGTTTCCACCTTCAACGTTCCACTTACCATCAATCGATACCACAACATCAAGGTTGGCATGGCCATCAATACCCTCAAGGAAGCCACCTACTCGTTCAGTGCTGTGATAACCTGGCTGGCCTTCTATCACACCAACCTTCAGCTCTTTACCTGCAGCTTGAGTAACCAACCACTGACCAATTTCTTGGGTACCAGGGCGTTGCGCATAACCCACGACACCATGGATAGGAGTAGGAAAGTTAGGTATATCAGAGTTAATCATCACCACTGCGATGCCTTTATTGACCGCTTTTTTCAACAGTGGTGCAGCAGCGAACTCATCATGGGTACCAAAAATGATGGCATCCACATCTTGGGTCAACACATCTTGAATCATGCCCATTTGGCCGTTGATATCAGCGCCACTTTGTGGCGCTAGCATAAAGACCTCTACACCCTGTTCAGCAGCCACTTGGTTAATGCCTTCACCAATAGCAATGTAGTAGGCAAACTCAGTCGCTGGTGGCATGTAGGCAATACGTAAGTTGTCACCTTGGGACTTAATAGTCTGCATACTTGCCTGAGCCCCGTCCTTAAGAGAAGCAGGGCTTGGGTAACTCGCAGCCAAGCTAGGCAAACTGGCCGACAGCAACATACCCGATACAACTGCACGAGAGATTAGGGACTTCATTGTTATTTTCATATTTTTCTCCAGGTTATAAATTAACCAGCAAAAGGCTGATCAGTTATGCCGCGCGAGCCAGGTTTAAAGCCAAATAGCCCTCCTGAGCCTGGTTCACGCGAAATTCGTTCTTCGGAACTCATAAGGCAAGAAGTGGTAATGTACAAAGTATCCAAATCTGGCCCTCCAAAAGCACAGCATGTCGGCTTCCAAACTGGCACATCCACAATCTGGTCTATTGTTCCATAGGGCCCAACACGCACGACACAGTTGCCTTCCCATACTGCATTCCAGACCCCACCATCACTATCAATACATGAACCATCAGGCAAACCTGTCAACTGGGTAAAATCACCATGCAGACGAGACTTTGACAACATGGTAAGAGTTGGTTCGTAGTCATAGACCCGAATTTGTTTCTCAGGACTATCGGTAAAAAACATCTGCTTACCATCTGCACTAAAACAAATAGAGTTGGCACAGGCCACACCTTCAATCAAAGTGGACACCTTGCCATCTTGGCCGACGCGAATAACGCTTGAGTTGGCTTCACCACTGACCTCGTTCATGCCACCGACTACTAGGTTACCTTGGCGATCTATCCTGCCATCGTTCAAACGGGTCTCAGAGTTATCTGGTTCGAATTCATAAATGACTTCTTCTTGGCCACTATTTAGGTCATAAAAAGAGATGCGATCAGCAAAAGCGACAATAAGCCCTCCTTGCCGACGAGGTGCAAAGCAACAAACGGGGCTAGGTACATTAAATGACTGGGACACATTGGTAACCGGGTCGAAGGACCAGATTTTCTGCCCCATAATGTCGGTCCACCAGACACGTTGATCTGTTGAATTCCAAAACACCCCTTCACCGTGATGATTCTGGCAGTCTAAAACTATATGTGCTTTTTGCATTGATAAGCTCCGTCATTGTTTTTATCAGAGTGCAATCATTGGTAAATATGTTATAGTCGTTGTGCGCAAATGTTAAATTATCAATAATTATTTTTTCGATTATTTTTTGTTATGGTAAATCACAACTTTCTTCGTACCTTTATGAAGCTTGTCAGCACACGGCACTTCACCAAGACAGCAGAACAGCTGCATATGACCCAACCTGGTGTGAGCCAACACGTCAAAAAGCTCGAAGCGCATTTAGGCAAACCAATACTGCATCGGTTTGGCAAGAGTTTTGAATTAACCAGTGCTGGAGAGCACCTTTATCAGTATGGTTTGAAGCTACTTGAAGCAGAACGAGAATTGGATGAATGCGTAGGAGGAGATGAATTCCACAGTGGGGAATGTCGATTAGCTTGCTCAGGTTCAATTACCTTACAGCTCTATCCTCAGCTATTACAACTACAGAGCAAGCACCCAAATTTAAGCTTTTCAATGGAAGCGGCGCCCAATGCTCGCATCATTGATATGGTGAGACAGAATAAATGTGAGATTGGCCTGATTACTGAGCCACAAAACGATCCTAAACTGAAACAACAACAATTAGCGAAGGAACCCCTATGTCTGGTTCTACCTAAGGATGTTGAATACAGCTGGCAAGCACTTTTCGATTTGGGCTTTATCAATCACCCCGATGGACACCACTACGCCATCCAGGTACTGGAGGCAAATTTCTCCGATGAATTTTTAGGGATGGGTCAAATTCCCCAAAGGGGTTACATCAACCAGATAAGCCAGATATTAACCCCCGTTGCTGCGGGGTTAGGATTTACGGTGCTACCCAAAGCGGCAGTCGATGCTTTCCCTCATCCAGATCTAATACACACTGCCATACTGGAGTCGAGCATCAAGGAATCTATTTATCTGCTGCATAAAAAGCATCGACCTTTGCCTAAACGATACCAACTGATTAACAATCTTTTATTGGGTCAATGGCAGCACTAAACCTATTTCACTGGTAAAAAAAGAATGAGGGACACTATGTCCCTCATTTTATATAAAGTGATGCCCAAACATCAGGCACTTTCACCATTTTAAGCTAAGCGATGACAGCTAACTTAATGCTTAAACTGATGCACATTGTCTTTAGTAATGGTCATCACACCGGTTTCAACACGTTCAGGTAACGGGTTAACCGCAGCAGACTTCCAATCCGGTAATACCTTAAGGCTTTCTGTATTCTGCCAATGCATTAGGTGGACTGCCATATAAACTTCCAAATAGGATTTTTGAGCTACCGCAGCATGGATGGTGCCATCCTCAATGTAAGACAACATGTCCTCATTGCGATCCATTGCAACAATTTTAATGTCCCCTGATCGACCAGCTTCATGGACGGCAATAGCCGCACCTTTACCGCTATCACCATCGGTACCACCAATACCAACAATGTCAGGGTGAGCCTGAATAGCCTGTAAATAAGCTGTCGGAGCATAAGAAGGATCTGCTCGATCATTAACGACGTCCACGACTTCAATGTCTGGATACTTTTCTTTAAATACTGCCTTATAGCCTTCAGCGCGCTCAAGCACAGAAGGAGCTGGGAAAGTACCCAGTATTACCTTACCCTTGCCTCCAATAGCACGGGCCAATAACTCACCACCTACTTTGCCTGCCTCAAAGCCATTAATACCACAGAATGTAGAACGCGGACTATCTGGAATATCCCCTACACAAGTAACAACTGGGATACCCGCCGCAACGGCACGTTCTACGCCAAGAGCCAAAGCAGCAGGGTCGCCAGGAAATAGCAGGATACCTGCAGGTCGACGGGCAATAATTTCATCTAACTGTCGGGCCTGGGCAGCGGTATCAAAATCTAGCGGCCCTGTAAAAGTGGTTTTAATGTCTAGCTGCTTTTCTAAGTCTTTTAAGGCTTGGCGATGGTCTACCCAAAATGGCACTTGGGTCACAGCAGAGAGAAATACGTATTCTAAGCCGCGTCCTTTGTTGACAGCAGCTTGCGATAGCTGTGGTAGAATAAGACTCGCTGCACCAAGTGCGCCAGCACCAGCGAGAAAATTTCTTCGACTTTTTTGTGTTATTTTTGTCATTAGCATCCTCCAAAGGAAATTGACTTGTTAAAGTAAAGGTACAAGACCTTTGTTAAAAATTAGTTTTATTAGTTCGACTTAGCACTAACATGTCTAAGGTCACTGCGGCGATCAAAACCGCGCCCGTTACAACGACCTGCCAATAAATGGAAATGGCTAACATGGTCATGGAATTATTGATCAGGGCTACGAATACTACCCCTAGAAAAGCGCCCAGTATTGTGCCTTCACCGCCTCGCAAGGAAGCACCACCAATCACAGCCGCTGCCAATACCTGTAGTTCCAGAGCGTTGCCAGCAGTAGGGGTACCGCTCATTAACCTCGAAGCCAATAACACCCCAGCCAAGGCTGCTAACATCCCCGTTAATACATAAGCCACAATTCGCACTCGATTAACGGCAATGCCAGATAGCATCGCCGCTTTTTCATTCGCACCAATGAAATAAATTTGACGAAAAAAGCGACCATGGCGAACCAATAAATCAAATACCAAAACCAAACCTAGAGCGATAATCACAAGTAACGGAATACCTAATATGTCAGCTCTACCGACATAGCCAAAAGCTTTTGGTAGATTACTTATGGAAAATCCTTCGGTCAGAATAAGGGCAATACCGCGTGCAATGGACATGGTTCCCAAGGTAGCTACTAAGGGGTTTATACCGACGCTAGTTATTAGCACGCCATTGATTAGGCCTGTCACGCCACCAAGCAAAATCCCAGCAAACACCGCTATAGGAATACTTACTCCGGCTATAAGCAATAACGCAACCAAGGTACTTGATAACGCCATCACCGAGCCCACCGACAAGTCAAATCCCCCTGAAGCCAATAAAATAGCCATACCAATAACTATGATGGCAGTAGGAGCCATGCCAATAGCAATGGCCCTAAAATTATTCAAGCTAAGAAAATATGGACTGGCAAAAGACATCACCACAATAATCGCTATAATGACGCACAATAAGGTGATTTCACGAGTACGAACTATACGCTGAATGAAGTTGCCCTTTGCCATTGAGCCTAATTGATTAAACTTAGCATTGGTTTTTGGATTAGAAACAGTTGTGCTCATAGTAATAAGTCTCTTGATTGTCTAAATTGCATTGACTGCATGAGGTACAGCTACCGACGCTAGGTTTAAGATGCTATCTTCAGTGGCGTCACTAGCTCCGATTTCGCCTGCTATCTGGCCTTCTCGCACGACCAATATGCGATCACTCAGGGTGGCCAATTCAGCAAAATCTGACGACACCACTAAAATGGTCATGCCTTTTGTGGCTTGTTTACGAAGTTCAGCATGTATCTGGAACTTTGCCCCTACATCAACACCTTTGGTTGGTTCTTCAATGATCAAAATTTTAGGGGACTTCTGTAGCCACTTGGCTAGCATTACTTTTTGTTGGTTACCTCCGGACAAGGCTCGTATCGGTATTTCCTGACTTGCTGTTTTCACGTCAAAATCATTAATCGCTTTAGCTGCACTGGAGGCCATCAAATGACGTTTTAAAAAACCCAGTTGGCTGTATTGGCATAAATTTGCTGCAACAACGTTATCGCGAATAGAAAAATCTAAAAATAAACCTTCTGTTTTTCGCTCTTCGGGAACGTATCCAAATCCATCGTCTATTGCCTGAAGAAGAGACTTATATTTGACCGATTTGCCATCTACTCTTAGCTCTCCTGTCCAGCTTTTTTCTAGACCACAAAGCGCTTGCGCTATCTGGCTACGTCCAGAACCCAACAACCCCGCTAAACCGACAATCTCGCCTTTATGTAATTCCAAATTGATACCCTCAAACACACCCTTCGCAGTCATTCCTTTAGCCTGCAATACGACCGGTCCAATTGTGTTATTCGTTCGATCCGTTAACTGAGGGATATTGCCGCCAACCATTTGGCTAACCACGTGTTTAGAACTAGTTTCAGCAATGTTTGATGTGCTAATTTGTTGCCCATCTCGCAATACCGTTATCCGATCAGCAATGGCAAAAATTTCAGAAATATGGTGACAGACATAGATAATGCCTATGCCACGAGCAGTGAGTTTACGTAGTATCTTGAATAGCATCTGAACCTCATCTGGTGTCAAAGCAGAAGTAGGCTCATCCAATAATAGAATTTTTACATCCAGAGACATAGCTTTTACAATTTCGACAATCTGACGCAAGCTAACCGGCAACCTATCCACCGGCATAGTGACATCAATATGCAATCCAAATTCTTCCAGCAGCGCTTCTGCTTGCTGGTAGAGTTTTGGGTAATCGACAATGCCGAAATGTGACGGCATACGTCCAGCAAAAATATTTTCTGCCACCGACATCGCGCCAGCAAGACTTAGTTCTTGAAATACACAACTCACACCCAACGACTGTGCATGGGCAGGATTTTCGATCTTGACGCGATTGCCACTGATAGTTACCTGTCCTTTGTCAGGCTGAAGCAAACCATACATCATGCCAAGACAAGTGGATTTACCCGCCCCATTTTCGCCCACCAAGGCATGAACTTCTCCAGCACGTAACTGAAAGTCAACAGAACGTAGAACTAGGTTTTGGCCAAATTGCTTACTTACACTCTGGAATTCTATTAACACTGGCGCCCTACCAGAAACAAATGATTCAAGCATTGGAGTTTACCGTTATAATTATTTCAACAAATCACGATCTGAAATATCAGATATCAGATCTCATATATTTAAATTATACCCCATTACTCATCTATCAAAATTATTAATAATTATAATTTTGATAATATATATTTATTCCAATGAGCAAACACTCCTTAGCAATACGTGTGACAAATCCACTATTCGCACTTCAGCAGCATGAAAAAAGAGCTTGCAGATAAGATAATTATAGAACTTAGAAAGGGGGGGCAGCGGTGACCTTATCCCCAAGTTAGTACCAATCCCTGGATCAGATGTTCATCTTATGCTGCCCCTGTTAGCAAATGCCACAGGTGTTAAATAATTCAGTGTGGTATGTGCAAGACTTTTATTGGCCTTCTTGTTCTAGTCCAGAGATAACATCCGTTAACACTTCACTGGTCATTTCTAAAGGTTCATCATAAATTTTTCGGGTTTCTTGATTCACTGAATGTTATGACGCCCATTGAGTATAGGAATGCAGCTTAAACTGTTTACGATGTGGTTGTGTTAAGAATGGGGTATTTACAGAACGCACACGATCAGCCCTTAGCATGGGGCCGTCATCATCGTAAATTTCCGAAACTGCCGAGCAGGCAGTACCTGAACTAGCCGCCGTGGATACGGAAACAAGTGGTAAATTAACCTGATCAGCCGCAGCACGACCTGCATCGATAACATTACCGCCACCAATTGCCACTATCACGTCCGCACCACTTGATTGTGCGTGCGACCGAATACGTCCAATAGCACCATCTGTGCAGCGAGATTTTATCTTGAGAACGGTGCCAAGCAGTTCCTGTATCTGATAGTTGGCAGGGATTCATCAACCAGTACAAGGCCGTTATTCCCTAATAAGCCAACCTCAGCGGGCAGCTTGGCCATCACTCCCTGTCCCAGAACATATCGATGAGGAAATACAGCGATTCTACAGCTCGTCTCAACGGGTGGAATTATCATGCAAGCTAACCTTAAAATACGGGCTATAAAAGATTCATTGATTAATTGTGGTCATTGTAAAAGACAAGAAACCACGTTTATTACACATTTAGAGCAGTGAAATAATAAGGTTTAGGACTGATATGAGCTCTTAGTAGCGATTGAGCTTTTGCTAAATCTCTGTGTAGAATGCTATCAATTAAAGCATTGTGTTCATTCATCGATGTTTCTTCAAAACAACTGTCTCGACTAAACCTGTTACGTAATGCCGCAAAGCGGCTATCAACTTTGTTACAATATGTTTCATGCAAATAAGCCGAATCGGCAGATTCAATAATCACTAGGTGTAATTCTGCATCAAGTTGCTGATAACGATGCAGTTGTGCTTTTCCCAAACAATCTAGCATGCCCTTTTGCACCCTCATTAAGCCAGACTTAAGCACTTCATAGTTACGTTCCATAGCTAAAGCGATAGCCTCCACTTCGAGAGCCACCCTCAACTCACAAAGAGCAGTTACTTGCTGATCCGATGGATTAAATACATAGGCGCCAGCTCTTGGTTTTATTTCCAACAAGCCCTCAGATTCTAAGCGAATGTAACAAGCCCTAATAGGCGCCTTTGTTACACCATACATTTCAGCTAAGCGCTGCTCCGACAGCTTTTCACCCAGTTCAAACCGACTCTCTAGGATATCTTTGCGCAACTGCTCTAACACAAGATCAGAAACAGATTTGGGCATTTCTATTTTTTCAAAGACTTGGTTTTTTGACATTCGCTTTATTTTTTAATTACCAACTGATAAATAATGAAGCCTAAGAATAATACTAAATTTATCTAAACACTAGATCTAACACATCAAACGACATTCTGATTGACCGAGGTACAAGATGAATCGCAGCTAACGATCTACGAATATACTAGCCCTTTTTTTGAAATCGATCATCGAGACCTTGCGATTCAAACAGAATACGGCTATTTAGCAAAATCTGTCGGTTTTGACAATAATCCTGATTTGCATCTAGACCTAGACAACAAGCTAATAATGGCTACTGACTACGATTGCATCAGTCAAAAGGGCCCCATATCTCTAGCTGCATTCACTGCATGCTACCTGTTATGGAAGTACGAGAAATACTCCAATTATGAATTTCCAATTAAAGAAGTCCAACACTTACTTGACGAACTTAACCGCAAATAATCTTTCAAAAGGATTACTCATTTGTATTAGATTTATATAGTTATATACCCCCTAGCATTACCACCCACTAGCGAAACCCTGCACTGGCAAAACACCCTTAATTGGATTGTCTAGGAAGGACCCGTTAGGGGGGGGGTAAAAACTTTGATTTTTTGATCATTTTGAATTTTTAGACCGGGCAATATTCCAAAAGGTCCAAAATAACCAAAAAATCAAAAAGGTTAAAAAATTAAAAGGTTTAAAATATTCAAAAAGTTAATAATTTACCCCCCTCCCTCTACGCCCGAGGCACTTAATATTTTAGAAATGTTATCTTTCATCGGATCAGGCAACTTCTTATATAAGATTTGATTCCGGGACTCCCCTTTCCTTTTAGTCCACCTATGCCCTTGCAGATAGTCTTCACCGGCATAATCCCGCATTACAGTCTTAATACAATTTTGTGTATAGATACTTTGTTCTTTGGCTGCTGCTACAACCTCTTTGGTTAACAATTCTTCATCACCCAATACATCAAGTATAAGTTCAATTACATCAGCATCATTCTTTGCCTTTTCCTCTGTCTTCCTTTGATTAGTGGCTAGCACAACTTCTTTATCATCCAGACGTTCAACAGAATTAATCACGTCCTGGTATGTATCTCCTTTAGCCTTCGAATAAGTGAACA
>ERZ1048686.1299-NODE-1299-length-19630-cov-6.539106_pt1 | contig 19630 bp, 15 predicted proteins | sample MGYA00383099_ERZ1048686 | MGnify/ENA primary metagenome ERZ1048686 (study PRJEB29581, sample SAMEA5548369) | metagenome | biome: marine; feature: coastal; material: water | depth 25 m | study: Short-term variability in the microbial, nano- and picoplankton... | reverse complement strand
CCAACAAATAAAATGAAGGAAATAATCACGTATCTTCTATTTTCTACATTCAATTTATTTAGACTTTTTAAGTAGTAAGGTTTGTAAGATAACACAAACAATAAATGAAAGCAGTGCGCTTGGTATTGTTTTTTGAAGAATTAACAAGATTTCAGAAATCGAAAAACTTTCCATGGTAAAAAACCATAAATGATGAAAAATCAAGAGAGAACCAAAAGCAAAGACAAACCACTTGTTTCCCATATCAAATATGGAAGGGTTTTTTATTGTATCATATCCATCGCGAGGAGCAAACCAGCGAAAAACGAAGGGCCTCAAGTAAGCCATGAAGACCAAAGCTGAAGCATGAAGGCCAAAGGTATTTGACAATGCATCAATACAGAGGCCTAAAAAAAAAGAAACAAATAATATACGAATAACTGATAAATCAAAAGGCAATAACATGATGTATAAAGGCGAAACCATAATATGTACATATGGGTTTATTTCTAATTGATTAAAAATAAACACTTGGAGAAAAACAAAGATTAAGAATCTAAAAATGAAGATGTAAAAGCGGCTCATATTTATTATTCTCCTTTTTTGTTTTCAAGCAATAACATTTCATTGCGAAATAAATTATTTATTACGTAAACATTTTGTAGTGACGCGTATTTTTCTGAAAAACGAATTTCAATTCCCCAAACAGATTTCCCCTCAATTGGTCTAACTGCCGAAACCTTACCTACACGGAGTCCTTTAGGAAAAATACCGCTACCCCCTCTAGAAATAACATTTGAGCCAATAGGAATTTTAATATCATTTGTAATACCAGAAATCTCTCCCGTATTTGAGTTTTTCCCGTCCCACTTGAGGAGTCCAAAGGCTCCGTTTTTTTCGATCATTACATCTATATTAATGTCTGAAGTTAACACGCTTTTTACAATACTAAAATGGCTGCTGGCAGCGTGAACAATCCCTACAACACCATTGCTCGAAAACACGCCCATACCCCGACTTATCCCCTGAGTTTTCCCTGCATTCAATGTAAAAAAATTATTCCTTTTTGTTGTTGTCGAGTTAATTATTGTTGCTGGGATGTAGTAGTATTGCTGTTGATGGATTGTGTCCTGAACAGAAATAGAATCTTTTTTCAGCTCATATAAAAAAGAGGGCACTTTAGCACGAAGTTTAATGTTTTCAAGCTGAAGGTTTCGATTGTTCTCCTCAAGATTGAAATGTTTGGTTATAGAATGTTCTATTTCAAATAGGGTCCCGGAAAAAGACGATGCGGTGGTGAAATAATTACTTTTTGGCACCGTCATAAATGACAGGTATAAGTAAATGGCAATCCCTTGAAGAAACAAAAAAACGAAGAAAACTCTTAGTTTTTGTATAAATTCAATCAGATTCTGCATCTTCAAAGATAATAAACAAGCTGTGAATAAGCCCGGGGAACAATAAAATTATAAAGAATTAATCCTTGATAAGGAACTGATATTTGTCGATGTTTTTTAAGGCAATACTTGTTCCCCTTGCAACCGCTCTTAAAGGGTCTTCTGCAATATGAACAGGAAGCTTTGTTTTGGACGAAATCCGATCATCAAGACCTCTAAGCATAGATCCGCCTCCGGCCAAATAGATACCTGTTTTATATATGTCAGCAGACAATTCAGGCGGGGTCATTTCTAAAGCACTTAAAATGGCTTCTTCAATTTTTGAAATGGTTTTATCTAAAGCATGAGCAACTTCAGTATATGAAACCATTATTTCTTTTGGAATACCAGTCATCAGGTCCCTTCCTCTTACTGCAAAATCTGAAGGTGGAGTTTCTAAATCAGGCAGCGCTGCTCCCACCTCTATTTTGATTTGTTCAGCGGTTCTTTCCCCAACAAGTATATTGTGCTGTCGCCTCATGTACTCCTCAATGTCATTGGTGAAGTCATCTCCAGCAATCCTTATAGATTTATCGCAAACGATACCACCTAAAGCAATAACTGCAATTTCAGACGTTCCTCCGCCGATATCTATAATCATGTTGCCCATGGGTTCCTCAACATCTATACCGATACCGATAGCAGCAGCCATTGGCTCGTGAATAAGATAAACTTCTTTTGCCCCAGCATGTTCAGCGGAATCACGAACAGCTCTTTTCTCTACCTCCGTAATACCAGAAGGGATACAAATAACCATTCTCAACGTTGGGTTAAACAAGCTTCGCCCCGAGTTGATCATTTTTATCATTCCACGAATCATTTGCTCAGCGCTCTGAAAGTCAGCGATAACACCATCTTTTAGGGGACGAACGGTTTCAATTAGCTTGTGGGTTTTCCCATGCATCTGCTGGGCTTTTTTTCCAATAGCCACAATTTTGCCTGATTGAATATCTTTAGCCACGATAGAGGGCTCGTCAACGACCACCTTATCATTCCAAATAATTAAGGTATTAGCCGTGCCTAAGTCTATTGCTATTTCTTGCGTTAAAAAACTAAAAATCCCCATTTTAAAATTTATATTGAAACAATGAAAGTCACATAATTAAAGGCAACATTCAAATATAATAAAGTTAATGTTTGAAATGACGAATTCCGGTAAAAACCATTTTCATTTCATTTTTGTCACAATACTCAATTGATAATTTGTCTTTTATTGATCCTCCAGGCTGAATAACGGTTTTAATCCCTTCGTTACAGGCAATTTCTACACAATCCGGAAAAGGAAAAAAAGCATCACTTGCCATAACCGCTCCATTCAGATCAAAATCAAAAGATTTTGCCTTGTGAATGGCCTGTCTTAAAGCATCAACTCTAGAAGTTTGTCCTGTTCCACTTGCTAAGAGCTGGTTGTTTTTCGCTAAAACAATAGTATTAGACTTCGTATGTTTAGATATTTTATTAGCAAATAAAAGATCGGAAACCTCTGAATCACTCACTTGTTTTAAAGTAACACAATTTAATTCTTTCTCCGTTTCTGTTAGAATGTCTCTTTCTTGAACAAGGAAACCATTCAAAACTGTTCGGACGGTTCTTTTGGCTCTTTTAAAGGCATTAGATTTAAGTAGAATTCTATTCTTCTTTTGTTTTAAAATAGCTAGAGCGCTTTCTTCAAACTCCGGAGCAATTAGAACCTCACAGAATAAATCAGTTATTAATTCAGCAGTTTCTTTGTCAATTGGTGTATTGGAAACAAGAACGCCGCCAAAAGCACTAACAGGGTCTCCCGCTAAAGCTGCTGTATACGCTTCTTTAATGGTTTCTCTCGAGCTAAAACCACAAGCATTATTATGCTTTAAGATGCCAAAAGTTGGTGAAGCGTCTTGAAATTCAAGAATAAGATTCATGGCGGCATCAACATCTAAAAGGTTGTTGTATGAAAGCTCTTTACCGTGAACTTGGTCAAACATCTCCTTGAAATCCCCAAAAAAGAAACCTTTTTGATGAGGGTTTTCTCCATATCTCAGTGTGCGTGAATTACAATTGCTGATTTTTAAAAACTCGGCTTGTTCAGGTGAAAAGTAATCATGAATGGAAGTATCATAATGTGAAGAAATCTGGAAAGCCTCACCGGCAAATTGTTTTCTCTGCTCTTCGGTAGTATTGGCTCCCTGTTCTTTTAGTATTTTGACAAACCCATCGTATTGTTTTATAGTTGATACAACCATAACATCATTAAAGTTTTTTGCCGCCGCTCGGATTAATGAAATTCCGCCGATATCTATTTTTTCAATGATTTCATCGTGACTCCCGCCGGAAGCACGAACCTCCTCAAAGGGATATAGATCAACGATTACAAGATCAATAGAGGGGATGCCATATTCTAAAATGGTTTCTTGATCAGAGTTTATAGATCGCCGATTTAGGATGCCACCAAAAACTTTAGGGTGAAGTGTTTTTACCCGACCTCCAAGAATCGAAGGGTATTCTGTTAAATCTTCAACACGAATTACTGGTATTCCGAGCTCTTCAATAAAGGACTGGGTGCCTCCTGTTGAATAGATCTCAACACTGTTTTTGTGTAGCTCTTTAACGATGCTTTCTAGCCCCGTTTTATTATAAACAGAAATGAGGGCTGATTTAATTTTTTTCATATCAGGAAAATAGAATCTTTATAAATTATAAAGGGCCGCAACAGCAACCCTTTTGAAATGCAAGTAATTATATGCAAGATTAACCAGAGCACATTTCGCAATCATCTGGATCATCTAAAGAACAAGCTATTTCTTCTTTAGATTTACTAGTACTTTTCGCAACAACATCCTTGTCCACGGTAAACTTAATGGCATCTGTAGCCGCTTTTGTTCGAAGGTAGTACATTCCTGTTTTAAGTCCTTTTTCCCATCCGTAAAAATGCATTGAGGTCAATTTTCCAAAATTAGCATTTTCCATGAAAATGTTTAGCGACTGACTTTGACAAATGTATGCCCCTCTATCAGCAGCCTGCTCAATAATCGACTTTTGAGAGATCTCCCACGCTGTTTTGTATAATTGCTTTAAATTCTCTGGAACATCTTCAATGTTTTGAACAGATCCATTCGCAGCCATTATTTTTTGTCTCATTGTTTTATCCCAAAGACCTTCTTTAACGAGATCTTTCAATAAATGCTTATTTACAATAATGAACTCTCCAGATAAAACCCTACGTGTATAAATATTTGAGGTGTAAGGCTCAAAACATTCATTATTTCCGAGTATTTGAGCAGTTGACGCTGTTGGCATTGGAGCCAATAACAAAGAGTTTCTCACACCATATTTTTTCACTTCATCTTTAAGAAGGTCCCACTCCCATCTTGGAGTTGGTTTAACATTCCACATGTCGAACTGAAATATTCCTTTAGAAACAGGAGATCCTGGATATGATTCATATGCTCCATCCTCTTTTGCCAAATCTTTTGACGCTGTCATTGACGCAAAATAGATGGTTTCAAAAACCTCACGATTAAGTGCCTTTGCTTCTTCTGATTCAAAAGGCAATCTCATCATGATGAATGTATCAGCCAATCCCTGAACACCTAAGCCAATTGGTCGGTGTCTTAAGTTGGAGTTTTTAGCCTCCTCAACAGGGTAAAAATTCTCATCAATAATTCTGTTAAGGTTTATGGTGGCTTGGTACGTTACTTCAAATAGTTTTTCAAAATTAAATGTTGCATCATCATTAACGTATTTTGGTAGAGCCAAGGACGCAAGGTTACAAACCGCAACTTCATCAGGTGCAGTGTATTCAATAATCTCAGTACAAAGGTTAGAAGACTTAATAACGCCAAGGTTTTGCTGGTTAGATTTTGCATTAGCAGCATCTTTGTAGAGCATATATGGAGTTCCGGTTTCTATTTGAGATTCAAGTATTTTAAACCAAAGGTCTTGCGCTTTTATGGTTTTTCTTCCTTTACCGTCTTTTTCGTATTTGGTGTAAAGTTTTTCAAATTCTTTGCTGTGAGTATCAGACAATCCAGGGCACTCGTGAGGACACATTAGGGTCCAATCACCGTTTTCCTTTACACGTTTCATGAATAAATCGGGAATCCATAGGGCATAAAACAAATCACGCGCGCGTTGTTCTTCTTTTCCGTGATTCTTTTTTAGGTCTAAGAAGTCAAAAACATCAGCATGCCAAGGCTCTAGGTACATTGCAAAAGAACCCTTACGTTTTCCACCACCTTGATCAACATATCGAGCAGTATCATTGAAAACTCTTAACATTGGAACGATTCCATTTGAGGTGCCATTCGTGCCTTTAATGTATGAGCCTGTTGCTCGAATATCATGAAGAGAAAGTCCGATTCCTCCTGCAGATTGAGAAATTTGAGCACAAGATTTTAAAGTATCATAAATGCCATCGATACTATCCTCTTTCATGGTTAGTAGAAAACAAGAGGACATTTGAGGTTTTGGAGTTCCTGAATTAAATAATGTTGGTGTCGCGTGCGTAAACCATCCTTCTGACATTAAATTGTAGGTTCGGATTGCAGACTCAACATCATTTTTGTGAATGCCAACAGAAACACGCATGAGCATCTGTTGAGGTCTTTCAGCAATATTGCCATTTAACTTCATCAGGTATGATCGGGTTAAAGTTTTAAAACCAAAGTAATCATATCTAAAGTCTCTATCATATATGATGCTCGAGTCAAGCAAGTTTTTATTATCCATTATGATGTCATGAACTTCTTTGGATAATAGGGCTGCATTTTCTCCAGTTTTTGGATCAATATAATTGTATAAATCCTGCATTACATCTGAAAATGTTTTTTTCGTTTCTTTATGCAGATTCGACACAGCAATACGAGATGCCAACAGAGCATAATCAGGGTGGTCAATGGTTTTCGCCGCCGCAACTTCTGCGGCAAGGTTGTCAAGGTCTGATGTTGAAACGCCATCGTAGATCCCCTCAATAACCTTCATGGCAACGGCTTCTGGAGAAACCAATGGGTCTAAGCCGTAACACATTTTTATAATTCTTGCCGTAATTTTGTCAAATTTTACGGGTTCTTTTTTTCCTTCTCTTTTTACTACGTACATCTAATTCTATTTTAACAATTCTTAAAAATCTTCATCCAAACTAAAAGTTTGATCATCCCCCGATAACACACCTGCTTTTTGATACTCACCAACTCGCTTTTCAAAAAAGTTGGTTTTACCTTGTATTGAGATCATCTCCATAAAATCAAATGGATTAGAAGCCTCGTAAATTTTTTCGTTACCTAGCTCAACAAGTAACCTATCAGCAACAAATTCAATATATTGTGACATCAAGTCAGAATTCATTCCGATGAGTTTGACCGGTAGTGCATCGGTAACAAATTCTTTTTCAATTGCTACAGCATCTTGTATAATTTTGGACACCTCTTCTTTAGGAAGTTGATTAACTAAGTGCTCTGTGTACAGGAGACACGCAAAATCACAATGAAGTCCTTCATCTCTTGAAATTAATTCATTAGAAAATGAAAGTCCCGGCATTAAACCTCTTTTTTTCAACCAGAAAATTGAGCAAAACGATCCGGAAAAAAAGATGCCTTCAACAGCAGCAAATGCGACGAGTCTTTCTGCATAACTGCCCTCATCTATCCACCTCAATGCCCAATCTGCTTTCTTCTTAACACAATCAAGAGTGTCTAGCGCATTAAAAAGATGCTTTTTCTCCGCTGAATCTTTAATGTAAGTGTCTATGAGGAGGGAATATGTTTCTGAATGAACATTTTCCATTGCGATTTGAAACCCATAGAAAAACTTGGCTTCAGTGTATTGCACTTCGGCTAAAAAGTTTTCGGCTAAGTTTTCATTTACGATACCGTCTGATGCAGCGAAAAAAGCAAGAACGTGCTTCACAAAATGTCTTTCGTTGTCATTTAATTTGCTTTCCCAATCGATTAGGTCAGGCTGGAGATCAATTTCTTCTGCAGTCCAAAAACTTGCTTCTGCCCGTTTATAAAAAGACCAGATGTCATCATGTTGAATTGGAAACAACACAAATCTATTTGTGTTTTCTTGCAGGATGGGTTCTTTTTGTTCGGCCATATTCTTTTGTTTTTGGTTTTATTTCAGTTAAGGAAAAACATATTCAATAGAGCCTACTTTTAGACTCGGATTTGAAAATATTACCCTTAAGCGTTCTGCTTCCTCAATTATTCAAGCAAAGTAGTTGTTTCTTGTATGCTTTTCATCTTTGTTGAGGCATACAAAAATTGTCAAAAATCTCACCTTTTCAAATTAAAGAAATTAACAATTTCTCAATGTTATCAACACCCCATTTCGCAAATCATTCACTAGTAGACCTTTCAGCGATTATGAACATTCAGGGGAAAGATATCCACAAAGTTTTTTACTCTTATGTAAAACTTTTATTAAGCCTTTTTATAAATGGTATTGATTTTTTTTCAATTTTATATACTATAAATATAAAAGAGATATCAAATGTTTTGACAAGAGCATTGATTCCTTTTTTCACACCTAAATGTTCATATAAATATCAATCGCTTTGTATACAAGTTTTCAAAGGTTTTTTTCTCAATTAAAAAATGGTTTGGATCATGTTTTTGGATTGATTTTTCCTCAAAAATGCGTGAGCTGCGATAAAGAGTCCGTTCCCAAAAGCAAGGGTGTTTGTTTTGCTTGTACATCGAAAATTAATTGGTCTAAACCCTTTGAAAAAGAAGTAAATAGTCAAATTTTACAAGGAGTTAACCTTTCAAATGTACATGCAGCGCATGGCCTTTTTTATTATTCTAAAGAAGGGGTTGGACAAGCGTTAATTCACAGTCTAAAATATCGGGGATCATGGAAAACGGGTTTATTTTTGGGAGCAAAACTAGGCTTGTCGATCAAAGGCATGGAGTATGAAACTCAATTGGATTGCCTTATTCCGATCCCCGTGTTTCACAGAAAACAATTTGACAGGGGATACAATCAAGCATATTACATTGCTAAGGGTTTATCTTCAATTACAGGAATACCGATTAAGCAAAATCTCGTTATAAAAAGAAAACAAACCCAAAGCCAAACAAAATTAACTAGTGAAAAGCGAAGATTGAATGTTAAAAACACCTTTTTAGCGTCAGAGAAGTTCAAGAAGCTTAAGTCAATTGGATTGGTTGATGATGTGGTAACAACGGGCTCTACATTAAGCGAGGTTTGCAAGGAGATTATAAATGTAAACGGGTCAATCAAAATAATTATTTTTACAATAGGTGTAGCTAGAATCGAATGAAAAAACATTTAATTATTGGTGGAGGATTAGCAGGAGTAACTTTGGCTTGGCAACTGATTAAAAAGGGACAAGGCGTTCTGTTAATTGACAATAAGCAAAACAAGTCATCATCAATAGCTGCAGGAATGATTAACCCAATCGTTTTTAGAAGAGTGACTAAATCATGGCGAGTAGATGAATTTATTCCCAAGGCTAAAGATTTTTACAGGGAAGTGGAGGCAGCTACAGGCAGTCAGTTTTTTGACTCAATTAAAATCAGGCGATTTTTTTCTAGTGAACAAGAGAAGCAATCTTGGCATCAAAAACAAGAAGAAGAGACGTATACGAATTACTTATCGCTAGAAGAAAGTTACAAACACGAATTTACAAGCCCCATAAATAATTTAGGATCTGCAATAGTCAAAAATGCATTTAGGGTAAATGCCAAGGATTTCATGAGACAAACGCATAATCTATTTCAAACCAACAACAGCCTAAACTATGAATCATTTGATCATGCTCAATTCAATCTTGATACAATGGTTTATAATGGTAAAAAGTACAGCTCCGTTGTTTTTTGTTGCGGATCAGATCAAGACAGCATCCCCTATTTTAATTCTGTTCAAATTCAGCACACAAAGGGCCAGGTCTTAACGATAACGGCGAAACAAATGACAGAAGAAGAAACCTGGAATAAGAAAGGTTTTATTTTACCAATTGGTTCTAACTCTTTCAAGGTTGGGGCAACGATAGAGCGGAATACAAATGATACCCGAATAACCAAGGAGGGCAGGAATGAATTGTTGAAAGTTATAAATGGTCTTTATTCAGGAAACCATGAAATAACGCATCAAGTGGCAGGGATAAGACCGACAGTTTATGACAGGCGCCCTGTTATGGGAGAGCATCCGAAATACAAGGGGTTATATATTTTTAATGGGCTTGGAACAAAAGGTTATTTGATGGCCCCATTATTAGCTCAGGAAATGGCTGATTTCATGGTTGAAGGAAGGGAATTACACGAAGAAGTTCAATTGTCAAGATTTTATAAAAATAAATGATAAAACGACACGCTTTCTATTCAATAAAATACCCATAAAGAATAGTCAAATTGCGATTTAAAATGTAATTTTGATTGCTAATGAAACACATACGCAATTTTTGCATCATTGCCCACATTGACCACGGCAAGAGTACTTTGGCAGATAGGCTTCTGCAAACGACTGGGACCATTTCTGAAAGGGAGATGCAAAATCAAGCTTTAGATGATATGGAGCTCGAAAGAGAGCGTGGAATTACCATTAAAAGCCATGCCATCCAGATGAACTATAATTACAATGGCGAGGAATACATCTTAAATCTTATAGATACTCCAGGACATGTTGATTTTTCATATGAGGTTTCTCGATCCATTGCTGCTTGTGAAGGAGCCCTTTTAATTGTTGATGCTTCTCAAGGAATTGAGGCTCAAACAATCTCAAATCTATACTTGGCATTAGAGCATGACCTTCATATTATCCCAATCCTAAACAAAATGGACCTTCCAGGCGCAATGCCAGAAGAAGTTTCAGATCAAATCGTTGAGCTGATAGGGTGTGATGAGGATGAAATTATTCGCGCTTCAGGAAAAACAGGGTTAGGAGTTGAGGAGGTTTTAAAGTCTGTTATTGAAAACATTCCGGCCCCAAAAGGCAACGACAAAGACCCGCTCCAGGCCATGATTTTTGATTCAGTATTTAATCCCTTTAGAGGCATAATTGCTTATTTTAGAGTCAAAAACGGAACAATTAGAAAAGGACAAAGAATCAGGTTTTTTAACACAAAGAGAGATTATAATGCTGATGAAATTGGAATTCTCAAGATGGGCTTGGTTCCTCAAAAAGAATTACGTACGGGAGATGTGGGATATATTATTTCCGGAATTAAACAAGCCAATGAAGTAAAGGTGGGAGACACGATTACATCAACAGAGAACCCCTGCATTGAGGCAATTAAAGGCTTTGAAGATGTAAAGCCAATGGTTTTTGCTGGTATCTACCCAGTGGATACAGAAGACTACGAAGAGCTTCGTTATTCCATGGAAAAACTTCAGTTGAATGATTCGTCTTTAGTGTTCGAACCAGAGTCGTCTGCAGCATTAGGTTTTGGATTTAGATGCGGGTTTTTAGGGATGCTCCATATGGAAATTATTCAGGAACGACTCGATCGAGAATTTAACATGACCGTAATTACAACTGTTCCAAACGTTTCTTACAAGTCTTATCTTAGAAAGGCACCGGATGAAGTTTTAATTGTCAATAATCCATCTGAGCTTCCTGACCCATCAGGAATGGAGAGAATAGAAGAACCTTATATTCAAGCTCAAGTCATTACCAAAACAGAATACGTGGGAGCGATAATGACGCTATGTATAGAAAAAAGAGGAGAGCTTAAAAACCAAGTCTATCTGACCCAAGATCGGGTTGAAATTAGTTTTGAAATGCCCTTGGCTGAAATTGTATTTGACTTTTATGACCGATTGAAATCTGTATCTAGGGGTTATGCCTCTTTTGATTACCACCCAATAGGATATAGGACCTCGGACTTGATAAAAATGGATTTATTGTTAAATTCTGAACAGGTTGATGCTCTCTCAGCATTGGTTCATCGAAGCAATGCTTTTGATTTGGGTAAAAGAATTTGCTTAAAACTCAAGGAATTGATTCCAAGGCAACAGTTCGAAATACCAATTCAGGCGGCTATTGGAGCTAAAATTATTTCTCGCGAAACGATTAAAGCGCTGAGAAAAGATGTTACCGCGAAATGTTATGGTGGCGATATTACCAGAAAAAGAAAATTATTAGAAAAACAAAAAGCAGGTAAAAAAAGAATGCGACAGGTAGGGAAAGTCGAGGTTCCACAAGAAGCATTTTTAGCTGTTCTGAAATTAAATGATTAAAAATTAAATTATGTTAGTACACTCTCATTCGGGATTAAGATGGTTGGTTTTAGGTTTGCTTATCTATGCCATTTACAATGCAGCAACAAACAAAACGAGCTATGAAAAACGCGATAAGATGATTAATCTTTTTGCCATGATCAGTCTTCATATACAGCTTTTATTAGGACTTATTCTATATTATACATCAGGAAACGTTTCTTTTGAGTCTGGCTGGATGAAGAACGCGGTAACTCGATTCTATGGAATGGAGCACTTACTGGGAATGCTGTTGGCAATCATCGTTGTGACAGTTGGGCGCAAAATGGCTGAAAAGCAAGAGGAGCCCGAACAAAAAAACAAGAAAATTTTGGTGTGGTATACAATAGGTTTGGTTCTGATTTTAGCGTCTATTCCATGGCCATTTCGAGAAGCGCTCAATGGTTCATGGTTCTAAGAATACTCTTTTTTTTAATAGCTCTATTGAGTGTGAGCTGCAATGATTCCTCGGATGAAATACTTTCAGGGACTCCATTGGAGAAGGGAGAAAAACTCTATCAAATCCATTGTGTGCGATGTCACGGTTCCGACGGAAACAAAGGAGCAAGTGGAGCCAAACAGCTCAAAAAAAGCAAGCTCTCAAGTACTCAAATTATCGATATTATTCGGGATGGTAAAGGTGTAATGCCATCATTCAAAAACACGATTAAAGGGGATTCAAGTTTTATTTGGCTTTCCGAATATGTTGAAACACTAAAGAAATAGATGGCCAAAGCAAAATTAAAAATTGAAAAACAAAATGAGGGATGCATAATCGTTGGTGTGGCGCATTCAAATATTTCAGAAGACATCGCTTTTGAGCACCTTGATGAGTTGGAGTTTTTGGCAACAACTGCGGGAGCAGTAACTAAAAAACATTTCTTACAAAAACTACCAGTCCCAAACCCAAAAACATACGTGGGTTCGGGAAAGTTGATGGAAATCCATGAATATATTTCTCAAAATAAAATTGAACTTGTCATTTTTGACGACGAGTTATCGCCTTCTCAGCTTCGCAACATAGAAGGCGAATTGAATTGCAAAATACTAGACAGAACTATTTTGATACTTGACATTTTTGCAAGTCGAGCAATGACCTTTCATGCAAAAACTCAAGTGGAATTGGCCCAGCTTCAATATATGTTGCCAAGGCTGACCCGATTGTGGACCCACCTTGAAAGACAAAAGGGTGGAATTGGTTTGCGTGGTCCAGGAGAGTCTCAAATCGAAACCGACAGACGGATTATTAATCAGCGAATCTCTTTAATGAAAACAAGGTTAAAGGATATTGATAAACAAATGAATACCCAAAGAGGGAACAGGGGACAGCTTGTACGTGTAGCATTAGTGGGTTACACCAATGTGGGTAAAAGCACACTCATGAATGTCCTTTCTAAATCAAAGGTTTTTGCTGAAAACAAGCTCTTTGCAACATTGGATACAACAGTGCGAAAAGTTGTTTTAGGAAACTTACCGATGCTTCTTACAGATACTGTAGGCTTTATTAGAAAGCTTCCAAAACAGCTGATGGAGTCTTTTAAGTCAACACTTGATGAGGTTAGAGAAGCGGATATTTTAATTCATGTTTTAGACATCTCTCACCCTAATTTTGAAGACCATTTTCGGGTTGTAAATGAAACATTGGCTGAAATTGATAAATCGGAAAAACCAACAATCGTTGTTTTCAATAAAATTGATGCTTATTCGCCACCAGAAAATGAGCTAGAAGACCCGGATGGGCTCTCCTCACTTGAGCTCCTTCAAAAATCATGGATGGCCAAACTCGGCGCAAAAAAAGCCATTTTTATTTCTGCTCAAAAAAAGGAAAACATGGAAGAGCTAAGAGAGATTCTTTATGAGGAGGTTAAAGAAATTTTCAAGGTGCGCTATCCTTATAATAACTTTTTGTACTAGGCTTCAAAAAAACATTTATAAGAGACCCTCTGTGTTTTGCAGCAGAAAATCAGTCGTTGCTCATGAGCTCTGGTCAATCTTTTTAACCATAGTCAGTATCGTTGCAAGAGCAACAGTCTCACCTGTCTCGTCGTAAACATCTACAAGGAAACGAACAATACCTTTTGCAATGTCATCATCGCTCCGTTTTTCTTGGTCCATTTTTTCTTTAACAGTAAAGCGAACGCCAATTGTAGCTCCTGGGTATACAGGTTTTATAAATCTAGCATCATCCAATCCATAGTTTAATAAAACCGGGCCTTTTTTGGGATCTACGAATAATCCAGCAGCTTTTGAAAGAATAAAATAACCGTGTGCTACGCGTTGTTCAAAAATGGTTCCTTCTAATGAAGTTGCATCCATATGGGCATAAAAGTTATCTCCTGACACATTTGCAAAATTGACAATATCAGCATCCGTCACAGTATGTTTGTGTGTAAATACAGTTTCTCCGACAACCAGCTCTTCAAAGTGTTTCCGAAAAACATGCGGGTTCGCCTCGGGCATTTCCGCACCAATTTGGAATTGTTCAGTAATTGCTGTGATTGTATTTGGGTGTCCTTGAATAGCCGTTCTTTGTAAGTAATGAAGCACACCTCTTTTACCACCCATTTCTTCACCACCCCCAGCTCTACCAGGACCACCGTGTGTAAGAAGTGGCATGGGTGAACCGTGACCGGTACTTTCTTTGGCACATTCCTTATTAAGAACTAGAATTCGGCCATGCATACTTGCTGCACCAACAACATATTCTCGAGCCTCCTTATCATTCGGGGTAACGATTGAAGAGACCAAAGACCCTTTGCCCATCTTCGCAAGAGTCACAGCATCATTAATATCTTTATAAGGCATTATCGTCGATACAGGACCAAAAGCCTCAATGTCGTGACAATCCGTTTTATGGAAAGGATCATTATTTCTAAATAAAACAGGGGAAAAGAACGCGCCAAGCTTTTTATCAGCACCTGTAACATCGAACCCATCTAAATCGCCAAACACCATATCCTGACTTTTAGCCAACAAATCAACATTTTCTCGCACGCGGTCAACTTGAGTTTTTGTGGCAAGAGCACCCATTCTTACACCTTCTTTTGAAGGGTCGCCAATTACAGTTTTTGATAATCTTTCTGCTATTGATTTTTGTACGTCATCAATAAAATCCTCAGGTACGATTATTCTTCTAATAGCTGTACATTTTTGACCAGTTTTAATGGTAATTTCTTTTACACACTCCTTAACAAAAAGGTCATACTCTACCGTGCCAGGAACAGCATGTTTACCTAGGATAGATGCATTTAGAGAGTCTGCCTCTAAATTAAATGATACACTTTCTTCGGTGATTAATGGGAGTGATTTTAATATTTTCCCTGTACTGGCACTTCCTGTAAATGTCACCGTGTCGCGACAATCAACATGATCAATAATCCCCCTTCCTAAACCGCATATAAGCTGAAGAGCGCCTTCTGGCAGGATTTTAGAGGCGATAATATCTCTTACCATGACCTCCGTTAAGTAGCAAGTATATTCTGAAGGTTTTACAATAGCAGGAACACCAGCCATGAGATTAACGGCAATTTTTTCGAGCATTCCCCATATCGGGAAATTAAAAGCGTTGATATGAATGGCAACACCTTCTTTTGGAACCATGATATGATGACCAATAAAGCTTCCTTCTTTGGATAAAGGGGCAGCGACCCCATCTACATAATAAGGCAAATCAGGAAACTGTTTTCTTAGGGAGGCATTTGCAAATAAATTTCCAATACCACCCTCAATATCTATCCAAGAATCTATTTTGGTGGCTCCTGTCCATGAGCTTACCGTATAATAAGTGGCTTTTTTCTCAAGAAGATGAAAAGCCAACGCTTTGAGCATTCTGCCCCTCTCTTGAAAGGTCATTTTTCTCAATGATGGGCCACCAACTGAACGTCCATACTCGAGCACTGATTTATAATCTATTCCTTTGCTCGAAACTTCGCGCAGAACAGCTCGATTGATTGCGTTATGCAATTTGGTTTCCGAGCCATCTCCACTGACCCACTTTCCTTGAATGTAATTTTGGTATTGCTTCATATTGGTGTATTATTCGAAAACGTCTAAAGGTAAACAAGTTCTAAGACAGCTCAAAGAGTCAAAAACAAATAAGGAAGCTGAAGGAGATTACTTACAGTCCTTATACTCCTTCATATATTCATTTTTATCCTCTCGTGAAAGTTCTTCAAATTCAGCATCGCAATCCGCTGTTACAGTACTATCAGCTTTCGCTCCAAGAAGATTATTCTCCTTGCAATCACACGCATTAGGCGCACCGCAAGAGTATAGAAATGTACCCAAAACAATTATGGATAATAGACAAAAAGATTTTTTATATAACATTTTCATTGAGCAAATTTTTGTAAAGAAACAAAAAATCATTTGATTTAAAAAGCACCATTAATCCAACGAATCAAATCATTTCCGTTGGCATAGATCATTAACCCGAGAAGTAAGAAAATACCAATATACTGCGCAACCTCCAATACTTTTTGAGGTGCTTCTTTTCCGGTAATCATTTCATAAATTAAGAATATTACATGTCCACCATCTAAAGCAGGGATGGGTAGGATATTCATGAATGCCAATATAATCGATAAAAGAGCTGTGTTTAGCCAAAAAGCTTGCCAATCCCATACAGGAGGAAACATATTCCCAATGGCTGCAAAACCACCAATTGATCCGGCGCCTTTTTTAGTGAAAATAAATTTAAACTGTGCTACATAATCAGTCAAGGTATTGAGTCCGTATGATGTTCCTCGAGAAACACTTTCTCCGAAAGAAAAGGTTTTGGCTTCAACGGCTGATGAGTCTTCAATAGCCCCCATAGCAACTTCAAAGCCAATCTTGCCCTCTACGTCTACCATCGCCTTTAAGGACAAAGTGTCAGTTACCCCTGTGGCTGTTTTTCTTAAAACACCAACAGCTACAGATTTCCCCTTATTGTCATAGAGAGACTTTTGAAATTCATCAAAATAGGTCACTTCTTGACTGTTCACTGAATATAAAATGTCTTCAGATTTAATTCCAGCTTTTTCTGCACCAGAACCTTTACTTACGTTGGCGACAGAAGCCATTTTCATTCGCATACCAAAAACAGGGAAGGCTCCAGCTTGAAAAAGCTCAGAACCGATATCCTCAGGTAAACTAATGGTTTCGGTTTTACTGTTTTGGTGGCGAACGGTGATCGTAGATATATCACGGAGCATTATGATTTTATTCAGCTCATCGAGGTTTTCTATTTTTTCTCCATCAACAGCTAAAATTTTATCTCCAGAAAAAAGACCATATTTTTCACCAAGGTATGGATGTATACTTGCCCCGTGAGACATTTTTTCAGGATTAATATGCGTTTGACCCCATGTAAAAAGAACCAGAATATAGATCAACATTCCAAGAATCAAATTCACGGTTACACCACCAATCATAATAATCAAACGTTGCCATGCTGGTTTTGAACGGAATTCCCAAGGTTCGGCAGGTTTTTCCATTTGCTCCTTGTCCATGGATTCATCAATCATCCCAGAAATTTTCACATATCCTCCCAAAGGAAGCCATCCAATACCCCATTCAGTAGTATCTTGATCTTCGCTCCATTCTTCTGGAGATGTTTTTGAAAACCATGAATACTTCTTTTCTCCGTTGACCTTTTTGTATCTGAATAACGAAACCCAAGGGTTGAAAAACAAATAAAACTTTTCTATCCTCGTTTTGAATAATTTTGCTGGAATAAAATGACCTAATTCATGAAGAGTAACTAGTATTGCGAGCGACAAAAACAATTGCGCGGCTTTGATCCAAATGTCCATTTTTTAAAAAATTGAGACACAAAGATATAACTATTCACGATGTTCTATAAAATATTTTGTTGCGCTTTGACAATTATTGTTAATGTGCCTCGAGCCAATTGTTGGCGACTTTGTATTCAACGTCTAAAGGAACCGATAAGTCTATTGCGTTTTCCATATTCTTTTTTACCAACTTTTCCATAACTTCCCTTTCGTCATCAAGGATGTCAAATATAAGTTCATCATGCACTTGGAGAACCATTTTAGATTTTAGATTTTTTTCGTCCATTTCATTTTGGACTTTAATCATCGCCAATTTGATGACATCAGCAGCCGAGCCTTGAACAGGGGCATTAACCGCATTTCTTTCTGCATAGCCTCTAACAATAGCATTGGAGCTATTGATGTCTGGGAGATATCTTCTTCTTTTTAGAATGGTCTCAACATATCCCTTCTCTCGTGATTGGGCCACGACATTTTCCATGTATTTTTTAATGGTGGGGTATTCTTCGAAATAGCTATCAATAATGGCCTTTGCTTCTTTTCTTGGAATGCTTAAATTTTGAGAAAGTCCAAATGCAGATTGCCCATAAATAATCCCAAAATTGACCGCTTTGGCTTTTGAACGTTGTTCACGACTCACCTCATTTACTGGTGTTTTAAAAACCTTTGCAGCCGTTGATGTATGTATGTCAATGCCTTTAGAAAAAGCGTCGATCATTGCTGTATCCTCGCTCAATGCAGCAATAATGCGCAATTCTATTTGAGAATAATCAACAGCCATCAACTGATGGTTTTCATTTTTTGCAACAAATGCTTTTCTGATTTCCCTGCCTTTTGCCGATCGAATAGGGATGTTTTGCAGGTTGGGGTTATTGGAGCTCAAACGTCCAGTTGCTGTTACCGTTTGCATGAAATGCGTATGAATTCTTCCATCTTTAATGTCACACAATTCAGGAAGAGGGTCTATATAAGTACTTTTTAACTTCTTGAGCTGACGATATTCTAAAATGCTTTCGACGATAGGGTGGTCTTTACGATGTTTTACGAGTACATCTTCAGAAGTAGCATATTGTCCTGTTTTTGTTTTTTTTGCTTTGCTTGAAATTTTTAATTTGTCAAAAAGAATTTCTCCCAATTGCCGGGGAGAGTCGATGTTAAATGTTTCCCCAGCCGCTTTAGTAATTTCTTCTGCAAGACGCACAAGGTCTTTTTCAACCGATTCACCGAATAAGCTAAGCGCCGGAACATCAAGAGCGATCCCTTCATTTTCCATGCTTTTCAGGACAAACATAAGAGGCATTTCAACATCATAAAATAAACTCTTGAGATGAGGTTTATTAATTTCTTTTTCAAAAAGCTTTTTAAGCTGAAAGGTGATATCGGCATCTTCGCAAGCATAATCACAAACCTGTTCCGGAGAAAGGTCTCTCATGTTTTTTTGGTTCTTACCCTTTTTACCAATAAGCTCGACTATTGAAATGGTCTTGTATTCAAGGTAAAATTCCGCTAAAAAATCCATGCTTTGACGAGCTTCAGGGTTGATTAGGTAATGGGCAATCATTGTGTCAAAACAATTTTTAGATATGTTTATGTCATAACGATTTAGGACCTTTATATCGTATTTTAAGTTGTGACCAATCTTTAAAACTTTTGGATTCAAGAAGAATGCCTTGAAAAGCTGAATTCGATTGTCTTTAATGTTTTCACTTTCAGTAATCGGAACATAATAAGCTTCTTTGTTTTTAAAACAAAAAGAAATACCCACAAGCTCTGCATGTCTTGCCTCAATTGATGAAGTTTCTGTGTCAAAACAAACCTCAACCTGCTTGTTTAAAAGAGTGAGTAACTCTTGTATCTGTTCAGCATCATTTACCAAGTGATATTTTCCATTTTCTGTAACAATGGTTTTAAAGCTGGAGGTTTCCTTAGGTTCGGAAGGCTCTATCATACTTTGCACACCAAACAAGTCGAGCTGGCCTGATACTGTTGTACGTGAAATAGTTTTTTCTTTTTTATCAGGAAGCCCCTTTTTTTCTACTACCAAGTCTTCTCCTAAAACACGTTTAGATAAGTTTCTAAACTCTAGCTCGGTAAATATATTTTTGATTTTTTCTCGATCAAGGTCTTTTAACAAAAGCTTCTTTTCGTCAAACTCCAAATCAATATCAATAATTATAGTCGCTAACTTTTTAGACATCAAGCCTTGTTCCTTAAAGGCAATAACGTTTTCTTTTTGTTT
>ERZ1048686.1297-NODE-1297-length-19666-cov-11.624496_pt1 | contig 19666 bp, 16 predicted proteins | sample MGYA00383099_ERZ1048686 | MGnify/ENA primary metagenome ERZ1048686 (study PRJEB29581, sample SAMEA5548369) | metagenome | biome: marine; feature: coastal; material: water | depth 25 m | study: Short-term variability in the microbial, nano- and picoplankton... | reverse complement strand
TCACGCCAATCACATAGTTTCTCCATCCTCCATTTTTTTGTGGTGAAATCTGATTCAAACTAATTTCACACATTTCTTTTTTGTTGAGCGCATAAACTCGACTTGTTTTTGATGATGATTTTTTTAGTGCTAAAACAATACCCAAATCAATCGCTGCAGGAAAAACAAAACCGTCATTGTAATCTGTATGTTCGCCAATTAAATTAATCCTACCAGGCGAAAACACCATCAAAGGGTCTCCTTCAAATTGCGTCTTAAAACGCTGTTTTACGCTCTGTATCAATTCTTTACTCATGTTGTTTTCTTGCTTTTTGTTCCCATATCCAAGAAGATTTAATCATCTCATCTAGCGTTTTTTCTGCTTTCCAATTCAGTTTTTCTTCTGCTAGTCTTGCATCAGCATATAATATAGGCACATCTCCAGATCTCCTTTGTGTAATCTCATAATTCAATTTTTGTTGGGTCACCTTTTCAAAAGTTTTAATTACCTCTAAAACAGAAAAACCCTTACCAGTACCTAAATTCATTACTTCAAAATCAGTTTCTTGATTTTTATTTAGCAATCTACTTAAGCCTTTAACGTGTGCATCTGCCAAATCTTCTACGTGAATATAATCTCTTATTGGTGTGCCATCTTCAGTAGGATAGTCATTTCCATAAACCATCAATTTTTCTCTTAAACCAATTGCAGTCTGTGTAATGTAAGGCATTAAATTATTTGGAATACCTGTTGGTAACTCTCCAATTAGTCCTGATTTATGGGCTCCAATAGGATTGAAGTATCGTAGTGACAATGCTGAAAAATCTTTAGATGCTATAGTAAGGTCTTCTATGATTTCTTCAGCTATTTTTTTTGAATTTCCATAAGGAGAAAATGGCCGTTGTGTTTTATTCTTTTCTGTAATAGGCAATATTTCTGGTGTACCATAAACAGTTGCTGATGAAGAAAAAATTAGATTATTTACATGGTGTTTTTGAGCACAGACTAATAAATTGATTAAGCCTGTTAGATTATTTTGATAATACATTAATGGGTTTTGAACAGACTCACCCACTGCTTTATGAGCTGCAAAGTGAATAACCGCAGCTATCTTATGAAAGTCTTGAAATAGTGCATTTACTTTATCCTCTTCTTTGAAGTCTATATTGATAAAGGCAGGTCTTACTTTGGTGATGTTTTCAATTCTATCAATCGTTTTTATTGTGGAGTTTGACAAATCATCTGCAATAATTACATCAAAATCATTTTCTATTAACTTTATTACGGTGTGGGATCCAATATAACCACAACCCCCTGTTACTAATATTAGATCTTTCATTTGTTGTTCAATTTTTTTATACAATGTGATATATTATAGTTCTGTATATGAAATATTTTTAGACCTAACTTACGAGCTGACTTTATATTAGTGAGTGAATCATCTATAAATAATGTTTCTTTTGCCTCTAATTTGCTTTCTTTTAGTACAAAATCAAAAACTTTTACGTCAGGTTTTCTAAATCCTATTTCGTGTGAATAAAATGCTCTTTGAAATAAACTATCGAATGAAAATTCATACTTCTGTTTAAATTCAGAGCAATATTTAAATTGGTGAGTACTGTTGGTGTTACTCAATAAGAATAAATTATAATCTTTTTTTAACTCTTTAAGAAAATCAATCCTATATTCTGGGATATCTAATATCATAGCATTCCAAGCTTGTTTTATTGTTGAAAAAGATACTTTTTTAGTTGATAAATTTTGTAGTGATTTTAGAAATTGTTCTTCTGAAATATTGCCTAATTCAAAATCATAAAAAAAAGAATGATGGTAGTTATGACCAGTGTTATTTACTATATTTTTGATTCCTAATTTATGAAAGGCTTTAATTGTTCTTAGGACATCTAAATTCATAATTACACCACCTAAATCAAAAATTATATTTTTTATATGACTCATTATTTTATGTTTTTTTCCAAACGAAGAGTGCTAATACAACAGATAGAATTGCAGAACCTATCCAAAAAAATGTTATCATATCGAAATTATATACGATTTCATTATTAATTATTGTTTTATTTTTTTCAATTAAATACCCACTTGCAATATCTTGAATACCTGCAGCAGCATAACTCATTATACCAACAATACCTAATGCCGCTCCTGATGCTTGTTTAGAAACGATGTCAACCGCCATTAACCCCCCCAAATAACATATTAATGCTCCAATACCTAATCCAAAAATTACCATACTTGTGGCATCTAACCACCAAGTATTTTTTGGGCCCAATAAGAAAAGTGAAAGTGCAAAAATATTCATTAATCCAAATATTAAAGCTGGTACATTTCTTCTTCCTTTAAATAATTTATCAGAAACAAAACCAGATGAACCTGTACCCAATATTCCACAAACTGCACTAATTGCCACCAAACTATTTGCTTGAGTAAGTGTGTATCCTTTAGCAGCTTCAAAATAATAAGGCCCCCAGCTATTAACTGCATATCTGGAGATATACATAAAAGCGCTGGAAAATGCTAAAAGCCAGACATAAGGGTTTTTTAAGACTTGTTTTTGCTCTTTAAATATTGAGTTCTTTTTTTTAGCAAAATCTAAATTAACTGGAGGTAAACCTTTACTTTCAGGGGTATCGTGAAAAAATATGAAAATGATTATAGCTCCGATAATGCCAATAATAGCTGCTGCTTTAAAGCCCCACTGCCAACCAAAACAGGAAACAACAACCGCTGTTAAAATATAAGTAAGGGCTTCACCAATATTATGACTTGTACTCCAAAATCCATAAAAACTACCTCTTTCAGAATCTTTATACCATCTTGATAGTGATACTACACATGAAGGTGCTCCCATAGATTGTACCCATCCATTTACACCCCAACAAATAGCAAAAAATATAAAAGTACTTGTCAAGCCCATTACTAAATTTGCTAATGCTGATACTAAAAGTCCAGTAGCCATAAATCTTCTTATGTTGCTATGATCTGATATAAATCCATTTGTGAATTTACCTATAGCATATGCGAAGAATAATGTAGAACCTATTATACCTAATTCTGATTCTGTTAAAACTCCAGCATCTACAATTGGTTTTTTAATGACATTAAGGCTCAATCTACAAACGTAATACAAACCATACCCTAAAGTAGCAGATATAAATACCTGCCATTTTAACTGTTTGTAGTATGATTTTTGCTCTGCTTCTGATTTTGTAATTGAAACTGGAGTTGATTTTTTAAAGTATTTTATCATTTTTTATAAGAATTTAAAAAGGGCATAGCATATTCTGCTATGACCTTTAATTGACTAATTCAAGTAAATAGTTTTAGTGGTTTACTTGTGTAATCCTCTTTTTCTTAAATAATCGAGTAATAATTGTGGACGGTCGGTTTGAATAATATCTATGTGATTATCTATAAACCAATCGTAAATTTTGATGTTTTTTACAGCTTCTTCATCATCGTGATTAGCATTGTGATGTGGCCACAAAGCGTTAACCCAAATACTTGCACCTTTGTCTCTAATGTTTTTAAAGTTTTTCAGAAAATTAATAGTATCTGATTTTACTGTAAATTCAAAAGCAATGGGTACATTTTCAGAATCCATATAATTATCAACAAAATTTTTAGCACTGTTATTAGGTAAGCCTAAAATTGGCATAAAATGGACTTTGTCTAAATACTTACCAAATTCTTTTTTTACTGTAATATAATCTTTACCACCTTTAATAATTACTTGATTTTCTGTATTAGTTTCTAGAATAATTTGATAACATTTATCAAAAATTTTATAACTCTTGTCAAGATTTACCAAGATTTTATTTTTTGATACTTCTAAAGCTTCTTTTAGTGTTGGGATTTTATGTTTAGTAACAACACCCAAACCATCTTTTAGGTGTAAAGTTCTTAACGAATCTAATGTCCACTCTCTAACTAAGCCTTTACCTGTAGTTGTTCTATCAATTGTTTTATCATGCATTAATACTAATTGACCATCTTTTGTTTCTCTTATGTCAATCTCAACCATATCAACACCCATTTCAATACAATTCTGAATAGCTTGTATAGAGTTTTCTGGTGCATTACGCCAATCTCCTCGATGAGAAACTACAATAACCTCATTGTTATTAGAATCCAATAGGTTCGTAATTTTATGTTGAATTGTAGATTCTATTAGTGAATTAGAATCCTTATTATACGGAATATCACATGGACATTCATTTTCACAACTAATGACTGCAAATAATAAAATTAAGCAACTATAAATTCTCATAAAATTAAAGTATAATCATCTTTTATACTGGAGAGCTAAACAAATGCAATAGTTTATTACATTTGCTTCTCTCCAGACTAAAAAAAAAAAAAATTATTTAATAATCAATTTTGTTGTAGCAACCTTATCATTTTCGACTACTTTCAAAATGTAGATCCCAGTAGTTAATTCTCCTATTTCAATTTTTTCATTTGTAATACTATTTTTTGAATAAACTTCTTTACCAAGTACATTAAAAATTTGTATAGATTTATTATCATTTAAAAGCGTAGAGATATAAAGTTCCCCATTATTAACTGGGTTAGGATATATTCTAAAATTTTCTATAGAATTTGAAATAGTTGATAGAGAGACTGCATTAACATTTCCAGTATGTTGTATGTTACCTGCATACATAGGCCAGTCACCAGAAGCTAAACCAGTAGCAGTTGTTTGTAAAGCAAATAATTTGCCTACATCTGCATCAGTAGAGGCTACATAAATTGTTCCATCAGAAGCAATCGCTGCAGATGATTTAATTTCATCCCCTAAATCTATTGGTGTATAAGCTTCAGCACCGCCATCATCTAACACATAGAACATACCATCAGTTGTTCCAAAATAAATATTCCCATTATTATCAATTGCTGGTACTACTTCAATAGCTGCAAGCGCTGGATTAGCAGCAGCAGGATACGACCAAACCTCTGAACCATCGTCAGGGTCATAGGCTCTCAGTCTTCCTTCTGCACCTCCTAAATAAATTGTTCCGTCATCTGCAATTACTGGTCCTCCATGGTTAGCTTTCATAGCTAAGGCTATAGACCAGTTTTCAGTACCATCATTAGGACTATATGACACCAATACTCCACCTGTAGCGGTTTCGCCTGCTAAATAAACTGAACCATCTGTACCGATTGCAATAGCAGTAGCAGCCCAACTTCCATAGGCAGCACTCCATTTCTCAGTACCATCAGGATTAATTGCGTATATATTACCATCTGTTGAAGAAGCATAAATAGTTCCATCACTACCTATAGCTGGCGTACTATTAAATTTCGTTCCTGCAGCAAAAATCCAATTTTCAGTTGTTAAGTCAGCAGATAGTGAGCGCAAACCTCTGTCTCCTTTATCGTAACCACAAATATATACGGAACCGTCAGTTTTAAATACTGGTGCTGTGTAACGTTGCCTTGTATTAATATGTCTTGTACGTATGGTGTCACCAGTAACTGCATTTAATCTAAATACAACTCTACTATATTTACCGCCCATATATATACTCCCATCTGCATTAATGGATGGTGAGGATTCAATCGCATCAGGTTTAGTAAAATTACTTTCGGATATCGATGTGCTCCACTTTAAGGTTCCGTCTGAATTAACAGCAAAGAAATTAGGGTCTGGTAAAGCTGGTGGCACAGCAGTTTCCCTTGTTGATAAATCACATGCGATATAAACAGTCCCATCACTTGCTATTACTGGTGATGTTCGATTTACTTTGTCTGGTAAATCATAGCTCCATAATGTTGTTGGGGTTTGACCGTAAGCTAATACTGCAAAAAGCAACATTATCAATGTGTAATTTTTTTTCATGTTTTTAAAATTTAAGTGTTAGTGTTAAGGACAGCTCTTTATGTGAACTATCTCAGTGTAATTAATTTATTATTGAATTTGGTATTTTACATCCCTGTATGTTTTGCGTTTTTAGAGCGCATTGGCCAACCGCCGTCTGCAAGTCCAGTTGCATTAGTTGTTAGCGCATATAATATAGCTGTACCATCGTCTTGGTCTGCAGCTATATATATTTTTCCGTCATTGCCAATGGTTGGTGAGTTCCAGATTTTAACACCCAATTGAGTGTCTTGCCATTTTCTATTTCCTTCTGAATCTACAACATAAAAATAGCCTGCATCATCAGCGACATAAATATTACCATCATTATCTATGGCTGGTGTTGAAAGTATATTGCCGTTTGTAGGATAAGACCACATTAAGCTTCCTGCTGGTGAAAACGCCATTAATTCATTACTATGACCACCAACATATATAGTACCATTTGGTGCTACAGATGGACCCCCTTGGTTCGTTTTTTCTGTTAAACCAACACGCCATTGTTCTGTACCATCTGGATTATAAGCAACTAATACACCACCAAATGATGGGTCTGTATTATTACCTTCTCCTGCAAAATATATGGTACCATCCTCACCTAGTGCTGTGGCCGTTGCTGTCCAAGTGCCGAATTCTGAACTCCAATTAACAGAACCATCCGTATTAAAAGCGTAAAAATCATCTCCAGTAGAACCTACATAGATTTTACCATCTAAACCTATAGCTGGTGTTCCGTTGACGTCACCTCCTGTATCAAAACGCCACAGTTCGTTACCACCTTCATCTACTGCTATTAATTCATCTGTTTGACAGCCAATGTAGATTTCGTTATTTAAACCGAAAACTGGCCCACTATATTTTGCATTATTACCCATATCGAATTGCATGGCTAAACTACCATCTGGTGTGAATCCGTATAAGTTATTATCATAAGAACCTAAATAAATATTTCCGTTAGGGTGAATTGCTGGTGCAGAACGCACTATATCACCAGTCTCATAATTCCAAATTTCTTGACCGTTACTATCTATGGCAAATACATTAGGTACACCATTGTTCGTTTTTGTGCCTATATAAACATTTCCATTATCATCAACTGCTGGTGAAGAATCTTCTACTTTTCCTGGCAGTGCAAATGTCCAAGCAATAGGTGGGTTCTGTGTAGCAGTTGAGGGTTCTAAAACGATTATTGTTTTAAAAAAATCATTTACATTGGTATTACCAGTATCATCAGTTACAGTAAGTACTACATCATATTCACCAATCACTTCAAATGTAAATGATGGTGAAGGTTCGGTTGATGTTTGACCGTTACCAAAGTCCCAATTCCAAGATGCTATCCTTCCATTTTGGTCAAAAGATGCATCTGTAAAAATTAAGGTAGTTCCTTGGTCTATTTCGGTAGCTATAACTGTATAAGCTGCTACTGGTTTTGTATCGATAACACTATCATCATCAACACAGGCAATGGCAAGTGTAAATAAACATAAGGTTATTAGTTTACATATTGTTTTCATTTTAATTTAAGTTTTGATTCATTAAAAAGTTTTTTACTTGTGTTGGGTAATCTGTTTGTATAATATCACCTTCTAAATCAATCACTATATTTATTTGCCCATTTGCATCTGTTGTTGGACTATCATCAGAATTTACATAAGCATTCTTAAAAATATACCATCCATTTTGCTTGCCAGCACTAACTAATTCGCTTATGAAAGTTGTATTATTATAATGCATAATATTGATACTAAGTGATGAATTATCGTAGGAATTAAAATCATTATCATTTCTAATGATTGGCATTGCATATACATTTGAATCTAATTGTAATAATCCATTGATATCTGCAAATTCTGATGAATAAAACATGACTTGATTGAGCATACCATACTGCTTAACTAGTTGATAAACTTTAGTGTATGGTGCCTTGTTATTATCGATATCTATATCGATATAAATCTCGCCTCTTGCTAAAGTAAGCACCTCTCTTAAAGAAGGGATTATTTCTGAAGTTATAGTACCATCATCTTTGAATAAATTGAATTGTTGCAACTCTTGAAGTGTCATTTCATCAATCTCACCCGAGCCATTTGAAGTTCTATCTATTGTTGCGTCATGCATTAAAACTAATTCACCATCTTTTGTTTGCCTTACATCTAATTCTACCATTCTTACACCTTGATTTATTGCATTTGTAATAGAAAGCAAAGAGTTTTCAGGTGCATTTTCGTGTTGTCCACGATGTGCACAAATCATAATTTTATCATCTAACTGAGCTAACTCTTCTGTTAGAGTATTTCTGCCTGCAATATCACTAGTGAGAGATAGTATTAATTCTTCTGAAAATACATCTTCCATAGAGTCTACCGAAGCAGTTAGGGTAACAACATAATCTCCAAGTTCCTCATAAATATGTGTTGGATTTTCTTGTGAAGATGTTTGGCTTTCATCCCCAAAACTCCATGTATAATTGATATTACTACCTTCAAAAGTACTAGTATTGGTAAATGTAATAACCTGACCAACTAACAAATTATCGCTATCATTTATTGCAAATGACGCTTCAACTTGTGTAGTATTATTTGGTGTATTATCATCACTCTCTGAACAGCCAACAAATACTTGTGCTGCTATAGCTAAGAATATAATTACAGAAATTTTATAGTTTAATCCCTTCATAATATTACCAATTTGGGTTTTGTTCTAAGTTTGGATTTAATTGAATATCCCCAAATGGAATAGGATATAAATAATCTCTACTTTCATCAAATGATTTTGGTCTGTCTAAAAAGGGTACAAGATTACCGCTTGAACCGTTTGAAAGGGAAATTACACCACCTATTTCAACAGATTGAGGTGCTGTTGTAGTTGTAGATCCTTGAAAGATTTCAACATCTAATGTTGAATCTCCATTAATATCAAAAGCACCAAAACCAGAGAAGTACATGCCTTTAAAATGATCTTCAAGGGCTTTACCGTTTTTCCACCTCATTAAATCGTCATATCTAAAGCCTTCTAGAACTAATTCTACACGTCTTTCTCTTCTAATTTCAAGTATTATACCTTGATTTGAACCTCCAATATTTGGGTAACGTGATTGTAAAATAGGATCAACATTACTATTAGCATTACTCAAATTTAGTGCTGGCATACCAACTCTACTTCTTAAAAGCGTAATAGAAGCATCAAGATCCGCTTGAGTAAGCGTTCCTAACTCAGCCTTAGCCTCAGCAAAATTTAGTAGAACCTCTGCATATCTCATTATAGGAATATCTTGAAAACCTGCTTCGAAACCATCTTGACTTTCGTCAGCAACATATTTAGCAATTTGATAACCGCTTATAGATGCAGAAAAATCAGGTAAAACTTCATTATTATTTCCTATACGAGTATAACCTGGTGTTCGTATAGTTTGCTCCATTCTTGGATCTCTATTGCTAGTTTCCGCGTTAAATTCTAAAGTTTCATAATTTGGCTGTGATGTGAACGCTGTACCATCCGACATTAAATATGTGTCTACAATGGATTTTGTAAGCCCTACGTCTTGTTGAGTCGGTGAAGTAAAATAATAATTAATACTATTTACTACATCCAAATCAGAACTGTAACGTCTTGTTAGCATTACCTCTGATTCTATCGCTGATTCTGAAGCAAATAAATCTCTATAATCTATTCCTGTATTACCAGTACTATACAAGCTATATGGACTTTCTTGAATAACTCTTTCTGCAGCTTCAGCAGCTAAGGTTAATAGTGTCTCTGCACCGGGAAGATTTAAATTTGAATGGTATTTTCTAAATGTTCCTTCAAACAAACAAATTCTAGATTTTAAGGCCAAAGCTGTCCAGCGATTTACTCTATCCGATGCTTGATCTGTATTCAAGTTTTCAATAGCTCTGTCAATATCCTCAATCATTTTTTCTACTACAAAAACTCTTGAATCTCTTGGTTTTAATAATAAATCTGTGTCTGTACTTCCAATAACTTCATCATACCAAGGCACATCTCCAAAACGTTTAATTTTGTTATAGTAGAATAAAGCTCTAAAGAAATAAGCAACACCACTATATTCTTTAACTGCGTCTTCATCATCACAACGTTCAAAGTTTTCAAAAAAGATATTAATTTTTCTCAGGTCACCCCAGCTCCATCCACTACTTCCGGCTTCTGAAGGCACTAACCTTCGACCAGTTTGCTCATTAGGAATACCATTGAATAAAATATTGTCTGATAAATTATCTCTTTCAATAACTCCACCAAAACCAGACAGATCGTTATAAAAACTATTAGTATATAATTCTAAGTCTTGAGCTGTATTGAATGAATTTTCAGGTGATAATTCAGAGATTGGTGTTCTTTCTAAAAAATCATCATTATTACAGCTAGTTAAAAAACTGAATATTAAAAGTGTTAAGATTATTTTTTTCATTGCTGTTTTATTAAAGTTTGATATCAATGCCAAAGGCATAAGTTTTTGTAAATGGATAAGCATTACCGTTTCCTAATTGCTCAGGATCTACTGTTCTATCTGGATTGTTTTTGTATAAAGGTGAAAATGTAAATAGATTAACACCTGTAGCATATAATCTTACACTATCTAAAGAAAGTTTGCTTGAAATAGATTGTGGTAATGTATATCCTAATGTGATATTTTTAATTCTGAAATATGCTGCATTTTGAAGATACTTATCTGAATTAACACCTAATTGAGCTCCTTCATAGGGACCACCTCTTTCAGCATATACTGCTAACCTAGGAAAATATGCATTAGGATTTTCTGGTGTCCAGGAATTACTAACAACACTCTGAGGATAAAAATTTTGGTATTGTCTAGCAAATGGTCCCCAGAAAAACCCATTATCTGTACCAGGGTTCCAATCTCTTTGCATTATGCCTTGACCAAAAATATTTATATCAAATCCTTTGTATTCTGCACCTAAACGAATAGCATAATTATACCTGGCATTTGTATTACCGATTCTCTTTAAATCTCCATGATCGTCGAGAGTTAAAGCTCCAGGGCTAATAACACCATCGCCATTTGTATCTTGAAATCTAATATCACCTGCAACTGGGTGATTAATGAGGTAGTTATTTGTAATTCTTTCGTTTACTAGTGTTTGATCAGCGTGATTTAAATATTCATCATCAGATTGAAAAAAGCTTTCTACTGTATATCCCCATATTTCACCTAGTTCTTTACCTACATAAAACTGAGTAATGTCACCATTTGGATTATCAAACTTTGTAATGAAGGTTCTACTGTCTCCAAGAACAAAAGACGTATTATATTTAAAATCCGAGTTTCCTAACTTAAATTGGTCTCTCCATTCTATTGAAAATTCAAATCCTCTTGTTTGCAAATCTGCCGCATTTTCCTCTGGTTCAGTAGCACCAAAAACAGAAGGTAATTGCGTGCCCTGGGTAAGCATATCAACCACATCTCTTTGAAACCAATCAAAAGACGTTGTTAATCTGTTATTAAAAATTCCTAAATCTATTCCAAGATTTAATGTCTTAGCACGTTCCCAAGTAAAGTTTGATGATACTGGTTGTGGTGTAGTTAAATAATTAATTTGTGCATCTTCAACAATATAGTTACTTTGATTAATTGAAAATGTAGATAGATAATCATAGGCACCAACATTTTGATTGCCAAGTTCTCCGTAAGAAGCCCTAAGTTTAAAGCGATTGATTGGTGTGTTTAATTTTGCCCAAAAATCTTCTTTACTTATTATCCATCCTACAGAAGTAGAAGGAAAAAACCCTAATCTGTCTTCTGTTGGAAAACGAGAGGACAAATCGAAACGTCCATTTAATTCAACAAGATATTTTTCTGAAAAATTAAAAGAAAACCTATAGAAACCAGCTCTTATAGCCCATTCTTCTTCATCTGAAGTCAAAAAGACATTGTCTCCGTTTGCCAAGCCAAAAGAGTTTAAATTCTCCGATATATTTCCGTTTCTACTTGCTATATTTCTTTTAAATGAATTCCACTCTTGGTTAAATCCAACTAGCGATGTCATTTCAATATTTTTAGTTGGTTTTAATTTATACTCAGCATAAGCGTTAATGGCTTGATAAAGTGAGTTTCTTTCTAGCTCCTTGTAGGTTTGGGTATTAGGTTTATATAAGGAAACACCTTCTCCGTTTGGTTGGTTGGTATAAGGTGAAGCTATGATACGAACCCACTCGCTTTGTTGCCTTTTTCTAAAACTATAATCTGCATTTACCTTCAACCCTTTAGCTAGGTTTAAGGTAACATTAGATGTATTAAATACTTCAAAATCTTTTTCTACCCCCTTACTTTTTGCGTTAATGAGGTCTGCAAATGTACCATCTGCAATATCTCTATTATTGGTATACGCCCCTTTTATAATTAAAGACCCGTCTGGATTAGTTGGAAGATACAATGGTGAAGCATGAAACGTATATTTTCTCCAATTTTCGCTGTTATTCGCATTATTTAATCGTCTAGTATTGGTTGCTGGATGTGTATAGTTTTTATTGAAAATGTTTGTGCTATTACCTATTTCAATCCAATCTGCTGGTTTTGCAACTATCCTAGATCTAAGCGTGTAAGTATCTAAAACATCAGGGTTAATTCTATATATACCTTTTCTTGTTAAATATCTTCCCGATAAATAAAAATTTATTTTTTTTGAGCCGCCTGATAAGTTAATATTATGTTCGGATTGGGGCTGCCATTTTTCAAATACTGTATTCCACCAATCTGTATTTCCATAATGTACGTATCTCTCTGCTCCATTTACATTTTTTATTAATACGCTTGGTAGTGATGGATCTTGTCTCCTAGCCTCTAAATAAGCATAATCTTCTTCAGTATACCCTAAATATGTACTAGTGTTTTCCAATAAACTTAAACGGTCACTTAATCTTGCCCATTCAAGGCCATCGGTTATAAAATTGTCTGTATTAATAGTGGGTGTACTCCAACCAAAATTATTCGTATAATTAATTTTAACATCACCTTCTTTTGCTTTTTTTGTTGAAATTAAAATTACACCAAAGGAAGCTCTCGCACCATATATAGAAGCAGAAGCAGCATCCTTCAGTACTGAAATAGATTCAATATCTCTAGGATTAATTCTATTAAGGTTTCCTTGTACTCCATCAATTAGAATTAAAGGTTGACCGCCGTTTATGGAACCTATGCCTCTGACATTAATATCAGCTTCGTTATTAATATCACCATCACTTAGCGTAACGTTTAAATTTGGCGATATTCCTTGCAATAATTGACCTGTGCTTGGTCCTAAATTATTTTGAAAATCTTGAGCATCAATTTTTGAAACAGCCCCTGTAACATTAATCTTTTTTTGAGTACCGTAACCTACAACCACTATTTCCTCAAGTTTAGCAGTATCATCTAGTAAAGTAACATTAATTATTGTTTGTTCACCTACCTTAATTTCTTGTGTTATAAAACCCAAATAAGACACAACAAGTACAGCGTTAGAATCAGAAACAGTCAAGCTAAAATTACCATCAAAATCAGATTGTGCGCCATTAACAGTACCTTTTTCAAAAATACTTGCACCAGGCAAGGGTTGATTGTTTGAGTCAGTTATAACACCCGATATTTTAATACCTTGAAGTTTTCGACTTACTGGTTTTTGACTAATATTGAGTTTCTCAATAACAATTGTATTGTTTTCAGAAAATTTAAAGTTTATATCTTTCTGCTGAATACTTTGGTTTAATAATTTCTTAATTTCAATTTCCCCCTTCTTAAGATGCACTTTTGGCGCATCTACAAACAAATCTTGAGGATATAAAAAACGATATTTTGTCTGTTTTTGTATGATGTTAAATACCTCATCTACAGATACTATCTTATCTGTACTTATTGTTACTTTCACCTGAGCAAAAGAAGTTATGGTATTAAAACTAAAAACGGAAGTGCATAAAAAGAATATAAAGGTTCTCATACAAAGAAATAGAAGTCGCTTTTTAAAGAGGGAACGCCTTTTGATTAATTTAATTTTCATAAATTTACATTGTGTTAGTTATATTTGATATTAATTAGTACAGTCTAGAGGGACGAAGTTGATTCACCGCAAAATGTTTGACTTCGCTCTCTTTTTTATTTTCTATTTTAGAATTACTCGTTGTTTTTCAATTTCATAATTTTCAATAACACCAAAGTTTTTTATAGTTTCTAATATTTCTTCAAGCTTTTGGTCTTTCCCTATCGCACCATTAAAACCAGCATTTTTGAGTTCAACATCATTAAATTGTACATCTATATTATACCATCTAGATAATACTTTCATAATATCACCTAATGACTTTCTTTGAAAACTAAAAACACCGTCTTTCCAAGACGTTTCATTATAAACATCAACCTCAGAAATCGTCAATGATTTCTCCTTTAGATTAAGATTGGTTTGCTGGTTGGGTTTTAATATTTGATTTGATATCGCTGAATTTACCGAGACTTTACCTTCTACCAAAGTTGTATAAATATTGGTTTCATCCTTGTATGCCTCAATATTAAATTCCGTACCTAAAACTTCTATTTCTTGAGACTGATTATATACTTTAAAACTGGACCCATTATGCTCTGAACTAGAGGATACATCAAAATAAGCCTCACCATACACTAATTCTACTTTACGTGTTTCTCCTTTAATAAAATTAACAGGATATTTAAGTTGAGATTCAGAGTTTAGCCACACCTTGGTTCCATCAGATAACTTTATAAAAAACTGTCCTCCTCTTGGTATAGTTAGATAATTATAAGCGACTTCTTTTGTCTTTCTTTCTTTGGGTTTATAGATAATCTCCTTTCCATTACTGTTAGCATCGCGTGTTTGGATAGAAGCTCCTTTCTCTAAGGCTATTTGCGAACCATCATCTAATGTCAGGGTAGCCCTATCTGTTCCTGGCTCTATACTATTTACTATTGCTGGCTCTATAAGTTTTGTATTAACTTCTTTCCTTAAAAATATAGTAAGTGTAAGAATTAACACTACTGAAGCTGCAGCAGCAATCTTACCGATATTTCTATACCTTTTAATGCGATATGTTTTCTTATCATTTTCGATATATGCTAGCAACTTTTTTTCTAAAAGCTTGGTATTGAATTTTTTGAGATTATAATCTATAGCATAATTGGTTTTTACATAATTATAAAACTCTTCTTCGTTATTTACATCTTTAATCCACAGTCCTAACTCAGCTAATTCTGAACTAGATGCTTGATTTGACAAGTATTTTGCTATTATATTTTTAATTTCTTTTGATATCATCAATTTGCTTATATACTACTATAACGTTCCAAAATTACATAACCCTAACTTTTATTGTGACTTTTTTTATATTTTAGCAATAAATTAAACCAAATATTATTATAATTTCAAAATGGATTACACTTATATAAAAGATATTGATCTTATTACTGCTTTGAAAAAAGGTGAATCTAAATCGTATCGTTTTTTGGTTGAGTTTTATCATCACAAGCTTTGTTTATATGCCAGTGGATTGACAAATGATTCTAATCTTGCGGAAGATATTGTCCAGAATGTCTTTTTTAATATATGGCGACAACGCGATAAGCTTAAAGATGATTTTTCTGTAAAAAGTTATTTGTATAGATCCGTATATAACGAATTTATAGATCAGTATCGCAAAAATAAGTCTGTTATCGAACTTGAAAAGAAATATATAGATGCGTTAAGCACAATTGTTGAAGAAGATGAAAATTCATTAAATCAACTTATAGCTGCTGTAAAACAAGAGATAGAAAATCTACCATCTAAATGTAAACAAACTTTTATCCTAAGCAAACAAGAAGGTCTTACAAATATTGAAATAGCAGAATACTTAAATGTTTCTGTAAAATCTGTTGAAGCTCACATTACAAAGGCATTTTCATTATTGCGTAAAACTTTAGGTGATAAAATGCATGAACTTTTGTTTTTATTATTTGGAATACCTCAAAAAACATCTTTTAGCTAGAGCTTCTGCGATTAAGTTTTATTTTTTTAAATTCATTTTTTCTTTTAAGCGAGATATGTCTTTACTAATCTTATCCTCTAAAACCCTTGCATGGGATGTCGGAAACGTGGTAAATATGTATAGGATGTTTGCAGACGCCTCTGTTTTTAATCAAGATTTATCACGTTGGAATGAAAATAATGCAACAAATTGAAAATATTTTACAGACAACCCTATTGTTTATAGTTCAAAGTCTTGGTTGTTGACGGTTTTGCACATACCCATTGACCATATTATAGCTTTTTCCTAGCTTTTCTGCGAGCCAAATCTGTTTGATACCTTTTTCTTTAAGTACTTCTTTGATACGATTCATAGTTGCTGAAATAGTAGCCACAATATAACTAAAAATATCTCATTTTACGATTACTTTTTAGCTAAACCTTCTACCAAATATCACCACTGCCAAAATAGTAGTTATACCAACAGATATAGGGGTTAATACAGATTTGCTTTTAGTTTCTTTAGGTCTTTCTTTTCCAATTAATGACTCTGCAATTTTCAGTCGGCTCTTGTATTTTTTAACTTCAATCAATGCCTGTTTTAGGGCATAATTAGATTCATCACGGTCGTGAATGGCTTTATTCGAGCGCTCTTGCATTTGGGCTGCGAATTCATCAGAGGTGTCGCGTTGAGCTTTTAACTTTTGAATTTCCTTATTTTTCAACTCTAATGCTCTCTCTAATTTCAATTCTTTTGGAGTCGGTTGTCCAATTGTACCATAATCATTTTTAAAATTCTCTATAATGGTTAGTGCCCATTCAGATACACTCACGTTATATTTTGCTGCGAGTCTTACATATTCAGCTTTTTGAGCAGCAGAGACCCTTGTACTAAGGGTCACGTTTCTATAATGCATGTTGTTTTCCATTGTTTTTATTGTGTTTAAGTTATTAATCTACAGCCTGTTGGCTTGGTGTTTACTCAAGGACATTTCACAGTCTTTATTTTTACTCACTTTTCGTGATTATTTCAAAAAATAAAAATTATTTCTTTTAATAATTTCTCATTGTTTTTCTACAATGAGGTCATCGTTGGAATGCAAGATATGTATAAATTTTATAAAAAAACAGTAATATTACTACTTTTATTTGCAATTTTTTCGTTTCTTTGTTTTTATGGAAGATAAATTTGTTTTAGACCCTTATTTCGGTGAGACTTCAGACCCAGATAGTTTGATTAATTACATCTACACACCATTATTTTTAAAAACAAAAATTGATGTGTTATACTTTGATGTTTTAAACTGGGAGAAGTATGATTTGCTGGATATCGATTTGGGTTTAGGTACCGTTAAATCCGACTATAAAAAAACAGCAATTAGCTTTGTTCAATACGTTTGGATTAAAATGGTTGAGGCATTAATCAAGTATGGTTTTTCTTATGATGACATAAGAGCAATAAGAGCTAGGTTGAGTCAAAAATTGCATTTCGAACTTAATTACAACCAAAAGATTGCAGACAATAAAGTACTTCAAACGTCAAATAATCACAAAGAAGGCTATATAACCGAGCTAGAAAAGCTGATTTTATCAACAATCGCTCATAAAAAAAATTACACTTTTTTCTTTTATAAAGATGAGCCTGCAGATTATTTTCTGTTTGCAGATGATTTATTGGAGATGTTTCATGCTGTCGATGACAATTATTTCTTCCTTGAAAAATTCAAAAAAAACCATTTTAGCTTTTCATTCTTCAAAATATTTGAACCTTTTCTTCATGACGATTCAAATCAATTTGAAACAAGGTCAATTTCAATGCTATCGAATGAGGAAGACAAGGTGCTAAGAATGATTAGAAGGAATTATGAGGATCTCAAATCAATAACCATTCGCTTTAATAACTCAACGCCCACTCACTTAGAAATTAAATCCACAAAAAAGGTAGCTGCTCAAAGTAGAATTATGGACCACATAAAGAAAAAGGACTATTCAACTATTGTTATTCAAACTGTTGACGGGAATGTGGTCAACTTTGAAAACACTAGAAAATATAAATTATGATACTGAACACATCAGATCAATTGATACGTCACAATCCTATTGTAACAAGCAAAGGAATTGTACATACATCAAAATCATGTTATCAGATTATGAATGCAAAATCATTTTAAATAAAAACAGAAAAGAAAAACTAACAAAAAAAGAAGTACATCAAATCAAAGCTTTTTTTGAGCTCATAGCCATAACTCAAATAGAAGCCTTTCAAAACAAGAACCAATGAAAAGAGCAGTAATCATGTCAAGAGTCAGTAGTGACGAACAAGCCAAGGGGTTTAGTTTGGATGTTCAATATGAGCAGCTAACAAATTATTGTAAACGCAAGGATATTGAGGTTATTGCACATTATAAAGAAGACCATTCTGCAAAAGACTTCAACCGTCCAGAGTTTCAAAACTTTTTACGATTTGCAAAGAAAAATAAAAGCACTATCGATTATTTATTAGTCACCACTTGGGACCGTTTTTCAAGAAATGTCACAGATTCATTTTTGATGATTCGCAAATTAAAAGAAATGGGAATAGAAGTTCAAGCCATTGAACAACCTATTGATTTTAGTATTCCTGAAAGCAAAGCGATGCTCGCCATAAATTTAGTTTTCCCAGAAATAGATAATGACCGACGATCGATTAAAATACGAGGTGGTATTAGAGGGTCCTTAAAAGCAGGTCGTTGGTGCAGAATGGCACCTGTAGGCTACGTAAATAGGAGGGATGCAAATAATAGACCTATTATTCAGCCAAGCCCAAAGGCTAAATTTGTTCAATATGCGTATAAGGGAATCATAAAGGGGAAGAGCCAAGCAGCAATTCGTGAAGAATTGGCTAGTAAAGGATTTAAAGTCAGTAGAAATAATTTATCTCTTTTATTGAAAAACCCTGTGTATATGGGTAAGATTGTTGTTCCAAAAGAAGGGGAAGAGCAGGAGCAGTGGATTGAGGGAATTCATCAAGGAATAATCTCGGAGAAGTTATTCTATCAAGTTCAAGAGATTTTGGCCGAGCGTCAAAATAAAAGAAATAGACCCCATTATAATACGCTTCGTGAAGAGCTTCCATTAAGAGGTATCTTACATTGCTCAAAATGCCAGTCCAAAATGACGGGGAGTCCCTCAAGGAGCTGTACGGGTAAAAAATACTTTTATTATCATTGTAATCACTGTAAAAAAGAGCGATTCTCAGCAAAGAAAGTCAACACAGTTTTTGAATCTATTTTAGATGATTTCCAATTCACAAAACAGTCGAAAATACTCTATAAAGAGATATTAAAATCACTTTCTGGTACAAACCAAAAGAATATTTTGAGAAAAAGAAATAAGTTAGAAAAAGAATTAGCTTCTGCTAATCAGCGAATTGAAAATTTACAAGATTTATTAGTAGATGGAACTATTTCTCCAAAAGTCTATGGGCAAACATTAAATCGATATACAAAGCAGCGCGATCAAATCACGTCTAATTTGAATGGACTCAATACCTCAGATTCGGAATATAAGGGTCTTATTGAAAATGCATTTCAGCATTTAGAAAATTTTAAGCAAACCTACACCAACAGTGCTATTGCGCATAAAAAGAAGTTGATAAGTTCGATTTTTCCAGAAAAAATAGAATTTGACGGAAAAAAATGTCGAACTACGAGAATCAACGATGTGTTGAGGTATATCTTATTGATTGACAAGGAGTTAGGTGAAAATAAAAAGGGACAAATCTCAAAAAAATTGAGTTTGTCCCGTCTAGTGGAGACGCCGAGAATCGAACTCGGGTCCAAACAAGCAGCTCAAATGCTTTCT
>ERZ1048686.1290-NODE-1290-length-19752-cov-5.531451_pt1 | contig 19752 bp, 15 predicted proteins | sample MGYA00383099_ERZ1048686 | MGnify/ENA primary metagenome ERZ1048686 (study PRJEB29581, sample SAMEA5548369) | metagenome | biome: marine; feature: coastal; material: water | depth 25 m | study: Short-term variability in the microbial, nano- and picoplankton... | reverse complement strand
GACGGCTCCAACCTTTTGGCATCAACTTATGTTGGAGGGTCTGATTCTGATGGATTAAATACAGGGAATTTACATTACAATTACGGAGATCAATTTAGAGGAGAAATAACCATCGATGGAAATGGAGATGTTTATGTTTCTAGCACAACATATTCCTCTGACTTCCCTGTAAATAACCCCGTTCAAAGTTTTTTAAATGGTTCTCAAGATGCCATTTTGATGAAGCTTCCTCCATTGCTAAATACTCTTACATGGTGTACTTATTTCGGTGGCTCCGGTATTGAGACTGGAAATGCTGTTCAGGTTAATGATGACCTCGGTGCTGTTTGTATTGCTGGTGGAACAAACTCTAACACATTACCAGTGAGCTCAGGAAATGACCTCTCCTTCAACGGTGGACTTTCGGATGGGTATGTTGCCAAATTTAATAGCACTACCGGAGCAGTTTCGTCAGGAACATTCATGGGATTAGGAGAATACGATCAAACTTATTTTGTTCAATTTGATGTAGATAACTCCATCTATGTTTATGGTCAAACAGAATCAAGCTGGCCAATTACTGCCGGATGTTTTGGTTCACCGAATTCAGGTCAATTTATTAGAAAATATGATTCCGATTTAAATACAATAAGCTGGACAACCATGATTGGAGCAGCAAGTGGTCATGTAGAAATTTCACCTACCGCATTTTTGGTATCCGACTGTTACGACATATACATGGCTGGCTGGGGAGGTGTACTGAACTCAAGTGGTGCAGCCTCTTTCTCAACCACAAATGGCTTTTTAGTTACTAACGATGCCCATCAGAACCAAACCAACGGAAGCAATTTCTACATTGCTGTTCTAGATGAAAATGCACAAAATCTGAAATACGCCACATTCATGGGGGGAATGAACAGCAGTTCAAACCATGTGGACGGTGGAACAAGTAGGTTTGATAAATCTGGTAGAATATATCACGCGGTTTGTGCTGCTTGTGGAGGAAATAATTTTGGCTTCACTTCTACTTCTGGAAGCTACGCCGAAGAAAATTTAAGCCCCAATTGCAATATGGCGACATTCAAATTTGAACTAAGTAGCATTGAGGCTGCGGCGGCACAACCAGCACCGTTAATTTGTATTCCGCAATCCGTTTTATTCTTAAATGACAGTCAAAATGGAAATGCCTACATATGGGATTTTGGAGACGGAAACACATCAACAGAAGAAGAACCTATTTATCAATATACAGAACCGGGGTCATATGAAGTTCAATTGATTGTTTACGATACAACTGGGTGTTACAGTTCTGACTCGGTTAGTTTGATTGTCGATATTGGTGCGTTTAGCGGTGGTGTCGTCGATCCCATTACTCCTATTTGCCCCGGAGAATCATATCAGCTTGAGGCTTTTGGCGGGCAATTCTACGAATGGTCACCTTCAGGATTATTAGATGACCCAGCTTCATCATCACCAACAGCAACGATAGATCAAACAACGACATTTTCTGTTACGGTTTCTGACACTTGTGGATCTGAAACCCTGCAAGTAACACTAGAGGTTTTTAATAATCCTATTTCAATTTCTCCAGAAACTACTATTTGTTTGGGAAATAGTGTTCAATTAGAAGTATTTGGAACCGGAACCGTGGTTTGGGACCCTCCTATTTTTCTTGACAACCCTAATTCTTTTACCCCAATCTGCACCCCTGATACCACCACGACCTATCTGGCCACTGTCACAACGGACGAAGGTTGCGTAAATGAAGATACAACCACCGTCACTGTGTTTTTTGATCCGCCAGTTCCAATAATGGATGATGACGTAGAAGTATGTGTAGGAGCTCAAGCATCAATAGCCGTTTCAGGTGGAGACAGTTATAATTGGATTCCAGATCCATTTATTGTTTCATCAAATGGCTCTGTAGCAGTAATAAGCCCAATCAATAACCAATGGTTTTATGTTGAAGTAGGCAATGCTTGTGGCACTATAATAGATTCAATATATGCCAATGTCATTGAAATAGAAATTACTGCCGGTAATGATACTATTATTTGCCCAAGAGAACCAGCTTATTTATGGGCTGAAGGAGCCACTTATTATGAATGGCAGCCATCTGGAACTGTTGTCAGTCAATTTGGAAATGAAGTAACGGTCATTCCCAATTCAAGTACGAATTATATGGTCATCGGAATTGACGATAATGGGTGTTTTGATACAGCGTATGTTTATGTAGCTTTATTTCCATATCCATCTTTTGAAGTATCAAATGATGTTATTGCATTCTATGGTGATGAAATACAGCTAGAAGCATATTCAGACCAGGTAGGCACTTTTGTATGGTCTCCTGCCGAATATTTATCATGTATTCATTGTCAAAACCCTATCGCTACACCCAATCAAGAAATAACTTATGAAGTCACCTTTACTGACTTAAATGGTTGCTCTTCTGAAGAATACATTACAATTACATATGATGCAGTAGTCTATGTGCCTAATACTTATACTCCCGATAATGACGGAATTAATGATGTATTTGAAATTTCAGGTGGAAATATTCTCGAAATGGAATGCCTGATTTTTAATCGTTGGGGAGAACTGATTCATACCATGAATTCTCCAAATGATTCATGGAATGGAACTTTTAATGGGGTGAAATGTCAAGATGGTACGTATATTTGGAAATTGATATACACTGATTTCACAAATAAAGAATACGAACTTAGTGGACATGTCAATCTAATTAGATAAACAGTTAACACGTATGGGAGTTAAGGTTCATTTGTTTCAATTTAACCCTTTCCAAGAAAACACTTTTGTCGTATACGACCAAGAAAAAAACTGCGTAATCATCGATCCAGGATGCTACGAACGTCACGAGGAAGAAGTTTTATTTGGATTCATCGAAGAAAACAAATTGAAACCAATCGCACTTCTCAATACACATGCCCATATTGATCACATTCTAGGAAACGCTGCGGTCAAATCGAAGTACAATATACCATTCTACATACATCAAGAAGACCTCTCCACCCTTCATTCTGTTGAATCTTACGCACATGTGTATGGTTTTGAAAAATACAAAACATCCCCAGATCCTGATGATTACCTCATTCACAATTCAGAAATTTCATTTGGTTTAATGAAATTCAAAATCTACCATACGCCGGGTCATGCACCAGGTCACGTTGTCTTCTACAATCAAGAAAATAAATTTGTCATTAATGGAGATGTTCTCTTTAATGGCAGCTTCGGAAGAGTTGATTTACCGGGAGGGGACCTAGAAACGCTAAAAAAGTCTATTTTTGAGGTCATGTTTCATCTTCCTAACGACACAATTGTACATTGTGGCCATGGACCTGAAACAACAATTGGAAAAGAAAAAAAGGACAATTACATACATCAATTTTAGACGTGAACATAGCAATCAATTGTAGGCATCTTCTTTCTAACAAACTCGAAGGTTTCGGTAATTATACTCTTGAGATTTGTAAAAGAATCTGTAAAAATCATCCCGAACATCAGTTTTATCTATTTTTTGACAGACATTATTCGAAGGATTATATTTTTAGCAAAAATGTTCATGCCGTTGTCGTCGGTCCTGTAACAAGACATCCGATACTCAATGTGATTTGGGGGAGTATCTCTCTAAAAAGAGCTCTGGCCAAATACAATATCGATTTATTTTGGTCCCCTGACGGAATTTGTAATCTCCGAACCAAAATACCTCAGATAATTACGATTCATGATTTAAATTTTGAACACAATCCTAAAGATTTACCTTGGTTTGTAAGAAATTATTATCGAATTTTTTATCCTCGATTTGCAAAAAAAGCGCAACACATCATTAGCGTATCCAAATTTTCAAAAAACGACATCATAAAATCATACGATCTACCTTCAGAAAAAGTAAGTACCATTTATAATGGTGCTTGTGATCACTTTTCACCTATTGGTCTAGACGAAAAGAATGAAGTGAGAACCAAATATGCTTGTGGTAGACCTTTTTTTGTTTTTGTAGGATCAATTCATCCCAGAAAAAATGTAGAAAGACTACTTCAAGCTTTTTCTATATACCATAAAAAGTATACAGAATATCATTTGGTAATCGTGGGAAGCAACATGTGGCGCAATCAATCCATTCACATACCAACAGAAATTCAAGAATTTGTGACTTTTACCGGTCATGTAAACTCAAATGATTTGGCAAAAATAATGGGCAGTTCTTTTGCTCTGGTTTACCCCCCTTATTTTGAGGGTTTTGGAATACCTTTAGTCGAGGCCATGAAAAGTGGTGTTCCCATTGTATCCAGCAATAAAACATGTCTTCCAGAAATTGCCGGTGATGCGGCGATCTATTTTGACCCTTTTGATGTGGAAGAGATTTCATCACAAATGTCAAGAATTAATGAGGATTCAAACCTGAGAAAAGAGCTTGTTTATAATGGAAAAGAACGTGTTAAACAGTTCTCATGGGATAATACTGCTGAGAAAACCTGGAAGGTTTTAGAACAATTTTTGAGAAAATAAATACTTTTGTAATTCGGCTCCATAGTTCAATGGATAGAATAGAAGTTTCCTAAACTTTAGATCCAGGTTCGATTCCTGGTGGAGCCACTGATTTGCAGTTCTTTACTATATTTAGTATTTTAATATTTCATGACAGATAAGGATAAAATATTTATTGAAAGATGGTCAAAGACCAAAGAAAAGGGCAAGCTCAGCTTTATGCTTCGAGTAGGTGTTCTTTGGGGAATCATTACAGCAATTCTGACTCAGCTTTTCAAGCTAGATCATATGAGCTTTGAAGAATTATTTCTCAGTAAAATGTTTTTGATTAAGCTATTTGTTTTCTTACTGGCTGGTGTTTTTGGCTTTGCTCTGATTCTCTGGGTTCTTTCTGAAAAAAAATACATCAAGCTAAAATCAGCCAAGGGTCATTAAAAATCAAATTTGTATTATTAACAAACTGCTTATATTTTAATATGAAAAACTTTCTTGCTCTCTGTGTATCGCTAATTGGATTTGTTTTGGTCGGACAAAACCCAAATCCAAGTGCCTCGGTAGATTCTTATATTGAAAATGAGATGGATCTTGAACGTTTTCCTGGAGTAGCCACGGTAATCGTTAAAGACGGTGAGATTGTATGGCTAAAATCTTATGGTTTTGCTGATATTGAAAATAATATTCCCGTAAAAGACTCCACGATTTTCATGCTTGCTTCCATTTCAAAACTATTTGCGGGTACAGCGACTATGCAGCTAAAAGAAGATGAGCTACTTCAGCTGGATGATGATGTGAGCACTTACCTCCCCTGGACCTTTTATCATCCTATTCATGGAACTGTCCCCATAACAATCAGGCAGATTATGACACACACCTCTTCAATTCAAGACAATGGAGCGGCTATGGAAACTTACTATGATTACCCAGATCCAACAATTTCTCTAGCAGATTGTATGCAAGGTTATTTTTCCTACGATGGAGCCAATTATAGTGTTACTGATAATTTTTTAAATGATGTACCCGGTACTGCATATGATTATTCAAATATGGCAACTGCACTCAACGGATATGTCACTGAGCTCATTACACAAACCCCTTTTGATCAATATTGCAAGGACAATATATTTGAGCCTTTGTGCATGAATAAAACATCCTGGTTTATGGCAGACCTTGACTCCAATGAGGTTGCCCGCCCCTATTCTTATTCTGGAGGAAGCTATAACGTCAATGCGCATTATGGATTTGCAGATTATCCTGACGGTCAGCTTCGCAGCTCGGCACTAGATATGGCAAATTTTATGATCGCTTATTTAAATGGTGGCAACTTGGGCTCAAATACAATACTTTCTCCTTCTTCGGTAAATGAAATGTGGACGCAGCAGGTTCCCTCAATTGAAAATACGCAAGGATTAAATTGGTATCAAGAGGTACTTTATCATAGCGGAGGCACTACACCTTTGTGGGGGCACAATGGCGGAGAGCTTGGTGTTTCTACGGATATGTACCTGGACCCAAATACAAATATTGGTTTGTGTGTACTTACTAATGGAGAAGGCAGTGCGATTTACATTTGTGATGAGCTTTATGACTATGCCCTATCCTTAAATCCAATAAGTAGTATTGTTCCCGAATGTGGAGTTGCGAATATCCCTGAGCTTTCTATACAAAACAAAGAATTATTGAAGATTATTGATGTTCTAGGAAGGGAAACCATATTTAAACCAAATACTCCGCTCATTTATATTTATAGCGATGGGTCTTGTGAACGCATGATTAAAATGGAATGACCTATATAGAAGATTTTCAGTCTCGATTATAGCTACAAAAAAACCCACTCTTATGAGCGGGTTAAAAGATGTTCAGAATGTAAGTCTACAATCCTACTTACAGGTACATGTTTGCTCAACAGATTGTTCGAAACCGCCAATATTTTGAGTAAAGCTCATTGTACCTTCCAGGTTCTCTAAATCTTCATCACATACATCCGTTGATTCAAATGACTGCGTGGATGTCATCCCGCCTTGAGTAATCGTTTGTGTACAAGAGCAATCTTTACACTTACTGCAAGAAGAAATGATAAATAAACCTATAGCCATAGGCAAAAAATAAAATAGATTTTTCATGATTTGTGATTTTTTCTAAGATAGTATTTTCTCTAAAACAATTACTCTTGCACCGATACTCAAATTATAGTGAATTAATTTTTAACGAGTTTTAAAATTGATCTTTTATTGGAACAGCTTACTTCAACAAAGTGAATCCCTGGAGCTAAATTCTCTAAATTCATTTTCGAAACATTTCCTTCTATTTTTAAAACCTCTGCACCCAAGGTGTTAAACACCCTAATTTCTTCAATGATTTCATCTGTATAAATATTGACTTCTTCGTTACAAGGATTCGGAAATAAACTCAAGTCCATTTGTTTACTGACAGTGCCAATTCCATTTGAAAGAGGAGACTCTAAACACACTACCCAAAGGTCCTCAGAACCACTGTTTTGTTCGACATCAATATCTGAAGAAGAAGTCCATCCTGTAAAAAGAACATGGCCTTCTTCAGTAACCACAATTGATTCAGCTATATCGTTGTCCGTTCCCCCATAGTTTTGTTCCCAAATTAACTCACCACTATTATTAATCTTTCCTAACCAGGCATCCCACTCTCCATAATTCTCTCCTACATCTCCGTCAGAAGACTCTGAGAATCCAGAGTATATATATCCAACACCATCTGTAGCATGTGTTATAGCCCTAATCCTTTCAACTCCTTCACCCCCTAACAAGTTTGTCCAGATAAGATCTCCATCGCTATTTATTTGCATTACAAAGCCGTCATTTCCTCCCATTCCCTGATTAAGGAAATCATAATTAGAAGAAGTCGTTCGACCACAGATTAAGATATTTTCCTCATCAATTTTTAAGACATGTTCTGGAGAGTCTTCACCACTACCTCCGTAGTTTTTCTCCCAAATGATAAGGCCTTCATCATCTATACGGACCACCCAGATGTCTTCACCCTCATCTCCGGAATAATTATTCGAAACATCGAAATCTTCAGACTCAGTTCCAGATACCAGCAGATATCCTCCATCAGCTAATTGAATGATTGATGCCGCAAATTCATTTGAACTTCCTCCATAATTCTTTTCCCAAATCAGACTTCCGTTATGTTTCAAACGAATTACCCAACAGTCATAATTGAATTCGCCATTATGTCCAGAAACATCGCCATCATTAGATCTCGAATCACCTGCGACGATAATACCCCCATCTTCAGTCACGTATACAGATAGCGCCTTATCATCATTTGTACCTCCATATGTTTTAGTCCATTGAAGCGTTCCTTGACTATCAATCTTAAAAATCCAATAATCTCTTCCTCCATTATTTTGAGAGAGATCACCATCATTTGATTTTGAGTACCCTACAACTATGAAACCTTGATCAGTTGTTTCTTGAATATCCCAAATCACATCTTCATCAGATCCTCCATAAGTATGCTGCCAAAGCGTATTCCCATCATGGTCTATTTTGAGAATGACTGCATCTTTTTCACCCTGATTTTCATTAGGGCCAAAGTCTGAAGAAGATGAATTTCCAATAACAATTACTCCTCCATCGGTCAAAACCAATTTCCTTCCTTTATCCTTATCAATACCGCCAGCAGTAAACTCCCATTCTATTGGCGATTGGGCCAAATAGTTATAGCTAAAGCTTAAAAGAAAGAGTATTAATAATGTTTTTTTCATTTTTTTCAGTTTGATTTTAACAAAAATAGAGCTAAACTGCCAATACCGTCTCACGCCTAAAGGTGAATTGTATGGAAAGATACAAATACCACAGGAATCCTAAAAGACTTTGCGATTAACAAGGATGAGAAATAATAAGAAATAAGGGAATTGAAATTTATTAACTGCTGAAGTCCTTTTCGATTTGCACATTCGTACTTAATTTGAATCTGGATTTATTCATTACTAATATAATTTTGATATCAATAATTAATGAATAAAAAAAGCGCTCCGAAAAGCGCTTTTAATTATAAATACATTTAAGTCTTACTGAATAACCACTCTTTTTGTTACTCGTTGACCATTGATTTCAACAGTACACATGTAAAGACCCTCTTTCAAATTTAAGTTACTAAGTAAAATTTTAGTTGAAGAAAGATTTGAAGCAATTCTCACCAATTCACCTGTTGCCGAATACATTTCGATGGTATTTATTAATCCTTCTTTAGAACCAATTGTAATTGATTGTGATGCTGGATTAGGATAAATATCAATTGAGCTTTCCAATTGACTCATTTCGTCAATACTGTTTTGACCATCAAGGTTTGTTGCTCTAACAATTCTTCTACAAAAATAACCCATTGTTGAATCTATATAAGCATTGGCTTTCATTGGACTCATATCCGGATTTTGCGCTATTGCTGACATGTGTGCATCAATACCCGCTTGTGCTGGCAAACCTAATACGACAGAAGCTATGTAAACTGTAGTGGTTGAATCCCATAAATCCCAAGGAGAAGCCTCAAATGGATTTTGAGTTACAAATGGGAATACATTATCCACTGGAGCTCCAACAACTGTACCTCCATAATCAGTCATTCCTTGTGCATTGGCAGACGCCGCTTGCGCTGCTAATGTGTATGAATCTCCTCCAGCATTTACTGGATCTAATACGTCATTATTCCCTAGACTATTCGCTTTCGTCATTACATCGTAACTACCAGAAATATCTGTAGTAATTACACCAGCTGCAGCAACTGCAACATCTCCAGTAGTATATATTGCAACTGGGTCAGTGGGACAATGAACAGCACACATAGGAACATCTCCTGCTTCTAGCCAGCTCAAATCTCCTATTCCGCCACCCATACTACAAACCATATGGATGTCATTTGAGAAACCAATATTGCTTTCCACATTATAAAGTCCTCCGTAACCGTCCCAGTCACCGATTTCAGCTGTGTCAATGAGTGCAACAGGATTAGCTGGATCAGATAAGTCTAAAAATTTAGACAATTGTATCTCAGCCAATTTATCTACAGTTGCGTAACCAAGTGCCACCCAACCTCCTGAACCTTGACCAGAAAGAATGATACGAGAAGTATCGATACCCCAAGTATTTCCATTCTCGTAATCATTTCTGAAGAATCGAACCGCAGATTTCGTGTCTTGAATTGCTCTATAAACTGCTTTCATAAGACTTGCTGCTCTTTCTGATTGTGTCTGCGCTGCAGGATTCCATCCCAAACGGTATTCAACATTCGCAGCTACATAACCTCTTTTGGCATAGCTCTGACACATCGCAGCAGTAGCGTAATCATCTCGCATTCCCGTTGGGTTACCATTGTAAATAATTGGCGCAAAAGTCCCTGTATGAAGAACAATAACTAATGGTCTTTCCGTTTCCGTATCGCCAACTGGCTCATAAACGTCTACTTCAAGAGCAGGTATTCCAAATTGCCCTGTCGGAAGATAGGGTTGTGGAGGCGTTGCATTTGCCGCAAGAACCGTAAGGTTTTCAGCATAAACATTTGAGCTATCTACTGTAAACTCAGTAAATACCTCGTCAATATATCTTACTTGGGCAATAGAAGATCCAAAGCAAATAAATAGACAAATAAAAGGTAAAAGTATTTTTTTCATGTTTTCTTTTTTAAGTTGCTCTAAGATAAAGATTAAAATCAGAACTGAATAATTTTGATTATTTATCTTTCCAATCATAAGATAGGGAAAGGTATAACATGCGACCTACATAGGGTCCTCCATATACCTGTATGACTTGGTTGTTTAAAGCATTCGATGCTCCCAGCTTTAAAGTTAAATTCAGTTTATCAAAAAGCTTATTTACTTGAGCATCCAGTAATCCATAGGTAGGAATACTTCCTGTAAATTGAGGAGATCCTTCATATATGAATCCTTGAATCCATTTGTAATTGATATTGAATCCTATTCCTTTAAAATTTTTGATAGCGAGGTCTCGTCCTTTGAATCCAATATTAAATTTATTTGCCGGGGTATTGAAAGAAGGAATAATAGGATCATCGGATTGCTTATTTAAAACATTCCAAGAATAATTGCCATTTATAGAGTAATTGTCTCCTAAATAATAATTCAGCCCTACTGAAAGTCCCTGTGTCGTAATTGTTTCCTTAGAGTTGGTTGCGATACGGTATACGTCTTTTATGTAGACTCCTCCTAATGGCTGAACAAATATATCAGCGCCATTTACAAACCCAATAAAATTCGTGTAGAAATTGAAATAGTAATTCATGTCTAAATACATGTTATCGAAAAGAACCCCCCGATAACCGAATTCGATACACTTTACTTTTTCAGGTTCAATCGGGTCCAAACTAAAATAATCGAGGGTGTCTGCATTTTCAGAATAATAGAAATCCCTTAACGATTCGATGGTCACCAATGAATCATATCCTTCAATATTTCCAACCAGCTTGGCCCTACCGACATTGTAATACATGTATTGATTGAGTAAAGTAGGATTTCTTATTGCAGCTGAAAAAGTACCTCGCAAGGTATGTTTTTTATTGGGTTGCCAAATCAATGAGACTGCAGGTGAAGGCAAGAAATTGAAATTTTCATTTTTGTCAAGACGAATGGTCGCTTTTGCTATCCATTTTTCATCATCAAACTTTTTTTCAATACCACCATAAACTCCAAATTCTTTATTTACTATCGTTACACCGCTGGTATCACTAAATAAAGACCCTTGAGATCTGGGATTATAGATTCGACCATTACCACCAATAGTAATCTTCGCGAAATCGGTGTTAAATATTTTTTCTCCATGTAAATGATACAAGGCCGATTGATCTTGAATCCTTGATCCCCCCTCTAAAAAAGAGGTTTTACTTGTTATGTCACTTAAAAGTGAATCAAAGCGAGCCGTTCCCGGTTCGTAGAAATCTGACATACTCCAATTTTCATATTCACTGTTTGCATAATTTGCTGCTTCCTGATGCCAAACATACATGGAGTCAGGATTGGCAGAAACAACCGCATCAATAGCATCGATGTCAAATGGGACTCCTAATTGTGGTTCCCAAACTACGTTTTCATCCAAAGCTCTTACCCGATCAACTACATTTGAAGACCAATATTGACGATACCTTTCACTCCAGTCCCAATCTTCACCAGCAGCATCCTGCAAAAGGAAAGCCGTCAAAACTGCATCGTAAGAATTTCCTGCATCTTCATTTGTTGCATAAGCACGTATGAAAAAATCATTCTTCTTTCTTAGTTCTAATCTGTTTTGAAAAAACAAAATGTCTTTTAAACTAAATCTATTATCACCTTGATAAACCGTTGTTCCGGTTCCGAAATTTGAAGCTAGAACCACCTCTAAATCCGGGTTAATCAGATAATGAAGTGCCGCAGATGCCTTTAAGTTCTTTGTGTCGTAATCAACAATGTCTCTCTCCCAGTAACCTGTTCTGTGCCAACGACCTAAACCAGGTGTTTGCCATTTTGCTTGATTATCCAAAGCATTATTGATATTTGGTGATAAATTTTCATCTCCATATTTGTTTACGGCGTCATATCCACCAGGGTTGTCTCTATCTGTATCCAATCCCTCGACAGGACTTGAATTGTTGGCTTCCCAGTCATTGGCTGACAAGTAGGAAAAGTTAACCTTGAAAGCGAATTTATCTTCTCCCGCTTTGTTTTGAAAGGCCTTGGCATATCGAAATGAATACTCATTAAGTAGTCGCTCACCACCTTTAACGCTCGCACTAAACCCTTGAAACTTAAATGGGTTTTTAGTATACATACTGATCACGCCATTAAAGGCATTTGGCCCAAAGAATGCCGAGCTGGCACCGGAGATCACTTCAACTTTCATCAAATCTAATTCTGAGGCACCTAAAAAATTTCCTAAAGCAAAATTTAATCCTGGAGAAGCATTATCGACACCATCAATAATTTGAAGTGTCCTAACCGGAGAAGTGCTGTTAAAACCTCTTGTATTTATAACCTTAAAACCGAGACTTGCCGATGTCAAATCCACACCTTTCATATGGCTTAATCCCTCATAAAAGTCTGTGGATGGTGTTTGCTGTATATCGCTCAAGGACATTGTTTCAATGGACAATGCTGATTCTTTTTCTTTATCACTAGCAAAGCTTCTTACATTAACCTCTTCAAGGTTTAACGTTTTATCCGTTGATAGGCGAATCACAATGGGTTCAGAGGTGTTATCAATTGTTGTTTCGACATCAGCATAGCCCAAAAAAGAGCTAATCAATGTAACTGGGAGCTCAGCTTGTATTGATATCGTAAAAGAACCTTTATCATCAGTAAAAGCACCAGCATTCAAACCTTTAACCTTGACTTTTGCACCATCCATGGGCGCACCGGTATAATCATCAATAATCTTACCCGAAAGAGTCACTTGGGCTGTCATATTGAATGACAAACACAAAAAAAGGATGCAAACTAATTGTTTAAAAAAAGGTATCATATCTAATCGTTCTTTACAGACTTGATAAATATAATAAATAAAGACTGAGTTTAACGAAAGGAAGCTCCCTCGAAAATACAAATCTCATTAACCAGAAAGGTAATGTTCTAATTCACAAACTCCCCAATCAATAAATCACACCAAACAATCGTTTATAAAAAAGTTACTTCACCATTTTCAACATGATAAACGGCACCAACTATTTTAATTTTTCCTTCTTTTTCGAGATCAGACAGTAGAGTGCTTTTTTCTCGAATTTCAATTATGGATTGCAAAACGTTTGATTTCGTTACTTCTTCCACTTCAATTTCTCCAATCCGTTCTTGAACTTCCTTTATTGCTGGTTTCACTTTACTCAATAAGGCCGTAATATTTCCAAGTTCTACCCCTTGACATGCAGCAGTAACTGCACCACATTTGGTGTGCCCAAGAACCAATATTGCTTTTGAGCCTGCAACACCACATGCATACTCCATGGAACCAAGGATGTCCTCATTAATGATGTTTCCGGCGACTCTTGCACTAAAGACATCACCAATTCCTTGATCAAAAGCAAGCTCAACAGGAACTCGCGAGTCGATACAACTCAAGACAACAGCATATGGAAATTGACCTTCACTCGTCAGACTCACTTGGACGTGTAAATCTCTTTCCGTTGTCGTTTTATTTAGAAACCTTTGGTTGCCTTCTTTTAACATCTCAATAGCTCTGTCAGGAGAGATGCCATCCTGAATTTCTTTTGTTATTGTTGACATATTTTTTTTATTAAATCAGATTTCTTTAATACTCTAAAAACTCCAATTATGTAATATCTAAATTTATTATCTCCACTTTTATATTCCGGTCTGGCGCTCTAAAATTGATGAATTCTTCTATCACTTCTTTCACGTCTTGATCAATATACTTATTCGATGAACCATCTATAACAAGCTTACTATTATTTGGAAGGTCTCTAAATGTTTCCAGCATTCCAGCTTTATTTAAAAATGATACGTTTTCCTTCAGGGTCAGGGTTGTTATTCCTGATTTACTCGTCATGCTGAAATGAATCTTCAAATATTTATTTAATAAGAAGATTATTGCTACACCTAGACCTATGAGAATCCCAACGAGTAAATCGGTAAACAAAACTCCAACAATGGTGGCTACAAATGGGATGAATTGATCGTATCCAAGCTTATACATGCCTGTAAAAAGCTCTATTTTAGCCAGTTTATAGCCTATAGAAAGAAGAATTGCCGCAAGGGCAGCCAAGGGAATATAGTTTAAAATACTTGGAATAAATACAACTGATAAAAAAAGAAGTAAGCCATGAAATACTGCAGATAGTTTAGATTCTGCACCGGACGATATATTTGCAGAGCTTCTCACGATTACTTGAGTTACGGGCAACCCACCTATTAAACCGCTAAAAACATTTCCAACACCTTGTGCCTTTAACTCCCTATTGGTAGGTGTTCTTTTTTTCTTTGGATCAAGTTTATCAGTGGCTTCAACAGAAAGCATGGTCTCCAAACTACCTACCAAAGCGATTGTAAAACCAATAATATAGACATTTGGATCTTTCAGATAATTAAAATCAGGAAAAGTAAAAAACGTAGTGAATTCATTAAACGAATTAGCCACTGGTAAATTCACCATGTGATCACTCGTTAAGATCAGATTTGGAAAGTTTTGTTCAAACAGAACATTAAGTAATGACCCGATCAAAACGACCAATAAGGCTCCTGGCACAAACTTGAAAAACTTAAGTTTATTGAGCTTCATTTTGTCATAGACTATCAAGATGACTAAAGAAACCACTGCTATAATCACCGCCCCAGGTTGAAATGCCCGAAAAGAATAAAATATTTCTGAAAACGTATTGTGACCATCACTTTGTAAAAATGCATCATCTCCAAAAAAGTCTGCATCATAACCTACAAGATGAGGAAGCTGTTTTATAATTAAAGTAATACCAATTGCAGCTAGCATTCCCCTGATCACGGAGCTAGGGACATAATTTGCAGCTATTCCTGCTTTAGAATAACCGGCTATGATTTGTAATACTCCGGATAAAACAACAGCAACTAAAAAGGCTTGGTAGCTTCCAAGCGTTACAAATGCCGCTAAAATTATGGTAATTAATCCTGCTGCCGGGCCCGAAACCCCAAGTCTTGAACCACTTAAGATACCCACTAACAGACCACCAATGATACCGGAAATTATACCTGAAAAGATATTCGGCAATCCTTCGACCCCTTCTACACTTGTAGAGGCCAATCCTATTCCTAGGCAAAGAGGTAAGGCAACCAAAAATACGACAAGTCCTGCAGGTATATCAGACTGCCAATTTTTAAAAAAATTTGATTTCATGTTAAAGTTTAAAAGTTTAAAAAAAAGATTTGATCGTTTTTAAACTATAACTTCTGGAGGTGTAAAATGTTCTTTTTTCTTTGAACTACTTTTTGACAAAAAGTAGGAATAATAATTTCTATCTGACTCTTCAGAAAGAGCTAAATACCCTAAATCTTCAATATAATCACTCTCTCCATCCAATTCTTGCTCTTCATTCTCCTCATTCTCTTCATTGTCTTCATTTTCGTCATCAGTTTCATAATCAGCCACGTCTTCATCATCTGAAGAATCATCGGTGTCGTTATTTTCACCGTTTACATAATTTACTGAATGAATCGAAAAATTCTTTACTGCAGAGGAATAAACCATTGCGATCTGAAACACAAATAAAAGAAGGTATAAAACCGATAGATATTTTTGAAGAGAAGGTTTCACATTACAAATTAGTCACCCAAATATACACATTTTACTATATTACATCAAGCTCTTTTCCTATTTTGATAAATGCATTTACTGCTTTATCAAGCTCTTCTTTAGAGTGTGCTGCTGAAATTTGAGTACGAATTCGTGCTGCCCCTTTAGCAACAACAGGGTAAAAGAAGCCTATTGCATAGATTCCTTCCCTTAATAATCTATTCGCAAATTCTTGAGATAAAGCCGCATCATATAACATAATAGGTACTATGGGAGAATCGCCTTTTTTAATGTCAAATCCAGCTGCGATAATCTTTTCTTTAAAATAGCTGGTATTTTTCTCCAATTGATCTCTTAATTCAGTCGAAGAGCTAAGCAAATCAAAGACTTTAAGAGAAGCGCCAACAATTGACGGGGCCAATGAGTTAGAAAAAAGATAAGGTCTTGATTTCTGCCTAAGCATTTCAATAATCTCTTTCTTACCGGTTGTATAACCACCCATAGCGCCTCCTAAAGCTTTTCCCAATGTCCCCGTGATGATATCAACACGATCTAAAACACCGCAATGCTCAGGCACTCCGCGCCCTGTTTTCCCAATAAAACCAGCTGAATGACACTCATCAGTCATGACCAATGCATCATATTTGTCTGCTAAATCACATATTTCATCCATTTTCGCAATGTCGCCGTCCATAGAAAATACACCGTCGGTAACAATGATTCTGAATCTTTGATCTTGTGATTTTTTCAATTGTTCTTCCAAGTCAGCCATATCGGAATGCTTATAACGGTAACGTTGAGCTTTACACAAACGTACTCCGTCGATAATCGATGCATGGTTCAACTCATCTGAAATGATTGCATCTTCGGCTGTGAATAGAGGTTCAAATAACCCCCCATTTGCGTCAAATGCAGCTGCATAAAGAATGGTATCTTCAGTTCCGTAGAAATCCGCAATTTTATTTTCCAAATTTTTATGAATGTCTTGAGTACCACATATAAACCGCACAGATGACATGCCATAGCCATGAGAATCCAAGGCATCTTTCGATGCTTGTATCACCTCAGGGTGTGACGATAAACCTAGATAATTGTTTGCACACATAATTACAACGTCTCCTCCATTACTAACAGAAACTTGGGCTCCCTGTGGAGAGGTTATAATGCGTTCTCGCTTTAACAAACCATTTTCCTCAATTTGAGAAAGTTCATTTTCGAGATGGTTTTTCATTTTTCCGTACATATCTATTTTTTTCTAAATTGTTTAATCTTACTATTGAGAAGGTTAAAGAGAAGCTGAGCTTCCTTTTGATCAAGTTTTCTACCAAACTGTTTTACTTTGCCAAAATATTCAAAACTAAAACGCTCTCCACCACTTATCCATGGAGATGCCTCCCACGCCGACTGTAATGATCGCACTTCAGGTATTTCAAATTTAAAGTCTTTAATATTACCAAAGTAATGAGGAACGGATTTACCGTATTTCAAAAAAGATTTTTTGATGTAAAAAGCATCTTCATTAACCTTGATGAGCTCTTTACCGAACAAACGCCATAAGTATGATTTGGAAATACGAAAAGCATAATACAACCAAAAGACCAAAAAGACATAAAGAATAATACTTTCCTGTTCAGTTAGCTGTAGTGCAAATAAAGACCAAACAACGACAAATCCAATACAGTACCACATTCCAAGCCAAGATCCCATTAAGATATTGATAAGAACATTGTTTTCAGGAATAATAATTACCGTTGTACTTTTGGGAGTATCTTCAAAACTGATGCGACTACCGATCCACTTCATAAAACAAAAATAAAAAACCCCTAAGAATTCTTAGGGGTTTAATTGTAATAACTTTCTTTTAATAGTTCCACACGTCGTGTTCCCACTTCCGTATTTCTCCTTTAATTTTCTCTGCCTCTCTGAGGGCATCAACACCAAATCGGTAATCTTCGATTTCACGATCAAATTTATCTGAAGTCCGGTATATCTGAGCATTGAATTTACGTTTCCAAAACAGATCATCAAAGGACATCCATAAGGCATCTGATTTATCGTTGTATGTATAATAGTTTACAATTACGTTTCTCAACTCTGGAAAATACAGCCAAAACATCTCTAGTTGAACCGTACTCACGGCTTCTTCTCTAAGGGGTGTATGTACTCCATCTTGAAAGAAAACCTCATTGCCCAACTCGTCTATGGCAACTAAATTCCCCCTGAAGTTTGTAACACTATCCTCAAAAGTGTATTTTGCCACAGGAGCAATTGCAATGATTCTCTTATCTAAAATTGAACGTTCTTTATCGAAAAACCAATCTTCTTTAATGTTATAAGCTATGATTCCTTGTGATGATTGTAATTTTAAAGCCGCTGGTTTAACAACAAATCCATTGACATCATTTGCAGATTCATTCCACCTCAATTCCAAGTCTGCCTTTTGTTCATCACTAAAGAGCATAAGATCAGATTCTTCAGGAGGGTTATTCATTTGAACAATTGAATCAAACCAACCTTGAAAATCCAAGCTTGAACCTTTATCTCTTACAAGAATTTCTGAATTCGTTGCCCCAAACATATCAACAATATTAATAGATTCAGGCTTTCCCCTACCCGTGGATGAAATGAAGGAATTAATGACTTTCTGATAAGCCTGATTGGCGAAATAATCATCTCTACTTTGCTTGTTTACCGGATACTTAAACTGATAGCCGTCTTCCATTCGATACTGTTCATTACTAACTACAGTGTAATCATACGGTGAGTATATGGTTAGGTCTCCCAACATAATGTGTCGTAAAATCACAGTCCACAACGACCAACGTTCTTGATGTTTTGTCCAAAACGCACCATCAACCTGCTCAGGAGAACGTGGCAATTTGTATTCATCCTTAAATCGATCAAAGGGGAAAAATATTTCATGATTCAATTTCTCACGAGCATCAATCCTTGAAAAAACGCGCTTGGACCATACATAATCGGCTAATCTCACATGCTCATATGGAATAGCACTCCTAATCGGCACCTCGTCTTTGATAACGACTCCATCAATGATTCCCCCATCTAGAGTGTTATAAGGACCTCTAGGTGAAACATCTTGTTGTGCCAATGACATGAATGATACAAGCAAACTAAAAGAAAAAACAAATACTTTCATAACTTTTTTATTTAATACGTACCACCACTCGAATGGTTACAATTACACCGCCCTTCTCTATCAATTTACTTTTACAGCTCCTTGAATGTTGTATACTTTACCATTGTCAGAACGCCTCACACGTAAATATATACCCGCAGTCTTACCTCTTTTAACCGATGCAAGATTGGCTGCTGTAACTCTCTTTCCTGAAAAACCAGAACCGTTAATATCTCCACCAAGAACAGTGTAAGTGACACCTTGCAATGGTGATGAAGGAGGAAGACCCACATTCAAGAAACCACCACGATCTTTTGAAATAGAAGGGGTCAAAACAACAGGTTTAGGGAATCCTTTAACTTTGTATTTAAACGAACCAAAACTAATAGAATTACCGTCAGCGTCTTTTCCCGTTAGCGTGCTACTTTGATTTTTTTTCCTTTATACTGTGTGCCAGCTGTTGTCCACGTAGCTGATGAAGCACTTGAACATCCTGAACAACTAATATCAGAACTTACAACACCCGCTGCAGACCACGCTACTTTATTCGGCCAATCAGTATAAAGTACTGAAACCTCAGGTAAAGAAATTGAACCAGCCTTTGTTACAACTTGTAATTTCGTGCTGTATTTAGCCATTTTCATCTGACCATTTTTATCTTTAATAGCAACTGACCCTGTCAGTTCCATTTCTCCTCCACTAGGAGCGGTAAATTCAACAATTGCTTTTCCGTCTCGTGTTTCTATGACCGTGCCTTGATTAGGGTTTACAATCGGTTGTTTTTCTGTATCATAGGCCACCATCATAACATCCATTCTCATCGTAGCTCCTGCAGCAGCAGACGGCGGAGCAAACGCCCTTCCTTCTATTGCGTTAAAGCTGAATGAAGGTTCA
>ERZ1048686.1289-NODE-1289-length-19753-cov-8.532592_pt1 | contig 19753 bp, 19 predicted proteins | sample MGYA00383099_ERZ1048686 | MGnify/ENA primary metagenome ERZ1048686 (study PRJEB29581, sample SAMEA5548369) | metagenome | biome: marine; feature: coastal; material: water | depth 25 m | study: Short-term variability in the microbial, nano- and picoplankton... | reverse complement strand
CTATATTCGAATCTTCCAATATGGCTGTAATCCCATGATTCTGAAACTTCCATAGGAATTCCCAGTTCTTGAAACATTTTCCTTTTCGCAGCATGAATCACACCTTCTTTTGCATCATTATTTTCAAATTCAATATCTAATGGATGACTGCAGCAACTATTAGCCCAAATTCCAGGGAATGTTATTTTTTCTTCTGCTCTTTGTTGCATAAGGAGCCTATTTTCTGAATCAAAAATCAGTACACTGAATGCTCGGTGTCTTATTCCAATACCTCTGTGGCAATCGATTTTACTAGCGGAATTAATGATGTTATCATTTGCATCTACAACTAAGCACATTTCTTCCATCATCTCTAGTTGTGATGAATCTAGCCTGTTCAGACTACTATCTGGAATCTCTCTTACCATATTTCTCATATCTCCGAGGTGGTTACATATAATAGATGCTTCATTAAATAACTTTAGTTCCTGTAGTATTACCCGTTTGAATAAGTTCTTCGATTCTCTCTGGTTTTCTTCCATCAAGCATCCAAACGTTTGGTATTTTTTGACAAATAATGCTGGCACTCTCAGCCTTCAAGAAAATCCCTCCGGTTACATCTTGTGATTTTTCATGAACTCCTATTATTTTTTGGCCTTTAGACCAAATTGGAATAAGTTCTGCTCCTTCTTGATTTGGAGGCTTAGTCAGTAACCCCTCAGTATCTCCTAAAAGGAATATACAATGGCTAATTTCAGGAATTTCATTACAAATCCTAACCATTAAATCATCCCCTGATAATATTCCAAATTCTCTTTTATCATTAATGTCAACTACATCTCCAAATGTCACGTGAATAGTATTACTATTATTTTCCTTAAATCGATTAATATCTCCATTAAATTCTGGTCCCAGACCGTTAGCCCAGAGTGAAGGCGGATGAGATATGCTATTTATTCCAAATTTCTTCAAATTATCTAGGACTATTTTGTTTAGTTCTAGCATGTCACGTCTTACCTTTTCAACTGCAATTCGTTGCTCTTTTATGATATTTTCATCATATCCTGCGGCTAATTTCCATTTTTTCGCTTCTAAATGACCGAAAGATCCGGCCCCGTGGACGATTATCACTTCGTTTCCTTTTCCCAAAACATTCGCTATGATTTCACACACAGAATCTAGATTTTGTGCCTTGATTGTTTTCAATTGAGTTTTATCTGTGATTAACCCTCCGCCAAATTTAATCACGATTTTATTATTAGCCAAAGTTGAACCCCATATACTTCGAATCGTCTTTGGCATATTGCTGTATTCATATATTACTCTGGTGAGACTCAAAACGATGGGTTCATTTCCGAGTGGATATTCGAAAGAATATGGCGGAACTATCCGATATTGAAAAATTTCAGCGGTGGCTTCAATCTCAATTAGATGATGTGGGGTCAATTGAAGATGTTGATGAGAAAGAAAGACGTCAGATTCAGTTAGAATCCTCAATTCAAGAAACTATTAATTTCAGGAATCTTATGTCACTTGTAGAAGACATTGCTCCTCCATTTGTAGAAAGAGAATCTTCAGTAAGAGTAGTATCTAATGATGAAGTAGTCAAAGAATCTTCAGGTAGTTTCTGTTCATCTTGTGAAAAACCAATAACTCCAGAACTAGATTTCTGCATTAACTGCGGAGAGTTTCTGTAATTATTCTTCTTCTTCTACTACCCATCTCGCCCTTGCAACTTCGTATTCAGGGTGATCATTTTCAATCTTAGTTAGATATCCTGAATCAACTGATTCAACAAGGTAAACCGTTACTCCAGCATGCCAGATAGTTTCTCCATCTGCAACCATTCTTGCAGTATCAATCTCTAATATGGTTGGTAAATTATAGTGGACTTTCCCTGCTTCTGCTGCAGATCTGATGCTTGATGATAAGTGAACATGCGCTCTTCCGCTAGGTGTAATTCCAACTTCAAGTAAGTTCTCAGCTTCATCAGGGTTACATGGATAGAACAATGACGTAGGTATATTTTCCGTTGGTAAGTCTAGTTCGATCTCAAGTGTATGACCATATGTTGCTCTAATCATGTTACCTCTGACTTCATATCTTCCTTTCCCATCAGTTTCTGAAACAGCCCTAAAGTGATGAGGTCTTAGCCAATGGTATCTCCTCTCATCTTGTTTCTTGAATCTGCTAATTATATCCTTAACATCTACCCATCCGTTAATATCCATCTCTAGATCAAATTTCTCTGGAGCATGTCTCAAAATCAATGCAAGTCTACGAGCAAGACTATCTCTTTCTCTAGATCTTAGTATAAATTTCCCTTCTTCATTACATGCTGGACATAGGTTGTCATCGGAGTAATATCCGTGTCTTGTGCACTCTCTAATCATATTATCAGATACTTCGAGTTTAATTTGGTTCAAGAACCTCACGGTTGATATAGTCTAAATTCATAATCAATTACTTTGCCAATTATTATGTTCTATGGCGTGTCCCCTCACACATGAAAGCAGTAATTGTTGATTGGCTTAGGTCTCCATTTCATAGAGCTCATAAGGGTAAATTAGCAAATATTAGGCCTGATGAGTTAGCAGGTCAAGTGATTAGGGAGTTAATGAAAAGAAATGATATTTCAGGTTCAATGATAGATGACTTAATTCTAGGTTGTGCATATCCTGAAGGGGAGCAAGGTTACAATATGGGGAGATTGTTGACATTTCTTGGCGACTTGCCAAACACTGTCCCTGGGACCACAATAAACAGACTTTGTGGTTCATCTATGCAGGCAATTCTTTCTGCTGCAGCACACATAGAAGTTGGTTGGGGTGAATGTATCTTAGTAGGTGGTGTTGAGTCTATGAGCCGCGTCCAAAGACGTGGTTTCAACTGGAGTCCATCTCCTGAATTAGAAGTTAAATTTCCTGATGCTTACATGGGTATGGGGATTACCGCAGAGAATGTTGCTAGAGAATGGCAACAAACACGTATTGAACATGAAGAGTTTGCACTTTCATCACATCAAAAAGCAGCAATTGCTCAGTCTAATGGTTTATTTTCAGATGAAATTGTAAGTATTCAAACAGATGATGGCGACATTAGCCAAGATGGATGTATCCGTGGCAATACTACTCTGGAATCGATGGCTCGACTGAATCCTGCGTTTGGAGATGATGGTATAGTTACTGCCGCAACTTCCTCCCCTCTAACTGATGGGGCTGTATTCATGATAGTTTGTAGTGAAGAATTCGCTGCTACCAATAATCTCACACCTATCGCCAGAATTGTTGCAGGTTCAGTAACTGGTTGTTCGCCAGATGTTATGGGTATCGGCCCAATAGAGGCTACTCGAAAAGTTCTAGAAAGAGCAAATTGGGATATCGAAGATGTTGATTTATTTGAACTAAATGAAGCGTTCTCAAGTCAAAGTTTAGCGGTTATAGAGGACCTTGGTATTGATTACAAGAAGGTAAACTTACATGGTGGTGCATTGGCTATAGGGCATCCATTAGGTGCATCTGGTGCTAGAATCACAGGCAAAGCGGCTAGTTTACTCAAATCAACTGATTCAAAGCGCGCAGTAGCAACCATGTGTATTGGTGGCGGTATGGGAATAGCCATTGCCTTGGAAAAAATTTAATTTTTTCAATATTTTAATTAACCAAATTGCCATTACAGTTTGGGCATTTATCTGCTAACGATAGTTTGCTTGGAATTACTGCTAATAGTGTTGAACATAATGGACATGTTGCAAAAACTTCATCTTCTTCCAGTTGACTATTTAGATCTCCAATATTTTCTTTCACATTATTATACCAGTTTTTGTATGTTGGATTTCTTATTGTCTTAATTCTGCGAAGTGTAGAAATTGAGAGAAGTAATAATAAAATTCCTTGGATTGTATCTGAGTTATCGCCTCTTCCTAAATCTTGTAATCCAACTAATACGAATATCACTGATAAAATTAGTAGCAAGAACATACCCCATAAATCACCATATTTTCTTCTATTTTTGAATGTAATCACTCCAAATATAGGTATTACTAAAGTTAATGATATATAGTTTGGAAGTAATATCAGAATGGGTGAAACTATGAAAATACCTAATAACAAATCAACGATCATGAATCTATACAGGTGTTTATGCAAATTTTCCATCACCATATTCGACATCCAAAGCCCTCCTATGTCTATCTACTGTTGCGACGAACTCATGAATGCTCCCCCTCTGCGAGGTGTGTGGTAAAAGACACAGGAGTAGTCGTTCGTGGCTCCAGTATGAAGGGTAAGAAGGTGCTTTTCTTAGTTTCAGGCGGCATAGCCGCAGTTGAATCTGTACGTCTCTCCAGAGAATTAAGGCGCCACCAGGCGCAACTAACAATCATGATGTCTAGGGATGCCGAAAAAATTATTTCACCATTGGCCTTATCTTGGGCGTCAGGTCAAGATATACTTACTGATTGGAATCCTAAGATGCAACAGTTAGAAAATTATGATACAGTTCTTGTGGCTCCAGCGACAAGAAATACAATTTCGAAGCATATTCATGGGATTATGGACTCTCCCCTAATGATGGCACTTTCTGCTGCAAGAGGAAACCGTACTCCAATTGTATTTGTGCCATCGATGCATCAAGATTTATTTGATGATCCAGTAACAACGGAACTTCTTGAAAAACTCATTCAGGAAGGGAGCTATTGTATTATTGATTCTGAAAAAGAAGGTCGAAGAAAGCAACCTTCTCCAACTGAAATTGTAGCTAAATTAGCAAATATTACTAATTCCAGTCTCCCCAACCGGAAAAAAATTGCAATTACTCTAGGGGCGACTCGTGCTCCAATAGATTCGGTTCGAGCAATACAAAATGCCTCTTCTGGTAAGACAGGTTGGGCAATAGCTGAGCATTTATTCATGATGGGGCACGATGTTCGTTGTATTGTTGGTAAAACATCTGCTTCTTCCTCATTTGAACTTCCCAATATCATAAGAGCCGGTTCTCCAGAAGATATGTTGTCAGAATCTATTAAAATAGCAAAAGATGATTCCAATCCTGATGTTTGGATCCATGCAGCAGCAGTTCTAGACTATTCTATGCCTGCCGAATCAGGGAAACGAGCAAGTGGTCAAGATAGTTGGAATATTGAATTAAAGCCTACTTTGAAACATATTTCCGAACTTTCTGATTATGTTGGTGAATGTGTTCGAATTGGCTTTAAGTTAGAAACTAGTGTGTCAGAAGAAATTTTAATTAAGAAATCTTTAGATCAAATTTCAAAATATGGAGTTGATGCAGTAGTGGCTAATTTATTAGAACAAATTGGTGATAATCAGTATCCTAGAGCGAGATTTGTAATCCCAGATGGCAGTTTTAAACTATTAAACAGCCAGATGGATTTGTGTGATGAACTAGAAAAATTCATTTCTTGATAGACTCTATCTGCGGCACATTCAAGCATAATCTAAGGTTGCAAGCAATTATGGGGAAGCATGGTAAGGCCAAGAGAGGAATACCTCCTAAGTCGGATTTTAATGCCTGGTACCCTGCAATTGTAGAAATTTCAGATTTAGTCGATAAGAGATATCCTATCAAAGGAATGGATGTTTGGAAACCTTATGGCTGGTCTACAATGCGCTTAATTGATAGTTTAACTCGTAAAGAAATGGAAGAATCGGGCCATCAAGAATATAATTTCCCACTCTTAGTTCCTGAAGATCTTCTCGAAAAAGAGAATCAACTAGTTTCACGCCTCAAAGCAGCAAGAGAATTGGGAGTAGATCCATCAGAACTTAGAATGGATGAAGAAGACTCAGGGTTCAAGAAAGAAGTTTATTGGGTAACAAAGGGCGGAGAAAACGAACTAGATATCCCTATGTTTTTACGACCTACATCTGAAACTCCTATGTACACTATGTTTTCTCTTTGGGTGAGGAGTCATGCTGATCTTCCACTAAAAACATTCCAAATTGTTAATACATTTCGATATGAAACTAAGCAAACACGATCATTTATTCGTGTGAGAGAAATTCATTTCTTTGAAGCTCATACTGTGCACAAAGATGAGCAGGGCGCTACAAGACAAATAGAACAAGATGCAGAAATTGTTCAAAGACTAATGAAATCTTTATGCATGCCAGTTATCGTATCAAAAAGACCTGTTTGGGATACGTTCCCTGGTGCATGGTACACTACCGCAGTAGATGCCGTAATGCCTAATGGACGCACACTTCAAATCGCAACTTATCATCATTACCGTGACCAATGGGCACAAGCATTCGATCTAAATTATGAAGATGCAGAGGGTAATACGCAGAATTGTCACCAAACTACATTTGGTATGTCTGAAAGATTACTCGGTGCAGTTGTAGGTATGCATGGTGATGATTCTGGGCTGATATTACCACCCTCAGTGTCTCCATACCAAATAATCTTGATGCCTGTTGCAGCCCACGTGAATGAGCAAGTAATACCTAAGATTAATGATCTAGCGAAGGAACTTAGAGGTTCTGGATTCAGAGTTCACGTTGATGATAGAGATATCAGGCCCGGAGGTAAACATTACCATTGGGAAATTAGAGGCGCTCCAATAAGATTAGAACTTGGTCCTCGTGATTTAGATGCGAATAAGTGTGTTTTATCTCTAAGAACAGGTGGTAAAATAGAAGTTAGTTTAGAAAATCTATCGCAAACAATAAATCAGTACTTAGATGATATTTCTGAAACATTACTGAATCGCTCATTAAATAATAATTCAGAATTGGTGCAAAAATTCCCTGGGATTTCCTCTAAGGATTCTGGTTGGGAATTAAATTCTCCAATTGTGGATGGTATAGTTTACGAGTTAGCATTCGATGGGAACGATGCTGATGCTGAGGTTTTAGAGAAAATAACAGGGCTAGCATTACTCGGTGATTGTGTGGAACCTTATCCTGAATCAATTCCCTGTGCTATTACTGGAAAGTTAACTACTCGAAAGCAACATCTTGCTCGAATGTACTAATTATTTCTTCTTTTTTGTCATTCCGAACAAAGAGATGAATGCGAAAATTACCAACAACATGCCATCAATAATTTCTCCTTCACCTACTTGTCCCCAAGAATCAATATTTTTGTAGTTTCCAATCTCAGTTAATTTTAATCTTGGATTATCTTCACAAAGTTTTGTCGTTTGAATAGTTGACATGGTGCTTACTTGTGTACTCTCGTAACTTCCTCCAGCAGTAGCTATTATTGTCCCATTCAGTAATAGTTGGGATGAATACGAATATGGTTCTATTTGCACTGTAGCATTAGTTGAGTGTGTGAATGAATTTCCATTTGCAATCATATTGATTCCCCCACTACTGACTAATTCCTGTGATCCATTCTGTGAGATATCCCATGTGATTGAATATTCTTCGCCTATTGTGACATTTTTAGCGCTCCAGAATATGGTTAATGTATTCCCATTAACTGCTGGTGTAGCCACGAGTTCCACATCCCCCATTTTCTCTGTATCTTCGCACAAACCAAGTACTGAATCGATACCAACGAAAATGTTTGAGCTAATAAGAATCAACCCAATTACCCCTACTAACATTACAAATGTCCTTCTCCCTCCAGTTCGTCCCTTTGTATCTAAAATTTCTTCTTTTAAATCAGATTTTGGAATAGGCAAAATTACATCGTGCGTAAATTCACTATTTCCTGAAGGTTCTAATTTTTCTTCGACTTCTTTAGGGCTAATGATCCCGATTTCATCTAATGCTTCACTCCCATAAATTCTTTCAGCCAATTTGTAATATTCTTTGTAAGACTCTAATTCTGAAGGATCCATTGACCCATCAAGTAAGTCTCTGAGTCTTTCGGCCTCATTCATTAATTCACTTTCGAACCTCACTCCTTCATGAATGAAACCCAAGAAAGTATCTTCTTTGCTTAATTATTTACGCTTTATTACTGCGTGACATGCATTAATAATAGCATTATAATTAATATTCAAATGTGCCATTAATTCAGATGTGCCGCCACTCTCTCCAAATCTATCATCAACACCAACCATTTCTAGCGGAGTAGGTATATTCCTGGAAAGGTATTCTGCCACTCCTCCTCCAAGACCTCCTATAACTGAATGATCTTCCACGGTTACTATGCAGCCGCATTGTTTGGCTAAATCTTGTATTAAGTCTCCATCAAGTGGTTTTATTGTATGCATATCTACTACACAAGCATTTATTCCATTTTCAGATAATTTCTGAGCCGCAATCTTTGCCTCATTAACCATTACTCCACATGCTATAATTGCGACATCATTTCCTTCTTCGATTATGTTTCCTTTACCTATTTTAATATTAGATACATTATCTTCACTGTAAACTCTAGGTACCTTATTTCTTGCAGTACGCGTATATGATGGCTTGTCGTGATTAAGTAATTGTAGAGTCAATTCTTCAGCAGATAAATCATCACAAGGATGCATCACAGTCATATTCGGTATTGTCCGGTATATTGCTAAGTCTTCTATCGACTGTGCACTACTACCGTCAGTACCTGTATGTATTCCTCCGTGACTACCACAGATGTGGACTACTAATCCTGGTCTGGCAATTCCATTTCTCACCTGTTCAAAAGCTCTTTCTGTGAATATTGCAAACGTACTTGCGAATGGTATTTTTCCGGATGATGCCATTCCCGCAGATACTAGCATCATATTTTGTTCGGCAATTCCCATAGAAACGGTTCTTTCAGGGTTTTCAGCTCTAAATAGGCAGGATTTAGTTGATTTACCCAAATCTGCCTCAAGTACAACAACTCTCGGATCAGATGCTAATTTCAGTAATGCAGAACCATAACCATCTCTCGATGCACCGCCTGATGATGGAGCACTCATGATAATTCCTCCAATGCAATAATTAGTTCATCATCACTAGGTGCTTTGCCATGAAATGAGGGATTATTTTCCATAAATGACACCCCCTTTCCTTTGATAGTATGGGCTACTATTGCATAAGGTTGACTCTGATTATTACTCGCTTCATTAATTGAATTTACAATTTCGGTCATATTATGCCCATCTATTTCTAATACCTTCCAACCAAACGATCTAAACTTTTCTCCAATGTCGCCAATTTCCATTTGAACTTCCATAAAATCATCGTTCTGTATTCTATTACGATCAATTACGACATTTAGGTTACCCACTTTATGGAAGTCTGCAGCCATTGCAGCTTCCCAAATTTGCCCTTCTTGAGTTTCTCCATCTCCGATCATTACCCAAATGTTTCTTTCACTTGAATCCATTCTAGCTGCCAATGCACAGCCTAAACCGAATGAAAGCCCCATTCCTAAACTTCCAGCAGAAAAATCAACTCCATCTGTCCATTTCATGTCCACATGTCCTTGGCACGTAGAACCCAAAGTCCTGAAGCTATCAATATCGCCTTTCGATATCACTCCTAGTTGATGTAACATCGAATATACTGCTGGACTTGCATGACCCTTGCTCATGATGAACCGATCTCTATCTTCCCAGTCTGGATTTTCAACATTAAAACGAAACTCCGTTCCATATAATCCAACTATGAAATCTATTGCTGAAAGAGAACCTCCTGGGTGTCCCGCTCCTGCTTTATGCACCATTTCTACAATGTCGACACGACATTTCCTTGCTATTTCCATTAATTGAGTCTCACTTTGGCTAATAATAGCACCCCATTTGAACACCTGTCGTTGAAATTGGCTATTGATGGTTTGCAGTGATGTAACTCCTATTGACAAATACATTGGTTGATATTTGACAAGCATTACCCAGTGTTCGGAGTTATCATGATTGATGTACCACTATCTGGCAACTCTGAATGGAGAAACACGCTAAAAACTCTTCCTTTGCCGCTTTCTGTAGAAAATGACCCTCTTTTGGTAGAGTGTTTAGAATCAATAACTAGTGGAGGTTATGTTGATGTTCAACAGGGTGTCAAACTTTTCGAATCTTCTAATATTTCGGGTATTTCTGCTTTAGCCGATCTAATTAAAAAATCAAGATTTGGTAATTATGTTTACTTCAATGATAATTTACATGTGAATACAACGAATATTTGTGTTCTCGCTTGTCGCTTTTGTGCTTTTAGAAAAGGTCCTCGTCACAACGATGCTTATGCATTATCTGTAGATGAATATTTGCATCGAATAGAGCCATTCAGTCAGGTCATTGATGAGGTACACTCTGTAGGAGGGCTTCATCCTGATTGGACTGTGAATTACTATGAAGAATTATACAGAGCTGCAAAAAAAACATATCCGAATATACACATTAAATCATTGACTGCTGTTGAGGTCAAACATATTGCAACTCGTAGTGGTATATCGGTTAAGGAAACTCTTTCACGATTAAAATTAGCAGGTCTTGATTCATTACCTGGGGGTGGTGCAGAAATATTAGTTGATAGTGTACGTGATAGAATTTGCCGGGGTAAAGAATCCTCTGACGAGTATCTCAAAATTCATGAAATAGCACATGGTTTAGGGATTAAAACAAATTGTACTATGTTATTCGGCACAGTTGAAACTGTTACAGAAAGAGCAGTTCATCTCTCAAGGCTTCGACAGCAGCAAGATTTGAGTAATGGTTTCCAATGTTTTGTTCCATATCCATTCTTGCCTGATAAAACTCGTCTTCCAGAGGCTCAACTTGCTTCTATGAATGAAATAATCCGAGTCATAGCCATTTCAAGGATAATGTTAGATAATATCCCTCATATCAAAGCATATCGTATGAATATTGGCAGTCATGTTGCCTCAATTGCACTAAATTCTGGTGCTGATGATATTGATGGAACAGTAAATCATGAAGAAATAATGCATGAAGCCGGCAGCTCTGCCAGATTAGATTCAGATAGTGACGAATTAGCCAAATTAATAGAAGATATTAATTCAGTCCCTGTAAAGAGAAATACAACATACACCGATTTTACTCAATATAAGAGAAAACCAGACGGTGGAGGGCAAAGTCTTCCAGTGGCCCAATCAGCGTAGTGATAGAATGTCTTGGGAATCTGTACTCGGTCGTGTCGCCTTCGCAAATTGTGACCCTATATTTGATGGATTACAAGATAATTGGAAGATTCTCCCAGCACCTCCTGCGTGGCTAACTGGCCACCTTCTTCGAAGAGATTGTCTAACTGCCCCAATACCTGCTGCTGATTACGCCAAACATTCAGAAAAGTTACTTCTATTGCCTGATTTAGGAATTGTAAGTAAAGGTGATGTTGGATCGGTCCTTCTATTTGGGGCACGACCTATTGATCAGATGAGAGATATAGCATTGCCCTCCGATTCATCAACATCTCGCGCTCTGCTCCAATGGGTTTTACGTCGAAATAATTTGGACCCAAAATTCCATGAAACGGGCCCAGATCTTGTTGCAATGTTAGAAAAATCAGATGGTGCCTTATTAATTGGCGATAGGGCTTTAATTGCTGCTAAAGAAAATCCTGAATTAGTTAAACTTGATTTAGGGGCCGAATGGACTCAAATAACTGGTTTCCCTATGGTTTTTGGTGTATTCGCCGCTCGTAAAGATTCTAATTTGAGTAAGTTGAATAGAGCGAGGAATGATATGGTCAATCAGTATAATCAATTTCTTCATGACGAATCATGGAGGGATGAAGTAATATCTCGAACTTCTTCTAAGTTAGGATTCTCAATATCTCGAATTTCAGAATATTTTTTGGTCGAAGTACAAAATAAATTAGATGATGAATCTAAAGAAGGACTTGAACATTTTTTGAAAGAAGTTTGTGGAATGAATAAAGAGATTGAATGGCTTTCATCTTAAGAATAATTTAATTCTTTACTTGAGACATAATTCAGTAAATCGATTGCCACTTCACAAGATTCTGCTACTACTACTTCAGAATCATCTTGGTATTTTCTTAATGTATCAATTGCTATCATATCTCCAATCGCTCCTAATGCCTCTGCAGCTTCATGACGGACCATAACGTCTTCAGTTGTATCAGATAGTCTATCAATCAATGATGGGACTGCATGTGGGTCTTGCATTTGTCCTAAAACATAAGCAATTTCGTGTTTGAGTAATGCAGATTCTGAGTTAAATGCATTGGTCAAAGCATCTACTGATTCATGCCCACCTATATTTCTCAAAGCAAATAAGGCCCTCATTCTTTGGAACATTTTCTCATTTTCATCAGATAATGTGTTGCTTAAATTAGTGATATTTGATTCTTGACTCGGTGGTGCTGGATCAACTGAATCAAACGGACTTATTTCTGGTTTTTCCCGGCTTTCCATTCATTCACCTGATCCTATGAATTGTATTCCGTCGACATCTAACTCGCTATCAACCATCCCTATTCTTTGGCCTTCTTTGAGGAACAATCTGATTGCATCTCTTCCATCATTTCCGTAATCAATTGTGCGTTCGTTAACATACATTCCTACAAACTCTTTGTTAGTTTCATCATCGATTCCTCTACCCCATTTTTTAGCGAATTCTAGTGCACTATCAGGATTCTCTAATGAATGTACTATGCTATTTTTGACATCTTCTGTCAATGATTCGCATAACTCTATTCCGAGATCTTTTCTTACCACATTTCCACCGAGTGGGAGAGGTAATCCTGTTTTTTCATTCCACCATATACCTAAATCTAGAACTAATTTCACACCTTCTGACTCCCATGTTAGTTGCCCTTCATGTATAATTAGACCAGCATCATATTCTCCACTAGCGACCTTCGGTAATATTTCATCAAATGGTACCACTTCAACCTTCACATCTCCCCATGCTAGGAGTAGAGATAAGTAAGCACTAGTGCCCAAACCTGGGATGGCGATTGTTTTTGTTTTTGCCTCCTCTTCACTCATTTCTTTATTGGATATAACCATAGGTCCATATCCTTCGCCCATGGATGCTCCACAATTCATAAGATGATATTTTTCAGCAATTAATGGGAATGAATGTATGCTAACTGCCGAGATTTCGTATGTTCCTTCCATAGCATGTTTGTTCAAAGTCTCAATATCTAATAGAACATGTTGGTAGTCTCTACCTTCAGTATCGATGGCTCCAGTAGTCATTGCATGGAACATGAATGCATCATCTGGGTCTGGTGAATGGCCGACTTGAAACGTCGTGGGGGCTGTTGACATGATTTAGCGGTAGAAATCTAATACTAAACTGTGTGTATCTCTGTATGTTGAATGGTAAGGATGAATAGTGGCCTTCTTTACGGTCAAATCATGCCTGACGCATCAAAACTATCTACAGCCACCGGACAGTTAGGTCCAGTATGTGCAATAACCGGTAAAGCAATGACTTTTGCAGAGGCTGTTGTGTTAGATGATAAATTTGTATGCTGGGAGGCATATGTAGAGGCTACAGGCGCTGATTCAGCATCCGATGGTAAGTATGTTTCAGATTTAAATCTTGAATGAGCGAACCTCAACTTAATTTGCTACCTACTTACTAACTGCTCTATGGTAGAGGGCTGGAGCCGTTTCGCTTTGCGTTTCAGCGACTATTATAAATCTCTAGACCACAATAGTTTATGGGTCCCTCCGAGATTGAGAAGCCGTGAATGGATGTTTATTCCCTGGGGGTCAAAACCTCCAGATAGGCATAGAGGTTTTATAGATAAAAAAGGTCTATCTGATTACCTTAAACAGAGGGCACCTCACTCTTGTTTCCATAGTACTGCTTATTATCGATTACCCAATGAAAGAAAAATGATTGATAAAGACTGGTTAGGTGCTGATTTAATCTTCGATTTAGATGGAGACCATTTACCCGGTGTTTCGGATAATGACTTCCCTACAATGATCTCTAAAATTCAAGAACAAGCTTGGACACTTTGGTCAGAGTTCTTAGAACCAGAGTTTGGTTTCAAGGAAAAATATGTTCAAACCTCTTTCTCAGGTCATCGTGGATTCCACATACACGTACGTGATCCCTCACTATTACATATCGATTCGAATGCACGTAGGCAATTAGTGAATCATATAAGAGGTGAAGGAATTAGTGTCCAAACAACATTATCTGGCCCAAATTCGGGTTGGCAAGATAGGATAAAACATGGTATGAGTTCTGTTACTCATAAATTAAGAGTTATAGACGAAAAAGGCCCTGATCATAAGTTATATCTTGATGAACTTGAGTTGGTCCTAGAGAAGAGTGCTAAGTCACCAACTACATCTGGTAAAAAAGTGTCACGTAATAAAATCAAAGAAATCGCAGAGTTAGCTGACGATGAACGTTTAGGACGTCTGAATAGAGATAATAAATTACGTGTGTTTGGAGAAAAAAATACAGCTATATTTTGGAATATGGTAAAAGGAGATAGTTCAGTAGTTCTTGGTTCGGCAGGTGAAACTGATGAGGCAGTAACAGTAGATGTAAAAAGAGTTATCAGATGGATTGGTAGTTTGCATGGGAAATGCGGTTTGAGAGTAACTGAAATGCCTTTAGAACGTCTTAATCCAGAATCATCTAACTCATTTAACCCGTTGGAAGAATCAATAGTATTCTCTTCCGATAAAAAATTCAACATATTGCTCAATAAAGACGATGTAACAGCTGAACTCGCAGGGATAAGGGTAGAAGGTAATTCGGGAGATAGACTCGAAGTAACTGAATCTCTAGCGACATTCTTGGTTTTGAAAGGTTGGGGTTCGATTGTTAATTAGACATATTTTGAACACTGAATCACAATATGTTGAAGAGTGATTGGGTACGGAACGCTACTAGTGAGCAGTATGGGCGAGGACGGAGACACTCAAGATAATCCTCAAGGAATGCCTTTACCACCTCTCCCTCCAGGCATCTCTTTCCCACTACCGCCTCCTCCACCTCCGCCTTCTTTAGAAGTAGAAATAGAAGAAAATATTACCGAAGATGAAGTTATTTCAGAAGAACCAACTTTCGATAATAACGATAGTCCCCAATCTAATGATTTTAATTCACATTGGGAAAGAAGAAAAGCATCCGATCCTAATCTTTCAGTTGGTAACAGAGAGAGTATGTATGGTCATATAGATCGCATTGCAACAGGAGAAGTAGGAACTCTTTTAGATCGTTTCTCCAATCGTTTTGGTTCCGAATTAGATAGAGAAATTATTGTTTTGAGAAAGAAGCAACAGCAAGAAATGAGAGCAATTAAGCCCACTGTTGAATTAATTCAAGCACCTAGTGAAGAATATTTGGAATCGGAAGAAGAAATATCTACAGGAGATTCCGATGATTTCGTAGCATTTTTTGAAGTTGTAAATAATTTACTTGGCAATATGGATGATGCATTCGTGAATGATTTCATAGCATCTGAGTCATTCTCACTATTCGAGAAGGTAGGTGCCGATCCATCTGTCGTGACTGATGAGGAAAAATCTCTTTTCTTTAACATGATAAATGATGTACTTGGTAATTTACCAGATGATAAGGTTAACGAATTTATCGCATCTCCCGAATTTTCTATCTTTGAAAAGATGGGTGAACTATACGGGGAATGATATTTATGGGATTATTAGAAAAAGCAGGAAATATCCAAGCAAGTGAGAAAGAACCAGTCAAAGTGGAAAAGGCTGAAAAAGAAATTAAAGCATTTGATGCCACAGTAGCAAAAGCTGTAGAGGCACCCCAAAATACAAAGAAGGCCAAGAAAGCTAAGAAAGTTAAAGCTGCTAAAAAACCTAGGGCTGCTAAAGCACCAAGAGTCAGGAAAGAACGTGTGCTCAAAGAGTTTCCAGAGGGATTCGATGAAGTTAACAAAGCTAGAGCGTGGTTTCGTTCTATAGTCGATTTAGCATTGAATTTTTCATTATTCGCATTTTACCTTGCTACTAATATCGTTGCAGGTGGGGCTTCTGATTTGACATATATACTAATTGTAAGCTTACTTCTACCAATTGCTAACCTTATAATCATGCCACTCAAAACTGGAAGGACAGTTGGCCAATGGATTACTACTACAAGATATGTGAATTCCCGAGGAAAAAATCCTCCATTCCTATTCCATCTTTTGAAGAGTTCACCCGTGGTCTCGTATCTAGCAGGTTTTGGTGCCTTCATGCTAATAATTTCAGCATCTACAGAATGGACAAATGGAATGATTGGTGTGGTTTCAACTCTAGTTATACTGTTCTTACTTATTCCAGGAGATTGGTTATTCAAGAAGCTTCACCAGCAATCCTTCGGTATCTGGGAATTTTTGTTTGGTGGAGTATGGAATGCTCGAGCACAAAAAGGAGAAGGCGGAACTGGTAATAAATTGTTCCAACGACTCGAATCTCTCAGCGATTACACAGAGTCTAAAGGTTGGCTTGAAGATAAAGATGAGTAATTCTAGCAGTTCTATGTCTGGAATGTTTTTATCTATAAAGGCATGAACAAGTCTTCAAAAGTAAAGTGATAAATTAACACTTGTGTCATTATTCAGTTCTGCAATCGTAAGCCCCTCTGAAGGTGCCGATAGTTGGCATTTTGTGGCATACGATCAATTGAATCTGAGATTATTGCCTAAATTTAGTGATCCTCATTCACTCGGTTTAATTTTCATTGAAACATCTTGGAAAGCTGAGCAGTTGCCTTATCACAAGCAAAAATTAGCACTACTCCTGTCTAATCAACGTCATTTTGCTCTAGAAATGCAAAGTATCGGGCATCCAATAAAATATATTTTTAGTGATAAAGAGTATTCTGAAATACTAAATGAATTATTTTGTGAAATAGGAAAAATATCTGTTCTCAGTCCCGCCGAGCTTTCACTTAGGAAGTCAATTATAGAATTAGAAAATTCTGGTAAAGTAGAGGTTTCCCCTCATAAGGGCTGGCTTACAAGCAGCGAGGAGTTCAAATCTATCATGGGTGATAACCCTCCTTGGAGAATGGATAAGTTCTACCGCAATATCAGAAAAAGTCACCAAATCATGCTAGATGAGAAGCACAAACCATTAGGCGGGGCTTGGTCATTGGATAACCAAAATCGGCATCCATGGGATGGTTCTGTAGAATTACCTGCTAAAATATCGTTTGTAACTGATGAAATTACAGAAGAAGTAATTTCCCTTATTGAAACTAAATTCAGCCATCATCCAGGGGAAATAGTCAGAGAAAATATTCCATCTTCAAGTACTGATGCATCCAAACTATGGGATTGGGCTAAGGAAAATGTGATGTTTAGTTTCGGTCCTTTTGAAGATGCAATGACTAAAGAACATAAGACATTATTCCATACTACAGTATCATCATTACTAAATCTCAATAGATTAATGCCCAAAGTATTGCTTGATGATGTGCTGGAAATGGAAATTCCAATAAATTCCAAAGAAGGTTTTGTACGTCAATTAATTGGATGGAGAGAATTCGTCCGACATGTTCATGAAATTACAAATGGATTTGAGATTATTGATGTTCCTTCTCAATCACGTAATGCTGCTGGTTGGCCTGGGAATTGGCCTAAATCTCGTATTACACCTAATGTATTAGGTAATGATTTAGAATTACCATCAGTATTTTGGGGAGAAAAAAGTGGAATGTTGTGCCTTGATAGTGCAGTCTCTGATGTTATCAATACAGGCTATACTCACCATATACCGAGGTTGATGGTTTTATCTAATATTGGTAATCTATTAGGTGTTCATCCTCGTGAACTAACCGACTGGTTTTGGTCAATGTTTACAGACGCATATGATTGGGTTGTTGAGCCAAATGTACTTGCAATGGGGACATATGCTGTAGGTGATATAATGACAACTAAACCATATGTCAGCGGCACCCCTTACATCAAGAAGATGGGTGATTATTGTGGAGATTGCTCACTCCATTTCAAAAAATCATGCCCAATTTCTGATATGTATTGGAACTTTTTAGAAGAAAATAAAGGTATTTTTTCAAATAACCATCGAATGTCTATGCCTATGCGGGCATTATCTAAAAGAACATCATTAACAAAAAATAATTCTAAGCAGGTCACTGAATATGTCAGGTCTCAGCTATCTAAAGGTCTTGAATTAGATCCTTTGATTATTGAATCAATTAAATATAATTAATTTGATAAATATGTCATTTTTTCTTAATATCCGGCATATAATTGATTAGTGACAAAGTCGAGCGAGAGTCATGGTAGACTTCCAATTCTTTGATAGTTCTGAGTCTGAAAAGTTCTCCGAAATATGGAATCAGATATCCGAATTAAGGTATCGCGTATATTCGGACGAACTCAAACAATATGAGAATAATCAGCAGCAAGTACTAGTAGACCCTGGTAAATACTTTATTACATGTTTAGATAATCAGAAACTAATTGGATATGTTAGTTTAAATCCACATAGTACTAGCGGTTTTAGAATTTCGAAATATTTCTCTGATGAAATAATGAATGAAAATATATTTTCTAATTTAGTTGGAGATGTTGAAACTACTTATGAAGTTCGAGCACTTACTGTAGATCCAAATTTCAGGGGGCAAAAAATATCTGAAGGATTAATGATTCAAGTGTTGAATTTTCTCTATCGTAAAGGAGGTACCGATATAGTTGCTATGGGTCATATTGATGTTCTGGGCTTGTATAAGAAAATTGGTATGGAAATATTTGAAAAAAGCTCTATTTTTGTAGGTGATGCGGAATTTAAGCTCATGCATATGGATATTTCAGAAGCCATTAAGAAATATAATCACCTAATTGAGGTAGATAATAGTGATGATATTTGTTATCATGGAGGTGCGTCCTGGGATACTTCTGGATTTGATTTTGAACTAAGAGACTCTTTAATTGTTGCAGACGTTTTAGATAGCCCTTTCCCTCCATGCCCCGATGCCCTAGATATAATTAGAAATCAACTAGAAAGATGTTGTCAAGAATCTCCACCTACTCATAGCGAAGAACTAGTTAATACAATTTCTAATGTTAGAAATGTCGATAAAGATGATATCATTGTTTCATCCGGATCCTCATCTCTTATGTTTTCATGCTTACCTAGATTATTAGACATGAACTCAAAAGTTTTGATTTTATCACCAATGTATGGTGAGTATGAACATATACTAAAACATGTAATAGGATGTGAAATTACCATTTTCCCTCTTTTTGAAGATCAGGGTTTTATTATAGATTCAAAAGATTTAGTAAGTATTTCTAGAGAACATGATGCGGTTATTTTGGTTAATCCAAATAGTCCAACTGGAGTATATTCGGATGCTATCAAGAATATAGTTTTAGAAATCAATGATACTGATTTTAGCAGCAAATGTAAATTTATTTGGGTTGATGAAACATATATTGATTATGTAGATGAATCCGAATCATTAGAAGGTTTAGTTTCTGATGTCGATAATCTTATTATTTGTAAGAGTATGAGTAAATGTTATGCTCTTTCGGGTTTACGTGTAGCATATATCGTCAGCCAAAAATCTAATTATTTGAGAAAATATATTCCTCCTTGGTCTGTAAGTTTACCGGCCCAACTCGCCGCTATCTCCGCTCTAAATAATCCGGATTATTACCAGAACAAGTATCATATCATCCACTTTGAGCGTGAAAAATTTTCCCAAGGACTAACAGAAATCGGGTTCAAAGTATTTCCTGGCGTTGCTAACTTCTTACTCACAACATTACCAATTGATTCTAATTATTCTTCTTCAAGTTTCATCACTGAATCTCGTAATCTTGGACTTTTTGTTCGAGATGCAGAAAATATGGGTGTGACCTTAACAAATAAGTCAGTCAGATTTGCTATACGTTCTTCTGAAGAGAATAATAGAATGTTATCATTAGTTCGAAAAATCATA
>ERZ1048686.1287-NODE-1287-length-19764-cov-6.828758_pt1 | contig 19764 bp, 14 predicted proteins | sample MGYA00383099_ERZ1048686 | MGnify/ENA primary metagenome ERZ1048686 (study PRJEB29581, sample SAMEA5548369) | metagenome | biome: marine; feature: coastal; material: water | depth 25 m | study: Short-term variability in the microbial, nano- and picoplankton... | reverse complement strand
TTGTGGAAAAACGTATAAGGATTTGCACTGATGGCAAAACAGGTAACAGGTCAAGCAAAATTTCAGGTTCCAGGTGGTCAAGCGACCCCTGCTCCTCCAGTTGGCACCTCGCTCGGTCGATTTGGTATTAATCTCGGTCAGTTCGTTCAACAATTCAACGACAAGACTAAGGAAGCTGGCGGAATGCCTATTCCAGTGGTTGTGACCGTCTACAATGATCGATCATTTGATTTTGTTACAAAAAGCCCCCCAGCGGCGGCCTTATTAAAAAAGGCAGCTGGTCTTGCTAAAGGTTCTGGCGTTCCAAATAAGGACAAAGTCGGCAAAGTGTCAGTGAATCAATTAGACGAGATCGTCAAAATGAAGTCGGCAGACCTCAATGCACGAGATGACGAACATGCTCGTCGAATGATTGCCGGAACAGCCCGTAGCATGGGGATTACTGTCGAAGGTTGAAAATCGGCAGAAACCTGCAATAATCAGAGGTTCCCGTAAGCACAAGCTTCGTTGTTTTAGCACTCTTCGAATGTCGTTTGAGTCCTGCGAAAACAAACCGAACTGCGGCAGTAAAGAACTTACACAGCTCAAAAACTGTCATACATAAAATTCATACCCAATTTACCATCTCTACTACAGAGGACTCGAAAGTGCGACTCACCAAACGCATGAAAACTGCTCTCGCCGCAAAACCGGCCGATGATGCCTTGCTTCCACTCTCAGAAGCTGTTGAAACGCTCAAGAAGTTTCCACCGACAAAGTTTGACCAAACAGTTGAAATACACATTCGGCTTGGAATTGACCCCAAGCAGGCCGATCAGATCGTGAGAGGATCGATTGTTCTTCCGCACGGAATCGGTAAGTCGAAGCGAGTTGTTGTCTTTGCTAAAGGAAATCTTGCTGACGACGCAACTGCTGCCGGAGCCGAAGAAGTTGGCGGTGACGATCTTGCAAAAAAAATCAAAGGTGGTTGGACCGATTTTGATGTTTGCATTGCAGCCCCAGATATGATGGGGCTTGTTGGCCCTCTTGGAAAAGTTTTAGGCCCACGAGGACTTATGCCGAGCCCTCGTGCTGGCACTGTTACTGCTGATATTTCCAAAACCGTACAAGAGTACAAAGCCGGTAAAGTTGAATTTCGAAATGATCCAACTGGCATCATTCATGCTGCGGTTGGTAAGGCAAGTTTCGATAGCGAAAAACTTGTTGACAACATTCACGCGTTTCTTGAGCAGATTCGTAGCATGCAACCAGCCGCCGTTCGAGGCCAGTACATTAAGTCAGTTGCCATCTCTGCAACCATGTCGCCTGGCGTGATGGTGGCTGCTTAGTTTCTGAAATCAAATTAGTAACTCTTATTTCTCCTTTCACGACAAAAACAAACATCGGAAGAAAACATGAGCAAGCTTGTCAAACAACTCATGATGGACGATCTGAATTCCCGACTCCAAAATGTGGGAGACGTCTTCGTTGTCTCACTTGGTCGCCTTGATGCTCAAAAAACAACCGAGCTAAGGCTTACATTACGGAAAAAAAACATCAACCTTCAGCTAATAAAAAACACTCTCGCAAAGCGTGTCCTGCTAGAAACACCGCTTGCACCTGCCCTTGAAAACCTGAGTGGCATGCTGGCTCTTTGCTGGGGAGGTGAAGATGTTGTTGACCTAGCGAAAGAACTCAATCGCCTAGCGTCACAGAGTGATTTTGAACAAATCGAATGTCGTGGTGGTGCGATGGACGGTGCGGGGCTCGTTGCAGGTGACCTTGAAAAAGTCGCCAAGTGGCCCACTCGAACAGAACAATTATCGATTTTATCGGGCCAAATGCTATCCGCTGGTGCTTCACTATCTGGGCAACTTGTTGGTGGTGGAAGCACGCTAGCTGGCCAGATAGCAAGTCACGTAGACAAACTTGAGAACTCAAGTGATGAAGCCACCGCGGCTTAGGGTGGTAAAAAAACAGTACAATTTTGGGAAATTTTATAAAAAATAGTCAAGTCCAGAATTTTTAGACTAGTTATTATAAAATTTAATGGTAAGAAAAAAGGCTTGAGAATTTGTTGAGAAGATAAGTCCTATCGTTCAACGAATTGAAAATTAGAAACACGGATAAAACACTTCCCGGCGAATGCGTGACGGGAAAAAAAGTCAGAACTACGCACATTTGAAGGCCACTATGGCTTATTTCTTGAGGGAAAGGATCGCGATCAATGGCAACGGCTGAAGCAACAGAGTCTACCCGGGAATTTTCGACAGATACAAAGGAACTCGGTGACCGTATCGTTGGCCTCACGTTGAAGGCGGCAAAGGAATTATCCGATTACCTCGATGAAGTCCATGGTATCCAGCCTGCTTCCGGTGGTGCCGTCATGGTCGCTGCCGCTGCTGGTGGAGACGGTGATGGAGAAGCTGCTGCTGAAAAGACAGAGTTTGACGTTGTTTTGGAATCTTTTGGTGACAATAAGATAAGTGTCATCAAGGTGGTACGCTCAGCAACTGGACTCGGTCTTAAGGAAGCAAAAGATCTTGTAGAGGGAGCTCCTGGCAAGGTCAAAGAAGGCATCTCGAAAGACGACGCTGAAAAGCTCCAGAAAGAACTCGAAGAGGCTGGAGCAAAAGTCTCAGTTAAGTAGTTTCTTTGCTGTTTTTCCATTTTCCAGTCAAGCCATTGGCGGTTTGGCTGGAAAACGGTATAATATTTGCGTGCAATCTTTCTATCCCGAACCCGCTCATTGCGGCTTTCCTGTATCTGACTTTTTGATCATCGCTGATCAACCGATGATGTGTGCCCAGTATCGTTCGTATCGAGCCAAAAGCCGGCTTCCTGCTTTCGTTCGAGGCAATCGAAACCCGCAATGTTCCCAAGAATATTCGTAACTCAACTTGCTTAGTGTTTTCCCTCAAGGAGTGATTTGTCAATGGCAACTCGTGCTGTTCGCCGACTCCAGCCCACAGAAATCCGTCACTTTGGTAGCAATCGAAGCACTCACTCGATGCCTGACTTGACAGAAATACAGACTCGATTTTTTGAGTCTTTCCTGCAATACGATGTCCCTCCAAACAAAAGAAAAGATCAGGGCATTGAAGGTGTACTTCGAGAAATATTCCCAATCGAAAGCTACGACAAAAGTGTCCGCTTGGAATATGTACGTTACGAACTTGGCAAACCCCGATACGATCCGGATGAATGCCGGCAACTTCGACTGACATACGGCCGCCCACTTCGAGTATGGCTTCGATTGACTCGAGATCAGCCTATTGAGGAAGAAGTCTATCTCGGTGATGTTCCGATCATGATGGGCGGCGGTGAGTTTATAATCAATGGTGCTGAAAGAGTTGTTGTCAGCCAACTTCACCGATCTCCTGGTATAGACTTCGTCGCAGATACTGAATCGACAGACCGCAAAACGTACAACTGCAGAATTATTCCTGAGAGAGGCAGTTGGATCGAACTTAACGTGTCCAAGAAAGACACCTTGCAAGTTCGTATCGATCAAAGCGGAAAGTTTTCGGCGCTTACGTTACTCCGGGCAATGGACCCAAAACTTAGTAGTGATGCTGACATTTTAAAGCTTTTCAATAAGACAAAAGTTGAAAAAGTTGCAGGGAGTCGCAGTGTTTCCAAGCTTGAAGGAAAAACAGCTGCTGATGACATTGTGTATCCAAAAAGCAGTGATCGTGCGGGTGAAATTCTTGTCGAGGCCGGCTGCACAATTACCCGAGACCAGTCTGAATTGATCTGCACATCTGGCCTCAAGGCCGTCGAGGTCATGCAAGCCAATAAAACACCTCTGATCGAAAACAGCCTCCGAGAAGATGCTGATGAGGCAAAAAAACGGACCTCTGTTTCGCCGAGTCATCAAGACGCCCTTATTCGTATCTATCAACGATTGCGTCCCGGCAATCCGGCTGCTTTAGAAAAAGCGAGCACGCTTTTTGATGAAAAGTTTCGTGATACGAATCGATACCGGCTTGGCCGGGTTGGCAGATTTCGAATCAACAGAAAGCTTAATCTTTCTGTCCCAGAAACAGAGATGACTCTTCGCGCTGACGACCTGATTGCCGCAATCAGCTACATGCTTGATCTGATGAATAGTGAAAATGAATCAGTCGAAGTCGACGACATTGATCATTTGGGAAATCGTCGTCTCCGAACAATTGATGAGCTAGCAAGTGATGAACTTCGCAAAGGCTTCCTCAAGCTTCGAAGAACAGTTCAAGAACGAATGAGTCTCAAGGACATCTCTGAGATGACTCCTCGGTCACTTATTAATCCAAAAAGTATTTCTGCTGCTATCGAGTATTTCTTCGGACGGGGCGAGTTGTCGCAGGTTGTTGACCAGACTAACCCTCTCTCAATGCTCACGCATGAACGCAGGCTCTCTGCTCTCGGGCCTGGCGGTCTCAATAGAAAACGAGCGGGTTTCGAAGTCCGTGATGTTCATATTTCCCACTATGGCAGAATCTGTCCAATTGAGACTCCTGAAGGTACTAATATTGGTCTCATTTCAAGCTTGGCGATTTACTCTGGTGTGGACTCCTATGGTTTTCTTGTCACGCCATACCGCAAAGTTTCGAAGAGTAAATTACTCGACGACGTTGTGTGGTTAAGGGCTGATGAGGAACATGAAGCCTACTTGGCTCCTGCGGATGCACCTGTTGTTGACGGGAGGGTTCAGGGAGAGACCATCGTGGCACGATACCGCGGTGACTTCGTGCTCGTTCCAGCTGAAAAAGTTCAATATATCGATGTTGCACCGAGCCAAATGGTTGGTGTTTCAGCAGGGCTCATTCCATTCCTCGAGCATGATGATGCGAATCGGGCGCTGATGGGCTCTAACATGCAACGGCAGGCAGTTCCCCTCCTTGTTACTGAACCTCCAATCGTGGCAACTGGCATGGAGCGAGATGTCGCTGCAAACTCGGGCCTGCTTGTGAGAGCTTCACGGAAGGGAGTCATTACGTATGTTGATGCGGAGTCAATTGAAATCAACGAAACCGACGTCTACAAGCTTCGAAAGTACGTTGGGCTAAACGAAAGAACTTGTCAAAATCAAAAGCCAATCGTTGAGCTTGGTCAAAAAGTCGAGAAGAACGAGGTCATTGCTGATGGAGCTGCAACGTTCAAAGGTGAACTCGCTTTGGGACGCAATGTACTCGTCGGATTTATGTCATGGGATGGGTTCAATTTTGAGGATGCGATCATCATCAGTGAAGAACTGGTTGAAGACGACGTGTACACCTCTATCCACATCGAAGAATACGACATTGAAATTCGGGATACCAAACTTGGGCGAGAGGAGTTCACTCGCGACATTCCAAATGTTGGGGAACGAGCTCTGCATAACCTTGATGATGGTGGCGTCGTTCGTATTGGCACTTACGTTCGTCCCGGAGACATACTCGTTGGTAAAGTCTCTCCAAAGAGCAAAACGGAATTAACTCCTGAAGAAAAACTTCTCCATGCAATTTTTGGACGAGCTGGCGAAGATGTAAAGAATGACTCACTTGAGGTACCCTCCGGCGTTGAAGGCATTGTTATTGCCACTGAGAAATTTGCGAGGCAAATGAGTCTTTCGGAAGAGGAACGTCGAGATTTCCAAAAGCAGATTAAAGAAGTTGAGAGTGAAGGCAACCTCGTGGTTGCTGAAGCATTTGGCGCCCTTGTGGCAGAGATCGAAAAGGTCTTGCAGAAGCCTCTTGCTGGTTCTGACGGCAGTCCACTTGTTCGAAATCAGGATCACAAGATTGTTGCTGAACGAGCCGCTGAGTTCTCGCTTGATGCTCTGGACATTCGTTCTCCTCAGAGAAAGACGGAAATAGAGAAGCTTTACAAGACACTGTGGCCCGCTGTTGAGGAATCACTCGACGCGAAAGAGCGTCGCCTTAACAGTATGAAGCGTGGTGATGAGCTACGACCTGGTGTCCTTCAGATGGTCAAGGTTTACGTAGCTGCCAAGAGAGTTATTTCTGTTGGTGACAAAATGGCTGGTCGGCACGGTAACAAAGGTGTTATTGCCAAAGTTTTACCAAAAGAAGATATGCCATTCCTTGCCGATGGCACACCTGTTCAAATCATGCTCAACCCCCTTGGCGTTCCAAGCCGTATGAATGTTGGGCAAATTCTGGAGACACATTTAGGATGGGCAGGAAAGATGCTTGGTTTCCAAGCTGTGACTCCTGTCTTTGATGGGGCTAGTGAAGAAGAGATTAACGCTGTTTTAGCTGACGCTAATCTTCCTAAGCACGGAAAATCTAAACTCTATGATGGGCGTACGGGCGAACCGCTCGAGCAGGAAACAACCGTCGGCTACATTTATATGTTGAAGTTGCATCACCTTGTTGATGACAAGGTGCATGCTCGATCAACAGGCCCATATTCACTCATTACTCAACAACCTCTTGGTGGCAAAGCACGATTTGGTGGCCAAAGGTTTGGTGAGATGGAAGTCTGGGCCCTGGAAGCGTACGGCGCTGCCTACATCTTGCAGGAACTGCTTACCGTGAAGAGCGATGACGTCGAAGGAAGAACGAAAATCTACGAAAGCATGGTAAAGGGCGAGAATACCCTTGAGGCTGGAACCCCAGCTAGTTTTGATGTTCTCACGAATGAGATTCGTGGGCTCGCATTGAACATGCAATTAGAAAAACGTCGTATCTGATAAGAGCCAACCTGAACTGCAAACATTTAATCACGTATGTGGTTCAAAATTTATTGTCCAAAAATTTAACACAACTAATTGACTATCCCTTGGAGAACTCTCCGTGAGCATCGGTGAAGCAACCTACGATCGCGTCAATGACTATTCTGCCGTAAAAATTAGTCTGGCCAGACCACACGATATTCGTAGCTGGTCATTTGGTGAAGTGAAGAAACCAGAGACAATTAATTATCGAACATATCGCCCAGAAAAAGATGGGCTGATGTGCGAAAAGATCTTTGGCCCAGAAAAAGACTGGGAATGCTCCTGCGGTAAATACCGTGGCATGAAATACAAGGGCATGATCTGTGACCGATGCGGGGTTAAAGTCACGCATAGTCGGGTTCGTCGCAAACGTATGGGGCATATAGAGCTAGCCGCGCCAATTGTGCACATCTGGTTTTTTAAGGCGATGCCAAGTCGCCTTGGTGCGCTCCTGGATATGAAGACAACCAGTCTTGAAAAAGTGATTTATTTCCAAGACTACGTTGTTCTTGACCCGAAAGACACACCGTTCAAGAAACAACAACTGCTTTCTGAAGAAGAGTGTCGTCAGGCTCGTGACGAGTATGGTGAGACGGCCTTTGAGGCAGAGATGGGTGCCGAGGCAGTACGAAAGATGCTTCTTAGTCTTGATCTTGTTGAACTTTCAAAAGAACTCCGAGTGGACCTCGAGCAAACTGGGTCCAAGCAAAAAGCAAAAGACCTCGTGAATCGTTTGAAAATTGTTGAGGCGATTCGTGATAGTGAAAATAAGCCCGAATGGCTTGTCCTTGATGTTATTCCGGTTATTCCTCCAGATCTCCGTCCACTTGTCATGCTTGATAGTGGTAATTTTGCTACGAGTGACCTCAATGATCTCTATCGTCGCATTATTAATCGCAACAATCGTCTCAAGAAACTTGTTGACCTCAATGCTCCTGAAGTCATTATTCGTAATGAAAAGCGAATGCTTCAACAGTCTGTTGACGCGTTGTTTGACAACAATCGATGCAAGCGTCCTGTCCTTGCTTCGAGTAATCGGCCCTTAAAAAGTCTCACTGACATGATTAAGGGAAAGCAGGGACGATTCCGAGAAAATCTACTTGGAAAACGTGTGGATTACTCTGCCCGGAGTGTCATTGTCGTCGGCCCACGACTTCGGCTCCATCAGTGTGGTCTCCCCAAGAAAATTGCACTGGAACTATATCAGCCATTCATCATAAGACGACTCAAGGATCTTGGGCACGCTGACACGATAAAAAGTGCCAAGAAAATGCTCGAGCGTAAGGATGCAGAAGTATGGGATATTCTTGAAGAGGTCATTCATAACCATCCAGTTCTTCTTAATCGCGCTCCAACACTTCACAGGATGGGTATTCAAGCCTTTGAGCCAACCTTGGTTGAGGGGAATGCGATCAAGCTACATCCCCTTGTATGCAAAGGTTTTAATGCCGACTTTGATGGTGATCAGATGGCGGTCCATCTTCCGCTTTCCATCGAAGCTCAAGTGGAAGCGCACACGTTAATGCTTGCGACTAATAATATCTTTAGTCCGTCCAACGGTGCGCCGATTATTTCACCGTCACAGGACGTTGTAATGGGATGTTACTACCTCACCATGTCTATGGCTGGTCGCCGTGGTGAAGACATGATATTCCGTAGTTTCGCAGAAGTTGAGATGGCGCACTCCCTTGGCAAGGTTGACACTCACGCCATGATCAAAGTGAAGCTGTCAGAAGGTCGTTGCGAAATTGATGAGAAGGGTGCCGTTGGTGAGGCTGGAGCTATTACTCAGACAACCGCTGGCCGCGTTCTATTCAATTCAATCCTGCCCGAAACCATGCTGTTCTACAATTTGCCCATGCGATCGAGCGAATTGGCGAAGGTGATCTCCGACTGTTATCAATTACTTGGAAGACGTCAAACGATTGATCTTTTAGACAATATGAATCGTGTTGGCTTCAGTTGGAGCACAAACAGCGGTCTTTCCTTTGCAACAGATGATCTCATCACTCCCGAAAACAAACCGGAAATCTTAAACGATGCCGATAAGCAGGTAATGAAAATTGCCAAACTCTACGCACGAGGTGTGATCACTGACGGTGAACGATACAACCAGGTTCTTGATACCTGGACTCACGTCCGTGAGCAGATTACGAAAGAAATGATGGATGATCTCAAGCAGGATACCGGCTCTAGTAACCGATATGCTGGCTACGTTAATCCGATCTATCTCATGGCGCATTCTGGTGCTCGAGGTGGCGTCGAACAGATTCGTCAGCTTGCTGGCATGCGAGGCCTTATGGCCAAACCATCCGGGAAAATTATTGAGACACCTATTAAGGCTAATTTCCGGGAAGGTCTTACGGTCCTTGAATACTTCAGTTCTACACACGGTGCTCGCAAAGGGCTTGCCGATACAGCACTTAAGACTGCTGACTCCGGGTATTTAACAAGAAAGCTAGCTGATGTTGCGCAAAACGTTGTCGTCACGATGCACGATTGCGGCACAACGCAGGGAATCGAAAAGACTGTAATTTATCGTGGCGAAAAAGTGGAAGTTAACCTTGCCGACAGTATTCGAGGTCGAGTCAGCCGCACAAATATTACAAATCCAATCACAGATGAAATTGTAGTAGAAGAAGATGAACTCATTACTCCGAAATCTGCGCGTCAAATTGAAGCACTTGGGCTTGAGAAAATTCAGGTTCGGAGCCCACTTACCTGCGAAGCTCCTTTGGGTGTTTGCCGTCTATGCTATGGAATGGACTTATCGACTGGGTCGATGGTTGAAGAAGGCATGGCTGTTGGCATCATAGGCGCTCAGAGTATCGGTGAGCCCGGTACGCAACTGACGATGAGAACATTCCACATTGGTGGAGTTGGTCAGCGTGATATTGAAGAAAATGAATATAAATCGAAGCATGTAGGAACAGCAAAATTCACTCGTCTGCGAACAGTTAAAAATGAGGAGGGTGAGCAAGTCGTACTCGCCCGAAATGGTGAGATTGCCATACTGAACGAAAAAGGTCGGGAGATCGATAAATTTGATATTCCAGCTGGTGCTATTCTCAAGGTTGCTGAGAACGATAAGGTTAAACAGGGCACTGTGCTTGTTCAGTGGGATCCCCACTCGATTCCTATTCTCTCTGAAGTCGCAGGTAAGGTCCGGTATGAAGACGTTGTCGACGGTGAAACTTTAAGAGTTGAAAAAGATCCTAGTGGACACATCCGTCGAATGATTATGGAACACAAAGGTGTGTATCATCCCCAGGTTGTTCTCGAAGATGAATCCGGGAAAATCCTCGACTTCTACTATCTTCCTGAGAAGGCCTACATCGAGGTGTCGCCTGGTGAGAGTGTCAAAGCCGGTCATATCTTGGCTAAAACGCCTCGCGAAGCCAGTAAAACTCAAGACATCACCGGTGGACTTCCTCGAGTTACAGAGATTTTTGAAGCCAGGAAACCAAAAGACCCAGCCATCATGGCCGAAATCGATGGCAAAGTTGAAGTAAGTGGTGAGAAACGACGTGGTAAAAGAACGATCATTGTTCGAAATGAATCTGGCGTAGAGCGAGAGCATTTAATTACCCATGGCAAGCATATGCGGGTCCATGCTGGAGATATCGTCCGAGCAGGTGAGGCTCTCGTTGATGGGCCTTTAGTGCCTCATGACATCCTTCGAATTTCTGGTGAAGAAGAAGTCCAGAGATACCTTGTTCGTGAAATTCAAAATGTCTACCGCAGCCAACGAGTAGAAATTGATGATAAACACATTGAAATAATTGTTTCACAAATGCTTCGTAAAGTGAAAATTGACACCGTCGGAGATACGAAACTACTTCCGGGTAGCATGCTTGACAAGCATGAATTTAGGCAAGCGAATGAGCGTATTTTCGAATGCGTTCGAATTACAGATAAAGGTGATAGTGAGTTTGAGGTTGGTGCTATTGTTCCCAAAGATGCTTTGTCACAAAACAATGAATCTATTGAGGCTCTTGGCGGCACTCCAGCGAAGGGAACAAAGCCCAAGCCTGCTACAGCCAGCACGCAGTTACTTGGTATTACCAAAGCAAGTGTTCAAAGTACCAGCTTTATCTCAGCTGCTAGTTTTCAGGAAACAACTAAGGTTTTAACTGAGGCTGCTCTTGCTGGACGTGTTGATAATTTAGTGGGGCTCAAAGAAAATGTTATCTTGGGCCATTTGATCCCTGCAGGCACTGGGTTTAATACGTTCCAGACATCTGAAGTACGAGTTCGTCCAGAGGCACTTGAGGCCTTGAGAATAGACCGTGAGGATTTATTGTCCCGTGACTTCCCGCTTCTCGAGGCATCAGAGCCGACAGAGGAAGAACTAGCTGCGGGTGCCGAAAGTATTACTCACCAGGGAAGTACCACCATAAGTGGCCTGTCGGAGGGTACTGGTAACGGGAACAGTCAAACTGACGGCCTCTAGAAATAATCTGACGATTCTTTTTTCAAGCCATTTTCCAGTGCGTGTGATTTTTATCGAAGTACGGACGATGGGGCTCTGCTGTGAGAAAAGAACAATCTGAAGTACTTTTGGATGTACCGTCTAACAGAATGCTTGAAGGACAATTTCCTCGGATAAGGCTGACTGCCGATACTTATCAGAATACTTTCCATGGTATTTCTGAACGATTTCGTCCCCAAGGAAGTTGTTACGCTACTGATGTGGCAAGAACGACATTGCGAGCCTACCTCGACGAAGTTTGGAAAACGTGCGAGAAAGCAAGTACGACTGTCGAACCTGAAACAGTACGCCACCTACGAGTGACAGCGAGACGAACTTCTGTCGCGTTGTCAATCTTTTCACCACTATTACCTAAAACACTTGTTGCTTCTTTTAAGCAAAGCCTTCGCGACCTGCGGCAAACCGCCGGAGCTACGCGAGACTACGACGTGTTATCTGAACGATTACAATTACACCTACCCCCGGAGAGTGGCTCAAGCAGCATCCAGAGATCATCTATAAGCCAACTTTTACAGTTAGTCACGATTAAACAGACTGTAAATCGAGCATCTATTATGAGCCTTCGATCACAACTCATGCTATGGGGATGGCACTCTCGAGCAAGTGATCTTACCGACCTTACGCAGCAGAATAAAAAACTTTACAAGAGTTTCATACAAAATCGTCTTAAGAAATCTTGTGCACAATTTGCAGTCATTGCGAAATCCCGTAAGAAAAAACCAAAAACACTTCACCAGCTCAGAATTGCTGGAAAGAATCTTCGTTACGCCCTCGAACTTCTCCCTAAAAAAGATTTGAGCAAACCGCTCGAAACGTGTCAGAAAATTCTTCGCGTAATGCAGAATAAAGTTGGTGATTTCACTGATCACACGGCTGCCGCAGAGATTTTAAAACAATTTTCGAAAGAACCAATGGCTGACGACATGTTATATGTAATTAACACGATGCAACGGGAAGAAGACACGCTGGCAAACATTTCACGCCACGGGTTTTTTGACTGGTGGACCAAGAAACGCTGTCGATTGATGTGCAAAAGATTAAACAAGGTTTTTAAAAATGATTAAACAAGACACTCAGGAGCCACGGAAGAATTCTACCGGGCCAAAAATACTTCACTCAACAGGTGCTCAAATTACCATGGGCATTGTTGCAGCGATGCTTCTCTGGTTTTGTTGCCGAATTGCTCTTCCAAAAAAAAACAGCTCGCCACCAGGGAAGAACATTGCCACCGTTAAAGACAAAACACCTCAAACACAAGTTTCTACAGTTGCCTTTAAAAAGACACAGGTTGCAAGCAACGCAGCCCCAGGAAAGTCTCCCGATGAAATGGTTTGGATTCCAGGAGGAACGTTTTCGATAGGATGCCTAGATCCTCGTGGGATTCCGCATGGTGGCGACAAGCCAATGACTGATGCTCGTCCGATTCATTCAGTTACTGTAGATGGTTTTTGGATCGACGCCACGGAAGTCACGAATCAACAATTTGGTAAATTCGTTGAATCGACCAAATATGTAACCGTTGCAGAAATCCCACCTCGACCCGAAGACTTTCCGGGGGCACCACCCGAAAACCTTGTCGCTGGTTCAATCGTTTTCACGCCGCCAGATAGACCAGTTCCTTTGTCGAATCATCTTCAGTGGTGGGCATATGTTCCAGGAGCAAATTGGCGTCATCCGCTTGGCCCAGAATCAACGATAACCGACAAGTTAGATTATCCAGTCGTTCACATAGCTTTCGAAGATGCTGTTGCCTACGCTGACTGGGCGGGAAAGCGACTACCCACCGAAGCTGAGTGGGAATTTGCCTCACGAGGGGGTCTGACAGGAAATATGTACCCGTGGGGTGAGGAACTTTGTCCGAATGGAAAGTGGATGGCAAATACGTGGCAGGGTCAATTTCCAGTGCAGAATACTGCCGAGGACGGCTTTGCAGGTATTGCACCGGTTCGACAATACTCTCCAAACGCATATGGATTGTTTGATGTATCTGGCAATGTCTGGGAGTGGTGTGCTGATTGGTATCGGCCGGATACCTATCAAAAGCAACGAAACAATGAATTACCCTCAGTGAACCCATCTGGACCAGATACAAGTTTTGATCCTCAAGAGCCTGGGATAGCAAAGCGTATTCAGCGGGGTGGGTCTTTCCTTTGCACTGAACAATACTGCTCACGTTATATCCTCGGAACCCGAGGAAAAGGCGAGGTATCAAGTGGGTGTAATCACGTAGGATTTCGCTGTGTTCAGGACAATCAATAAGCAAAGTTTTTCAAGAATACAATCCGCGTTTTCGTGCTGTTTTGTTACGTTTTTTGCAATACGTCTTTGAGTTCTTGCAGGGGTAGGGTGTTTACCACATCCCTTGCTTCCAAGCCTGCTCTTCGTGCCTGCAGTATTCCGCACCGCATCACATCGAGCCCTGCGGTTGAGTGAGCATCTGTCGATATAGCTAACTTGACTCCTGCCTCTTTCGCTGCAGCAGCGAAGCGGTCGTCCAGATCCAATCGCCACGGGTTAGCATTGATTTCAAGACACGTCACATGGTCTGCAGCTGCGTCTATAATACGTTGAATATCAACTTTATAAGGAGGGCGTCGATTTATGAGACGGCCTGTTGGATGACCAATACAGCTAACATACGGGTTACAAACAGCATCTAGTATGCGTCCAGTAATTTGCTCCTGAGACTGCTGCTGGCCGTAGTGTAAGCTCGCAACAACCCAATCTGCATGTGAAAGAACCTCGTCAGATAAATCAAGCCCTCCTTTCTCCAAAATATCAACTTCGATTCCTTTTAAAATAACCAAGGAATTTGCTTCCTCTGAAGCTAACGATTCATTAAATTCATCAATTGCTTCCCACTGCTCATAAAGCCTTGTAGCATCGAGACCTCTTGCCATAGTCACTCGTTTACTATGGTCAGTAATCGCGATATACCTCAATCCACGCTCAATAGCAGCAGTTACCATCTCAAGAAGCGTCGCTTCCCCATCTGTGGCAGTGGTATGCATATGCAAATCGCCACAAATATCCTGGAGTGTTATGAGTTTTGGAACTTGATCATTTTCTGCAAGTTCGAATTCACCGTGATTTTCTCGAAGTTCAGGTGGAATCCATTCAAGGCCTACCGCTTTGTAAACTTCTTTTTCACTTTGACCTGCAAATATCTTTGCACCAGACTTATCGAGTTGGCTTACGCCATATTCATTTATAGAAAGCCCGAGTTTTTTAGCCCGACTTCGTAGTCGAACATTGTGCTCCTTTGATCCTGTAAAGTATTGCCAAGCAGCACCAAAAGATTTTTTTTCTACGACACGCATATCGACCTGAATCCCACGTGGGCCACGAATACTTGTTTTGGTATCCCCTCGAACCATTACATGATCTGCGTGCTCCCAAGCCACGAAGTGATTCATGACATCACTTGGCTGATGGCTTTCAACAAGAAGATCAATATCACCGACTGTCTCTTTACCTCGTCGCCAGCTACCGGCAGCCTCGACTTGCTGAACTGCCTGACACTCTTTCATCCACTCAATCAAAAGATGAACAATCTGATCTGCTTCATTCCAAAGAAGTCTTGAATTGTCGGGATTTTTGGCAAATGCAATGTTCGAAAGGATTGTTGACTCAGTTTTCTTACCGAACCCTTTGAGCAGACTCACTCTGCCCTCTTGGCAAGCTTTTTCCAAGTCATCCAACGACTCTAGTTCAATCGCTGCCATCAAAAGCTTTACCTTCTTTGGGCCAAGTCCTGGTACCCGCATAAGGTCGAAAACAACTTGCGGCACCTCCTCTTCCAACTGCTTAAGCATTGGTAATTGGCCACTAGCCAACAGCGTTTCCAGTTTCTGAGCAAGATCTTTACCTATACCGTCAAGGTCCTGAAAAGATCGGTCAGGTGCATCTCGTATTGTTGCAAGTGGCTCAACGATCCCCTCCACTAATCGAGAGGCATTTCTATACGCACGAACACGGAATACATTGCTTCCCTGATACTCTAAAAGATCGGCCACATGATCAAAAATTAGAGCGATCTCGGCATTTGTCACGGCAGAAACTTACTGAGCGGTTGTGGGAAGTGCTGCAGTCGGATACGTCGGCTGCCATCCCTGAGCATACGGTCCAGAGGGTACTTTCGTGAATGCAGGTTGCCAAGAATTTTTCTTATTCGATATGTGTGCCTGTTTTGGCATTATTTGACCCGCAGGCTTCCAAGACGTTGTGTGGCCAGTCGGCTCTAAAAGCTTTGGGAAGGCTCGAGTAGTTGTCGTTGGTCCAGTGCCTGGGAGCACTGGCATATCACTATTACCCCGCAGTGGGGTCCCGTACGACCTTCGACTATTACTCGTCGAGCTACTTGTTGCGGGCGGTATCGGCCGTAATGCTGGTGACGGAACTATCGTCTTTGGATTTCCTGTCTGCATTTGATTTGACTGTCCATAACCCGTGTCTGTCGATGTATCTGGGGTACGAAACATTCCTGATTCTGAATTCAAAGAAGGTTGACTAGATCCATCTCGTGATAATTCGGGTATCGGCTTGAGTGACGGGGCTGGTGTCAATGCAGGAGCATTCATGGGTTGCGCCTGAGGAGAATTTGACTGCGTCGGTGCGTAGTTCCCACTCTGAGGAACAATTTGTTGCTGATACGTACTGCTAGGAGCGGATGGGGGCAACATTGGTTGTTGAGTCGGTACTGATGGTGACGCCACCGTACCTGCAGCTCCCCAAGCTTGAGGAGTTGTTTGTGATGGTGTTGCAAAAGGACTCGTTGCCACGCCAGCAGGCCCTGGAATACTTCCGGCAACACTAGGAGCACCCGCTCCGGGCTGAACCTGGACATATTTTGTTGTATAGACAGCTCTATACTGAGTAACTGGAACACTTACTTGCTTTTGAACATAGTTTGTGACCTGCTCCATACATTCAACGGCACATCCCGTACATGGATCAATCTCACATGAAGGTCTGTAGCATGTGACGGGCACACACTGATATTTCGTCTGATAGGTTGTTTCTGGAACATAGCTAACCTGCTGCACAGGCACCATTACAGGTTGCGGTGGTGGTGCCACAACAGCTGGTGCCACAACAGCTGGTGCTACTATAGGGGTCACCGGTGGTGGTGCTGGAACGGGTGCAACGGCGTATGCTGGAACCGCTGTCTTAAAACAACCACAACCAGAAAAAAGACCCGAGAGACAACACTGTGCTCGAACGGCAGATTGGTTCCCAATCACAATTCCGATGAAAAAAAATACTGTAATTAAAATACGCGGCGAACGCATCACATTCTCCTTTTGTCAGGCGTGACAGGCTGGGCAAATAACCCACTGATCCTGCCAACACTCTTAACCTAGGTTGCGTTCGTGACCCGCCACTCCATAAAAACATTGTTTTCTTTCCCAAATATTTCTCTCCACCACCGTATATTCGATATCACCGTTTTTATTGATACAAAAAGACAAGTTTACCTGTGGTCCTACCACCACTACGAGAAATCTATTGCCTCTTTCTCATATGGAGTGTTGTCCGTGAATGACTTTCGTAATGGTCGTAAAGTTCGAAAAAAGACTCTCTAAAGTTCCCCGAATTTCGTTTAAAAACATCTTGAAGCATTTCCTTACTAAAGTTGATCATCTCCGTTCTAGAGCACTTTGTCATCAACTCTTGGACAAGTTTGTCAAACGTTTTGAAACGTGTTTTCGTGTTCACTAATACCGGCCACGTACACCACCAAGGTCTCTCATGCACCGTCACAACAACACCAATACCACGCAAATCCGCGATCAAACAGAGAAACCATCCAAAAAAGCTGAGCATCTCAAAACTATCAATACACACAAAGTCATGCCGTGGACTCACATCAACAAACAGCCTTATGGCACGCATTACGTCGATCCATGAATGGCATCGCAGATAGCAAACCTCGTGGCCCTGTACTCGCGCTAAAGAACAAAAATGATTTAAAAGTGTCGATTTTCCACTACCGTGTGGTCCAGAAATAATGACTCTATTATCGAAATCTTTTAGGGTGTTAAGCAGAGCACTTGGGGATGTCGTCGTTGAGTGCCAGGGTATTACACCCGGCCGAATAAAACGTGTCGAAAATGGATTGTGAATGACTACCGTACTCATCTATCACCCTATTTTTTCAGACAGCTGTGCTAACGGTACATTTCCTAGAAAAAAAATGTGTTCTGAAACGAAGTCTCTGCCGCTTCGAAAAAAAATACGAATACGAACACACCAACGAATTTTGACAATAATTCCCTCGTAGGATAAAGGACTATGGGGTAGATCTATCGCAAGAGCCCCTGTCAGTTGTTCTGTACTTATCGATTTTGGCAATATTTTCGTGCCGTCGTTGCGCTTATCGATTTGTATTCGCTCAAAGAAAACAACACCGAAATCTTCCTCACCTTTTCCTTCTGTATACCAAACAACTGATCGTTCAATGGCAGCGACGCTAGATGACTCTACACCCTCTACGACGTAGTGAATCCGTAGTGGATCTGCTCCACTGTACTGAATATTTTCATGATTAAATACAACACTGATTCTTGGATTCTGCTGAATTTGATAAGAATCAAACATACTTTGCTCGGTTCCGTTTGACTCTTTCATTGATCTATTTTCTTTCGCATCTGAATTCGCATCACTTGTTCTCTCAATTACTTCCTTGGCTATCCGCTGGGAACACCACAACTGGGAAAACTCTTTCGAATGCCGGCCAACGCTTCGGTACCCCACGTAACACAAGCCGCCAACTCACTGCATTATGGGTCGAGTGAAATGAATGCATTGCTTTGCTTGGTAATTGTAATTGCTCCTCTGCCTCAAATGGTGTGCCTGGCAGTGGTTCAACATCGTTCCAACGACGAATTAAAAATTGCCAGATAATCTGTCGTTCTGTCCTTACATCAGTACCTTGCCGAAAGGTCGCCTGTTCCTCCAACTCAAGAAAAAGTTCCAATTTCCTAAATGAAGCTGATCCAGCTTGTGAAAGAAGAACTTGATAAATTCCTCCAGGACAAAGAGGATGGCCTGAAATCTCGACATGAGTTGGACCTACAGCAGTCACAAAAAAAAGCTGCCGAAAAAAAAGACCTATTGAGGCCACTCCCACAACAACAAATGGTGCAAGTAGTCCCAAAAGCCACAGGTCTGCTCGCCCTCCAACTACATTGAACCCCACATTCACGGCTAATAAAACGACAACAGCATTCCACAGCCCAGAGAAAAGTCCTGCTCCGATTAAAGACCAAAGTTCGGGGCTCTCCGTCGGCAATCGAAACCGTAACATCATACCCGGAGAATTAACAAGATTATCGCATGCCGGTATTGTTGGAAAACCAACAGATTCTGGCAATGGACTGGCTAACGTTTCAAGAAGCCGACCAAATTGTGCAGCCTGACGCTCTTCGGAGCGACCCCAGGCTTTTAAGGAATGAAGCAAACCGGTTGCGCCGAAAGTAACGAGTGCACCCGGAAGCAAAAGCGTCAGTAGCCAAAGCCACCAACTATACCCTCGCTTAAGCACCACTGTTTCAATGTCACCTGGGTCATACCAGCAACGCACAAAACCACCAAGTTCCCAATTATCCAATTGATAAACTGCGACATCTCTTGTTTCATGAGTCTCCGAAGAATGCACTGTGTTCCAGGACTCTACTTCCTCTCCATCAACGTCATACTGCACCAATAGCGCTGGTCGCCATGAATACTTTGCTCCTCCAAAAACATCTCGAAGGGTATGTCTCGCTAATCCTTTTCCGATAAGCCGACCGTCTACTCCGATAAACTGGTTATTAATCCTCCACTCCGGCACAGCAATACCAGCAAGCATCAATACCCCGATTATAAGTCCAGCTACGAACAAGACTGCGTGATAGATTCCCTCGCCCAGTGAACCCCACGCAGGCAAGCCGGTTCGTCGATTACCACGCTTCTTATTGAAGAATGTCGGCAGCCTCACGAATAGTTCTCCGGGCGGCCTGAGAGGTGAATCAAACGAACACACTCTCTCTTTGTAATTCGGGCACGAAGGACGATCATGGCAATCCTCCATACGTATAAAGCGTCAGACGGAGCCTCATAAACCGCCCCAACATTTTGTTGAGACCCAACTTTCAAGGCGTGCTTGAGACTGCACCATTCCGAGTTACAACGATATCGTCGCCGGATTGCTGCTTTCGAAAAAAACCGATCTTCTCAAGTGACTTATAAACTTCTTCAAGAGTCTTTTCACCGAAATTTGAAATACTTAATAAGTCTGCTCGAGTGCAGTTCAAAAGATCATGAACTGTAAAAATACCTTTTTCTTCAAGGCAATTTGTCGTCCGAACAGACAATCCAATTTCAGCAGTGCTCATCTCCAATTTCTCAGAGAGTTCATCTGATTGCGTCAAGCTTTTATAAGGAATGCGAGGCATGGGGTCCCTCCCGTGCATTTAATTTTTGTCATGACTCAGACCTGACGAAGTTATGGCCTGAAAGTCGATCTAGTAGGTCTGATGCGTTATCCTACATGCTAACGCACCATAATGTTGTAAAAAGTTTATATCTTTTCAACAACTAGACGCTC
>ERZ1048686.1286-NODE-1286-length-19777-cov-5.399199_pt1 | contig 19777 bp, 10 predicted proteins | sample MGYA00383099_ERZ1048686 | MGnify/ENA primary metagenome ERZ1048686 (study PRJEB29581, sample SAMEA5548369) | metagenome | biome: marine; feature: coastal; material: water | depth 25 m | study: Short-term variability in the microbial, nano- and picoplankton... | reverse complement strand
ACAATACATCAATAGCACTGATAGAAACATCAAAGCTGAAAGAACTATCACAATACACCGCAAAAACGGTATCGGAAGTGGTACTGCACCCCAAATTATTATATGCCGTAACATAGTAATTTCCAGATTGAATGATTTCCTCAACAGCACTGGTGTGCCCCGTCCAAAATGCTGTATCAAGCGACCACTGTAATGTATACTGAGACGAATCTGTGTATACCGAGTAATTTAAGGAATCATAAACGACATTGGGAATTCCAGGTGGATTGCCCACGACAATCGTATCCAAGCTTTGCACAGAAGGAACAGGCAATATTTCCTCATATGAAATGGAATACGAAATGTCTACATATCCACCCGCGCCGCAATTCCCGCACCCTCCAAGACCAACCGTATGGGTTCCAAGATTGTCATCCCCGCCATAGGTAATCTCAGCAGCATTGCTTTGTGCAGCCATTTCATCTGCATCCATTACTCTAATTTTATAAGTATTCGCAGGGTTGAGATTGATGTTTACTGGCCAGGTAATCGGACCATATGAATTGTATTCGTATGATGATTGATAAATCAGCGTACCATTTTCAAGTAGAATAAAATAAGGATCAGGAGCATTGCCATTAAGAAGCTCCCAACCCCAAGGCTCACCCAACCAGTTATTTGATACATTCAGCACCTTAACTTCTGTAAGTGTATAGTTATCAATGGTATCGAGATTGTTATATCCAGCATACTGAACAGCATAATTCCCTGCTTGTGTATAGGTTTGAATAGCAGGGTTTTCAGCATTGCTTGTTTGTCCATTCCCAAAATTCCATTCATATAAAAGCAGACCAGGGTTATTGTTGGTGAATTCCACCTCCAATGGAATACATCCTGAAGGAGGGCTAGAGGAAAAACCTGAATTACCGATTGCCGGTGTTTCAATGGTTAAAGTGATGAAAAAAGGAATGGCAATGTTGTCTATATTTTGGCCTGATGCCGTCACGTCAACAAGTATGCTGACCTCTACATTATATACCCCTGCCACCAATGGTGTACCAAAAACATTAATACAGCCATAAACATTACTCTGTGGATTGTAATTACATCCATTGGCCACATTATTACAAATCCAATCTAAACCTACGGGTAAAGCAATACTGACAATCTCAAAATTATTAATGGTTGCGCCACTCGTGTCTGTAGGCATTACAAAAGTGATGTCCTCAGAATAAAACTGACCCGTGTAACCTGTGGGTAAAGGATCCGGGTAAATACCAGCGACAGTATAGCTTTGATCGACTGTACACTGCGTATGTCCTGCATAAAAAACAAGTAAAGCAAAAAAAAGGAAAAGGATTTTCATTTCAATAAGTTTTAGGTGCAAACGAATAACTATATTTGCATTTCAAATATAATTGGATTTTATTAGGTTATCAACAATTGTTAATAAGTCCGGTTAATAAGCATTTGATAAGTAAGACCCTCATTCTTAATAACTTCAATCAAATCCTCTTGCTTTTGGAAAGATTCCTGCTTTACTTTGGTAGACCAAATGAGGGATAAAAGACTCGCCAACGGGCGAAGTTTTCCCGGGAAGTTTACAGGTTGAGTATTTTGAAGGGGATTGAGCACATCGACTGAGGTTCAATTCTGAGAAGGTTTCCTCAGAAAATATACGAAACATTAGATTCTAGTGAAAATCAGAATCAAAAGTAAACGACTCTAAGGTATGGTAGCGACCTCGGTAGCGACCTTACTAAGAAAGACAAAGTAAATCGAAATTTTTGTCGAATGAAGTCGATTTATTATGTGTGAAGTTTCGTCAATCGAAGTGCCTTTGGGCACGAAGAACGATGTAGACTGGATTGCTAGACGTGGAAAATGGATGTCTTTGGACGAAAATGGAAACAGAAGTCATAATAACAGTAGTTTGGCGCTAATAGTTGTTCGCAACGAAAGTGAGAGCGGATTATAATTCTTCACAGAGTTTAATCCGCTTTATTGTTTTTAGGAGGTTTAAAAAGGCAACCCGATATGAATGCCCAAGCCAATATGTTGACCTTCTTCTTCCAAAGCAAATTCTTTTAATACACGATTTTTTCTGGCTTCTCCCATTTTTTGTCTCAATTCTGAATTCAAGAGCTGTTTCCAAATGAAGCTTTTCACCTGCTGGCTAGAACACTATCGCAGAAACTATACGAGCAGAATAAACAATTGCTTCATTCCGAAAAGAGCCTAATACAATAGGCCCGAATTTTGTATATTACACAAACATCATTTTATGAAATTCATACATTCTTTACTATTTATCTCATTCATTTACAGTTTTTCAATTGGACAAAATACATCTCACCTAGATGGCAATTATGTAAATGCGACAATCAATAATACCGGTACATTTTTTAACGATTATGCGACTAGCTGGCCAGGCTATGAGATTCCTGAAGGATCTAATAAGCATTGCATCTACGCGGCATCTTTTTGGTATGGAGGCATGAATTCAAATGACGAACTCAAATTATCTGCACAATTCTATCAGGCCAATCAGGATTTATTTCCAGGGCCATATTCCAGTAATTCCTCCTACAACGATCCGTTGTATGCCTCAAATTATCATAGCATATGGACGGTAACTTCAGGTCAAATACAAAATCACATAGACAATTATACCGACCCTAGCTACGTTACACCAACTTCAATTTCGACCTGGCCAGGAAATGGAGACACTACTCTTGGCGTAAGTGAGCAGCTGGCTCCATATGTAGATGTAAACAATGACGGATTTTATATTCCTGAAGATGGTGATTATCCAGACATTAAAGGATGTATGGCGACTTATGTTATAATGAATGATGCGGCAGATACTCATGGCTCGGGGGGTGAGATTATTGGCTTAGAGGTCCATCAAATGTTCTATCATTATTTTACTACTGATCTGGGAAGCTATTTGAACCGAACTACCTTTTTGGAGCAACGCATCATTAATCGAGGAACTCAAACCTTATATGATTTTTATACCACCTTTTTTATGGATGCCGATATAGGGAATTATTCGGATGATTATGTGGGATGTAATTCTTCCATAAATATGATGTATGCCTATAATGGAGATACTGATGACGAGTCCAGCGGAGGAACCATAGGATACGGAGCAGCTACTCCAAGTCTTGGTGTGATCTCACTAAATAATAATCTAATTGGATCCGGTAGCTTCAGTAGTACATCTGGATCTTCTCCAACCACTCCGGCAGAGATTTACAATACAATGCAAGGGCTTTGGTCTGACGGCACTCCCATATATTATGGAGGAAACGGGGTTGCTGGATCACCTGGGGTAAGTAACACGCCTACCACATTTATCTATTCTGACAATCCAAATGACCCAAGTGGCTGGTCTGAAGTAACACAGGCTAACCCTCCTGGAGATCGCAGGTCTTATATGTCCATATATTCAGATGTATTTGCACCTTTTACTGAAGTATCACAAGATTATGCCATAGTTCAGGCCCCTGAAGGCAGTGCTCAGGAAAGCGTAAATTATCTGATAGATAAAGCAGATTCTGTGCAAGCATTTTACCAAAACCCATTGTCAGAATGTGATATTATGGCTTCGTTATCTGAAATCGCCAATAAGATCATTGAAATTTATCCCAATCCTTCCTCAGGACAATTCACTTTATCCTTAAAGAATGTGCTCAATAAATCCAATCTACAAATAATCAATTCCGATGGGCGTATCGTTTATCAAAGAGAGCTAGGAATGGAAAAACAACTTGAAATTCAGCTAAAAGAGCCAACAGGCATCTACATGCTGACAATAAATGATGGAAATTCCATATTCTCCAAAAAAATTATTGTGGAATAGGCGTAGAAACAAACTCATCTTAACAAGTCTTGTAGTCCTTCTGTCGCTTCTATCAAAGATTGTGGTAAATTTAGAATCTCAACTAATTAATAAAACAAAATGAACCTTAATATAGCAGTGCTCATTGATGGCGAGAATATTCCTTCTGCCCATGTGCACGAAATGATGGAAGAAATTGCCAAATATGGCAACCCAACCATCAAAAGAATCTATGGAGACTGGACAAAGCCAAGATTATCAAAATGGAAAAATGTCCTCCTTGAGAATGCCATCACACCTATTCAACAATACAGCTACACAACGGGTAAAAACGCCTCAGATTCAGCTATGATTATTGATGCCATGGACCTCCTTTACACTGATAAAGTAAATGGCTTTTGTTTGGTCTCAAGCGACAGTGATTTTACCAAATTGGCTACTCGACTTAGAGAAGCAGGAATGAAAGTAATAGGTATCGGTGAAAAGAAAACGCCAAACCCATTTATAGTAGCTTGTGACAAATTTATTTACATTGAAATAATAGCAAATAAAGCCCCTAAAAAAGAAGCAAAAGGGAGCCAAAAAAGCTCTGTAGAACAAATTGAACGTAGAGAAATCATGTTGATTCAAAATTCAATTTCGGATTTATCTGATGATGATGGCTGGGCATTTCTTGGAGACGTAGGTGGACTCATTCAAAAAAAGCAGCCCAATTTTGATTCACGTAATTACGGATTTGAAAAATTGACACCATTAATCAAATCCTTAGGGATCTTTGACATTGAACAAAGGGAAAGCTCTAAAAGCAAGTACAAGCTAATCTACGTTAGAAACAAAGAAAATCAAAAGTCAAATAATCGATAAAAACACGATTGCCGAATATTTATTAAGATTTTGAAATGAAGGAAATCATTGAAACAGAGTTTGGGATTTCAGTAATAGAAATAAACAAACTTAATGGATATGAAAACATCAATTATCTCATCCGAACAGAAGGAGAATCTTTCATTTTCAAAACATATCCAGCCTCTGAATCTAATTTTGCTTTATTAGAAGCAGAAAGTCAAGCCTTGCTGTATTTACAACAGAAAAGCAATTCCAAAACCCCAAAGCCAATTCCATTTCTCGATGAATCTTATACAAAGAATCTTGTCATACATGGAGAGGTCAATTCGTGTAGATTATTGTCTTTCTTAAAAGGTGATTTTCTGGGTGATTTAGATTCAAATAAGCAAATAGCGTCCTCTCTTGGAAGCTTTTTAGCAAAACTGGATACGGCATTAATGGATTTTGATAGCTCCGAGCTACGTGCCCGAAAATGTGAGTGGGACATTCAACAGCTGTCTTTAAATAAAAAATACATAACAGACATATCAGATGTTTCAAATCAGAATTTGGTTCGGTACTTTTTTATGCAATTTGAACAGATTGTAGCTCCTATAGCCCCTGAATTAAGAATGTCATTCATCCATAGTGATGCAAACGAGTGGAATATTTTAATCAAAGGAAATGAGGTAAGTGCATTAATTGATTTTGGGGATATGGTTTATTCTCCTTTAATCAATGAAATTGCTACTGCAATTACTTACATAAGCTACGACAAAGAAAATATATTTGAATTCACTCTCCCCTTAATACATGCTTATCATAAAATCGTCCACCTTCAAGAAAGAGAAATTTCGATTCTCTATTATTTAATTGCCTCGAAACTTTGCATCAGTGTATGTCACTCGGCACATGCAAAAAAGCAGGATCCTGGCAATACTTATGCTTCGGTGAGTGAAAAGAATGCATGGAAAATGCTATATAAATTGCTTGAAATAAATCCAATTTCATTAGAAAATGCAATATTTAGCAAGCTCAATATAAACAAGTCAAAACCCTTAAAAGAAGAGCTTAAGCTAAAACAAAGGCATCAATACTTAAGTAAAATATTATCCGTGAGCTATGACCAACCCATAGCAATGGAACAATCTACATTTCAATACATGTATGATACCTATGGAAACACTTATCTAGATGCTTACAATAACATACCACATGTTGGACATGCTCATCCAGTAGTTGTGGAGGCAGGTCAAAAACAAATGGCCAAGCTTAATACCAATACACGTTACTTATACGATATTCTGCCTGAATACGCAGAACTCTTACTTAAAAAGCTACCTCCACACCTAAATAAGGTTTTCTTTGTGAATTCGGGAAGTGAAGCCAATGACCTGGCGATTAGAATGGCCAAGCTGCATACGGGGCATGAAAAAATCATGGTGATGGAGCATGGGTATCATGGACATACCCAAACCGGAATTGATATTAGCGATTATAAATTCAATCATCCAAAAGGTCAAGGCAAAAAGAGTAACATTATAAAAACAGCCATACCAAACGCATATAATGGAAAATATAAGGGCCAAAATAGTGGGCCAAAATATGCGAAAGACGCAATCAATGAAATCAAAAGCAGAAATAATATTGCGGCATTTATTTGCGAACCAATAGTTGGGTGTGGCGGACAAATCCCTTTAGCTGATGGTTATTTACGCCCTGTTTATGAAGCTATTAAAGCTCAAAATGGGATTTGTATTAGTGATGAAGTACAAACTGGTTTTGGCCGACTTGGAAAAGTCTTTTGGGGCTTTCAACAACATCAAGTACATCCAGATATTGTTGTCATTGGAAAACCAATGGGCAACGGCCATCCAATGGGTGCAGTAATCACCACGGATGCAATTGCAGAATCTTTTGAGCAAGGTGTGGAATTTTTCAGCTCTTTTGGAGGAAATCCCGTGTCGTGTGCTATAGGTAAAGCTGTTCTGCAAGTCATAGAAGATGAAAACCTTCAGGAGAACGCCATTAAAACAGGTGATTTCTATAAAACCCTATTCAAAGAGTTGCAAAACAAACATGAATGTATTGGCGATGTAAGAGGATCAGGGCTATTCCTTGGAATAGAATTAATTGATGAGGCAGAAAAACCAAATACAAAACTCGCACAATTAATAAAAAATGAGCTTCGGCAAAGACATATTTTAATAAGTACAGACGGTCCTTATGACAACGTTATTAAAACAAAGCCCCCACTCCAATTTACTCAGCAAAATGCCCTTAAGGTTGTTGAAGAAATAGACCGAGTGATTACTCATAATATCACATAAAAGAAGCACAAATACAAAACTTCAAAACAAGGCATCCTGCTTTGAAGAAAAATTATTGAATGATTATTTTAAAAATCTCCTTTCCATTATTATGAATAATATTCAAAAAGTAAACCCCATCAGAAAGAAATCGAACATCTAGCGTATTTGAAATCTCAAAAATAGATTTTATCAATCTTCCATTGTAATCAGTTAGTTCAATTTTTTCAATGCCCTCAATAGAATTTAATCCATTAACATAAACGACGTCACTCGCAGGATTTGGATATAATGAAATTGTTTGATTATTTATTGACTCATCTATTTCCAAAACATTTAATATCAGACATTCACTTGTATCAGAACACCCATTTTCAGTAACCAATACAGCTACTTCATAATAACACGTTCCTTGACACTCAAACAATTGGTCGTTTTCTCCTGGAAATACTGCAAATCCGTCTGCACAATCCAACCATACATAGCTGGCATTTGCAGCTTCTGCCTGTGCTGTTCCTGGACCCAATTGAAGAATATTACTGTTTACATTGTTAACCGTAAGGTCTAAAGAAATCGTACTGTCACAACCATTGGCATTTTGGAGAATAAAGGTTGCCGTATTGTTGCTAGAAGTATATGTGTTTCCATCAATCCACGTAAATTCATCACACGTTGTTTGAATGTCAGTCACAAAATCAGGAGTATAAATACTAAGATTAAGTGTCACGACACTATCACAACCTTGAGATGCTACCAAGGTGTAGGTCGCATTATTATTACTAGATGTATAGGTATTGCCATCAATCCATGTGTAGGAACCACAAGCGAATTGGACATCCGTACCGGTGATCGTGTTATTTATAGTAAGGTCAAGACTTACTAAGGAATCACAACCATTGGCTCCCCCTCCAACAATGTTATAAGTGGCTGTATTATTACTTGATGTATATGTATTTCCATCAATCCAAGTATATGAATTACACGCAGCCTGGACATCAGTTCCTGAACTCGTGTTACTCACAGTTAAGTTAAGGGTAATTGTACTGTCACACCCTTGAGTATTCTGAATTGTGTATGTTGCGGAATTATTACTTGAAGTATATATATTTCCATCGATCCATGTGTAAGGCCCGCATGAATTTTGCACATCAGTATAATAGCTTGAATTGCTTAGGTTCAGATTTAAGGTAATGGTACTGTCACACCCTTGCGTATTCTGAAGCGTGTATGTGGCCGTATTATTATTTGAAGTATAGGTCGTTCCATCAATCCATGTGTATGAATCACATGCCGTTTCCACATCCGTACTAAAAGTAGGATTGTTTACGGTCAAATCGAGTGTAACTATACTGTCGCAACCAGCAGAGCTTTGCAAAGTATACGTTGCATTTCCATTACTAGAAGAATAGGTATTGCCATCAATCCAAGTAAAAGAACCACATGAGACTTGGGTATCAGTGCTTTGAGTGATCGGATTGACCATTGCAATTATATTCGTGAAAGGACTGAGACATGGACTGGTTTGAATTTCCCAATCATAAAAATAATAGTAATAGTCAGTACCCACAGAAGAGCTAACAATACTCACAACATTCGTAATTGAATAGGGATAATTTACTCCCCCATTGTTTCTGAACAGATCCATGGAAACACCTCCTAGACTATAGCTGCCTACTGTCGGAACATCGAGATTTAAAGTTATTCTCTGAGGCCCCGTGTTCGTAATATTCACTGTCACTTGGTCAATAACATTACCGCCTCCATCAACAGCATCATATAAATTTATTGTTCTATTTCCGGTGGTATTCGCATTGATCCAAACTGAAACAAGACTAAAAGAAGTTAAAGCATCAAAATTTAAAGCGAAAATTGCAGTTTGATTGTGAAAGCCACCCGTGCCTACTGATCCATTTTGAGGCCCAACATATTGTGGTGCTTGTTCAATTACATTCTGGACAAGATAGTTTGTTGTATTGGATAGAGTTGGAGTTAGAAATGTATTTCCCGATTCAAGAAGAGTAGTTCCCGAATCATCATACCAATTTAAAACGCCAGTTCCAATACCTGAAAAAGTAACAGATTCATTCTGACAAATAGAAGCATCAGAGACAATAGGTGCATCTGGAAGAGAAATTGTAACCGTGATTGAATTTGAACCTGAACCAATGACATTGCTTGAAACCAGTTCAACATTATAGGTGCCACTACTCGAATAAATATGAGTTGGATTTTCTAATGAACTTGTATTGCCATCTCCAAAATTCCAGCTCCAAGAATCTGGATTATTTGTTGAAAGGTCTGTAAAAGCAACTTCACCTGAACAATCTGTGTTGTATGAAAAAGATGCTGCGGGGGCAACTGTAGGTGCTTGACATGCAGGTGGAAGATCAAAGGCTTCTGTTTGATCCGTGCGGCTATTACTTGACCCCTGGTCTGCACTATAACCCAATCCTCGTGCTGCAAAAACTTGCCAAATCAAACATTGGTGAGCTCCTCCGTACAACATTTGATCTGCTTGTAAAATAGCATCTCTACCATCAACAAACCCAGGATTACACGGTTGAAGCTTCAAGCCCTCGATAACCAATGCCATAGCGATGTTATTTCCTCCTGTCCCGTTGTAAAGGTCAGCATCATAACCGTAATCATCAATCAATGCCCAGCTTAAATCCCATAACATGGTACACCAAACAAAACCTACACCATGCGGTTGACTAATTGCACCTGCATTATTGGAAGCATCATAGGTGTAATTATTGACAGACAAATCTGTAGAATACGGCGCAGGTCTAATTCCATTTCCATTTGTTGGCTCGCCTATAGCATACGTTCCTATCCCTCTAATATCCGTTCCAATATCTCCCGATTCGATGGTAAGCATAAGTCCGAACCAATCTGACCACCCCTCACCCATCTGTTCCTCATTGCTTAGACAATTTGAATTGCTGGCTCCACCAGTTAGTCTTGTTGAAATCCCATGTCCATATTCATGTGCAATTATTCCATTATCAAAATCCCCATCCAATTGAACAAGATTACCCGAACTTTGGAGGGTTCCATTTAATGTTGTCGCAGCAAGCAATGCGTCAATAAGCGCTTCACCATCAGTTTGAGAAACCATTACAGAAGGAATTCCAATACCAGGATCTGCACCCCCCATCGTAATAGGTGCGCCAGCTACATTATTTACCATGATTACAGCAAGTGCACCTGCAGCTTCTGCAGCTTCAACTTTACTAATAAATGTACATGTACCTCTTCTTATGACCACAATTTTTCCGTTTAATGTAGCCGCATTCGTCAGTGTTTCACAAGCATCTTCATTATCTCCCGAGTCATCATCTACTAATGCAAAATCAGCAGTAATTGGTGTGGTGGGTACAGATGGTCCAAAACCAGCCTGAACGGCTTGGTATGCACCAGCCAAATTCGATGGACTATTTATTTCTAAAAGATCGTTATCTGCTGTTGGTGCGGACCATAAATACATTTGCATTCGTGGATTTGCTCCATCACCAGGTGTTGCAAAGTTTGCATTATTCGTTCCACCACCATCTTGAGCTTCGGCATTCACATAATCAGAACCATTACCTCCATTACCGTAATTGTTCTCTTGAAAATTTCCACTCGCTTCATCAAAACCATATTGATACCAAATATCATGCATGATGTTATTCATGTAAAACAAATTGGTAATGACCGGGTCTAAGTTCGTATTGGGTGCATTATTTAAATTTAAAGGGAAATCGAAATTCAATAAAGCTCCTCCGTCAGGAGAATACCCTGGGTTATTATTGTCGTCTTGGTCTTCGTAGGCGAAAACGTTGTTTCCTCGTGTTATGGTATAATCAGCACCTGCGTTCCCATCATCATCATGCCATCCAAAAGGCGAAGCGGAAAGATTTTCCGTACCGGAAATAATACTTCTATTGCCGTGATTCGGGCTTTCCAATGGAATGGCAAAAACATTATAAGCGTCTGTTGGAGGAGGTAAGGCAGTCTTACTCCTTGGTTGACGTTTCGCGTTGGTTTGGTGATGATGATTCTTATGATCGGTATCTTCAAATGTACACTCAACAACCCAATCATTTATTTTTAAGATATCTCCATTAATGGCATCTACTTGAATACTCCACCAGTGTTTTTGAGATTTTTCATAAATACTCAATTCCCATGCGAGATGAATCGGAAATGTGTCGGAATTTGTTGGAACATAAACCAAATCAACTGGAATATTTTCTAATGAAACATCTCCTTTTTCAAAAATAAGTGAGTAACCCTTCTGTTCAATAATCTTATGCTTTAAGGTGCTGGTAATACCTATTTCCCTTAAGGCAAAAGCTATGGCGTCTTGTGCGGAAATATTAAATTGTCTTGTGTTGATTTTGTTTTGAACATCTGTAATGAGCTGGATGCTGGAATAAACGACTGCATTGTTTTTGACGACAAAAACACCTCCCGAGTTCAAAATCTCAATACCTTCCAATGTTTGATTTACATATATGTGATCGGCTTCAATTTGTCTAGAATAGCTTTCATCGGTTATCAGTAAATCCTTAAAATCTTGTTTTCTAATCGATTCATCATCGATTTGATTGGACAGGTAGTGTTGAATGATTTCGAGGTTTTTCTGACTTTGTATTGTACAGAAAATAAGAAGAAATAAAATGAATAGAATGCCTTTCATAGTAGCTTGGTTTGGTTTTAGAAAAATGAAGTTTCATTTGAGCAACTAAATGCCTGTGTTTTCCAATAATAAAATCATGAAATGCACGTATTTTATTCAATAAAAATGCCACCTCAAGAAAGAGGCTTACAGATACTTTTGTATCGAACAACATGATCATAGTTTTGGTTAGCATATGTATAACACGATCAAAGCACTGAAGGTTGCCTAAACTTCGAGTTATTTTATGATCAACACCATTCAAGCATGGGTCGATTTATTATTGTTTTAACTTATGGTCTGATTAGCTTCAAAATATGACCATTGACATCGAGGAAGTATAAGTTGCTTTCCAATTCAGAAACATCAATAAATTGATCTGAAGTAAACAATGTTTTAGACTCAAGAACAACTCCGTCTAATCCTTTTAAAACATAAGGGCAAGGATATGATTGGATTCCTTTAATGGATATTAAAGAGGAACCTGGGTTGGGATAAATTGATAATTCTTGTTTAGAAGCTGACTCAACACCAACATAGGGTTCACAATCAACAGCTGACATCAGGTAATTGTATCTCTGCTGAATAAAAGATTTCAATCCTTCAATAGAACCACCAGGCCCCGGTCCACCGCCGCCTCCTGATAAATTAGTTTCAATATTGGTGTCAAAATCAGCATTTGAGAACATTTTGTTGTTGTCCGCATATACATCATCTTTAATAAGCTCTTTTAAGTCATCGATGATTGGGTTTAAATAATCAGGATTAAAAATAGTACTTATTAAAAGACACACTTCAGATGTGTACTGAGACTTCAATGCCTGACTTGCGAAAACCCTTTCCAGTAACGGTCGACTTGAAGCATAATAATAGATATCTAAATTTGATGGATTTAATGGCCCCATAAAACCATAGCTTCCGAATGACTCATTGCCATCCCACTTAATCCACTGCCATTTGTCCATTCCTAAATTATGATATACATAGTAGTTTCTTGCCGACTGAGTATAGCTGTCCAAATTGCCAAATAGATTATCCAAAGCTGCAGAACTCAAAAATGGACCAAGATCAATATGCGCTCCAAGATTTGTTTCAAAATCAAGATCACTCGTATTGTTTATAAAGTCAATGAACGAGATTAGATCTGACCAGTCATTTGCAGCTTCATTGGACTTGAGCTCATAAGACGATTCATAAGCACTTTGTGCATTGCCCAAATATTCCAAACTGGCCTCGCCATCTCCTCCTGAAAAATTAGACCCCGCCTTAAACAGATTTCCGCCATCATCAAGCATTCTCCAATCTAAGAATTGATCATCTAATTGTTCAACCAAGGTGTAAAACCCCCATGGTTCACCATTATAAGTTACAGTTGTAAAATTGGTTCTAGGGGCTGGTACTCCATGTATTTTACAAACGTCAAAGAATAATTTCTCCCTCAAAAAAGTAGGATCTTTAAATCCATTACTAAAATTCAATTTTTTTATACCATCATAGTTTTGACCTGAAATAAATTTATTAAAATCAATCTTAAAAGATTTTTTATCTCCAGGATGGCCATAACTCGAATTCCCTTTTAAACGAACCCCAACACTATCAAACGTATAGGTTCCTGTTAAATCTGTTAGCGTCAAGTTTGCCGGGATATAAACGGATCCATTTACCGCCATGTTATCATAATTGTCCTCAAGCTGAGACCAGAAATCACTCTGAGGAAAATCAAGCTCTATATTTACCACTTGATCAATAGAAAATAAATTCGCTCCCTCTATTTGAGCTGAAAGATTTTCAGAATAAAATAATGTAGTTAGAAAAATAAATAATAATCTGTGAAAATTGCTTTTTGTCTGGATCATCTCTAGTTGGTTTTTCTTTTATAGACGTTTAATTTACGAATTACCTTCACTCAATATACACTTTACACTATTTTGACTTAATTTTAGAAATAGATCAATAGATTTAATATGAATTCAATGTCTAATAAGTTTTTGCTTATCTTATTTTGCTGGTTCTCTTTGATTGGATTCGCACAACCAAATTATAATGTAAATATATATAACAACCCTTATCCAGGTAATTTATTTTTTCATGTTGGAGGCCCACCAAGTAAACCTGTAAATATTGTTGACTCCTCTGGGACATTAATATACAGCCATGACTTTGGGCTTAAAGGATGGGCATGGCAGGTAAATGAAAATAATAAAATCACATTCTTCGACAGACAATCTAAAGGCTGGTTTATTATGGATAGTCTTGAAAATATAACGGATAGCGTCTACTGTCAAAATGGATATGTGGCAGACAATCATGATTTTATTGCTCTTCCAAATGGGAATTATATTCTTTTCGCCTATGACATTAGACCATATGCCACTGACACTGTAATCTCAAATGGAAGTGAGGATCAAGAAATTGAGGGATTGATTATTCAGGAGTTAGACAACGATCATAATGTTGTATTCGAATGGTCAAGCTTTGATTATTTTTATCTCTCAAATTATCCAGATGTGTTCAATTCACTTGGGAATAGCACATTTGACTTTTTACATTGTAATGCCATTGATATAGATGAAGACGGGCACTTTCTCATTTCTAATCGGACTATTTCTGAAATAACAAAAATCAACAGAATCACTGGCGAGGTAATGTGGCGATTTGGGGGAGAGCAAAGTGATTTTACTTTCACTAACGATTATCCTTTCTCCAAACAGCATTGCATCAAAAGTCTGGGAAGTAATAGGTACTTATTGTACGATAATGGAAATCTTAGTGATCAATATACTGGTGGGATTAAACGCTCAAGAGCTGTAGAATATGAGCTAAACGTTTCTGACTTTACAGCAACTAAACTCTGGGATTTTGTTCACCCTGACAGCCTATTTACTCCATCCATTGGAAGTGTTCAGCGTCTTGAAAATGGAAACACATTAATTAATTTTGGCAACAATCAAAATATAAATAGAGGTAGTGTTATTACTGAAGTAACTCCGAACAAGCAAATTGTTTTTGAACTGGAACTGGAAAACGGTCAGAATGTATATTGTGCGAATAAAGCAAACTGGAATTTTGACAATGGCGCCTTAAATCTTGATGATTTTATTGGTCCGATTAACGTTGGAAAATTGAACATCTATCCAAATCCATCTCATTCAAAATTTAAAATAGAAGTTGAAACATTCAAAAACACCAAAGTCCATATTCAGATATGCAATATTCATGGCGATATTATTTACAATAAGAATTATGGACAAGTAAAGAATGAAAAATACATAGAAGTAGAACATTATTTTTCCCCAGGAAGCTATATCGTTAAATGTACTGCCGGATCAACAGTTTCATTCGCAAATATATTGGTAACCCCCTAAGAATTATATGGCAAAAAGATTTCAGCCATCATACAGCGCGCACTTCCACCACCACATGCTTCTATCGTATTAATATCACTATGAAGAATTGGGTTAAATGATTGTATCTTCTCAATCTGTATTTTGTTGAGACTATTGTAAGCAGAAGATGACATCACCAAATAAGCTTCGTTACCCTGTACCTGAAGCATATTTCCTGCAAATCTGCCTTTTTGCTCCTCAGTAATTTCTATAATCTCTTTTCCTGAGTTCTCTATCGCATTCTCTAAAGCTTCTCGTTCTTTTTTGTCATCAATTGTATCCAAACAAACGACAACATACTTGTCTGCCACACACATCATTACATTTGTATGATAAATAGGCAATCTTTCTCCGTTATGTGTTTGATTTGCCGTAAACGCGACCAACTTGTAGTCAAACTCATTGCAGAATTGTTTTGCGATATCCTCATCGGTTCTTATGGAAAGTGCTGCATAACAAATTTTATTCTGACGATCTAAAATCATACTGCCTGTTCCCTCTAAATATAAATCTTCAGCCTCATAAACTGAAAAATCAACAATTGAAGAAATATTAAATCCGCGCTTTTGCAATCTATCTAATATGTCCGGACGTCTCTCATCTCTCCTGTTCTCAGCACACATAGGATAAAGAGCAACCCGACCATCTTGATGGAAGGACACCCAGTTATTCGGAAATATAGAATCGGGAGTATCGGGACTTATGGTGTCTTGAACGACATGAACATGCACACCCTTTTGCTCGAGTTTCGCAACAAATCCATTAAATTCTTTTAATGCTTTCATTTGAACCTCTTCAGCAGAAAAGGTCTCCAAATGCTTTTGATAATAGTTATTTTTGGCAGTCTCCTCGTTGTATCGAAAAGCAACTGGCTCAATCATAAGAATGTGAGAAGTCAATTGTTTCATATTCGTTTTAATGGCATTGTAGAACATCTAAATAATCCGCCCATTTTAGAAACCTCACCATATGAGACTTCTTCAACAGTATAACCTCTCGACCTCAACTGAGCATTTAATGAGGCAAATTGTGGCTGTGAAACAACAACCTGATCCGAAATTGAAAAAATATTTGAATTCATATTGTACATTTCATTTCCATCAATTAAGATGGTTTCTTTGGAATCAAACATATCCATTAGGGATTCAACGTCCTTTTTGTGTTTGAATCCGTCAGGGCAAATAATTGCACCCTTCCGACCTATAGGCTGAAAACAACAATCCAAATGCAAGGCACTTTTTCTTGGGTCAACATCCGATTTCTTAAGCTCGTAATTGATTACATTTTTATTTGGAAAGTGCTGTTTGATAAAATCAACACCTTCTGTATTGGTACGAGCCACTTTGTAACGATTAAAATCCTCTTCTTTGGAGTATCCAATAAATATACAGTCATCTCTCAATAGAACATCTCCACCCTCAATCCGTGCAGTATTGGGCATCTTTAATAGTTGATTTTGGTCTATTCCTTCAAATATACTTTGTACGGCGTCTAGCTCACGCGAGCGATCCTCAATAATGTTGGGAAGCAATAGTTTATCCTCAATAACGAAAGCAATGTCTCTCGCATAGATTTGATTGAGATCAAGGATATTGCTAGGACGAATCACCTCGACATCATGACTTTTAAGCACTTTACAAAAGTGCTCCATTTCATCAATCAAATCGTTCTCTAAGGGATAATTTCCGTTACGAACACTTTCGAGAGATTTTGGATCATAGCAGTCACTTTCAGATGGTGTTCCTCCAAAATCATTAGCTATACCTAGGATTACGGTTTTCAGCAATCCAACTTCATTATCAACATGGAGATTCATGACTTTTTCGAGTTATACTTTTAAAGAAACGAAACTACTAAAAATCCTTAAACAAAATCATTCAAGTATGCATCACTCGAATAATTTCAAAACGATAATAATCAATAAAACTTACGCATACTTTGTTTTTGATGATTACTTTCATGGTATGATACAAAAACGCTTTTTGGTATTCCTATTTTTGTGTTTATTCTGTCAAAATACATATGGTCAAAAAACCAATTCATTCTCTGGTGAGCTTACTTATAAAATAACCAAGGTGGACGCAAGCATGAACCCCCTTTCATCAGAAGATGACAACAGTGAAAATAAGGTAATCATATATGCTAAAGATTCTTTATTAAAAATAGTCAATTTCAATTCACAAAATGGTTATCAAGAATGTTTGAAACACTTGACACGAGAAAAATCAATTCTTTTATTAGAAATTGGTGATCAGGGTTATGCAATTCGGATGAATGACGAACAAAGCATGACAAATGACAGTCTTTATTCATTCAAAAATAAATGTGGTATTAAAAAGAGAATTGGAGGTTTAAAAAGTAAAAAAACGATAATGAATCATGCGATGCTGGCAAATGAATTAATTTGTTTTTACTCAAAAACCATCCCGTCAAGGTATGCCAATGACTTTTCAGGTCTTTCAGGAATCCCAACTCTATATTACATCGTCAATGATGACGGTCTTTATCGATACATCTTAGAATCTCATCGCTCGTACGACCCACCCTTATCCATGTTTATGATTCCCGAAGAATACGAGATTGTAACTATGGATGAATTTATAGATAAAGTAAATTCAGATAACTAGTCATTCCTCCAACCGCATTTTATAACTAACATACCAGTGTTTAAAGATGGATTGGATATCTCCCAATTCTTGCTTTCTAAAACTTATATTCGTAAGATATTCAAGCTGAATGGAAGAGAACGAATTTATACCGGTTAATCAAGAGAAAAAAAACCCTGCCAAGAAAAAGAATAGGGAAACCAAACCTTCAAAGAAAGGAAAAGGAAAAAAAGGGAATACTTGGTTAGACAAAATTGACACACAAAAAATAGCTACCGTATTTGGTTCTTTCTTTATTTTATTTTCATTCTTTTTGGCAATTGCCTCCTTTTCATACTTACTTACCTGGCAATTGGATCAAGACAAATTAATTGATGCGTCTTTTTTTGATTTTGTATTTGGAGGTGATCAAATAGAAATTCACAACTGGCTCGGGAAATTTGGTGCTTGGATGTCCCACTATCTCATTTATGATCTTTTTGGAATCACCTCGTTTGGCATCTGTTTTTTACTTTTTCTGTCAGGAGTTAAAGTTCTTTACAATAAGGCTTTGCTACCGTTGGGTAAAACCTTCACCATCACCATTCTTTACATGTTATGGGGTTCAGTGTTTCTGGCCTATTTCTCAGACAATATCAATTTTATAGGAGGTAGTTTTGGATACCATATCAATCAGTGGATGACACAAGTTTTGGGTGAAATTGGAACACTCACTTTAACCCTAGTATTGTTGTACATCATTACCACTCTCCTATTCAACCCTAATTACACTGCATTATTCAATTATTTTTTCCCGAAAAAAGATAAAGAAGAGGAAGTCTCTGAAGAAATGAGCACAAATGATGAAAACATGCATGTCATCAACCCAATTAAAGATGAAGAAATAAAGGAAGATGTCATTTCTGAAACACTAAACTTCTCAGATGATGAGCCAGATTCAATTGAAGAAAATGAAAACAAGTCTGAAGTCATTGACGAATTGGATGAAAAGCCAGAAGAAAATGATGAGTTTGAAATAGAAATACCCGATGAAGAAGAGATTGTAGATGCTGAGGAAATAGGTGAAAAAAATCTCGCAGACCAATTGGTTGAGGAACATGGAGAATATGATCCAAAAGCTGATCTTGAGGGGTATCTACTTCCCTCTGTAGAATTGCTCAAAGAATATGGTTCAGGAGGAGTTTCTGTAAATAAAGAAGAACTTGAGAGTAACAAGGACAAAATTATTGAAACCCTTTCAAATTATAAAATTGATATCGCAAAAATCAAAGCCACTGTTGGTCCAACCGTTACTTTATATGAAATCATTCCAGCTCCAGGTGTAAGGATATCAAAAATTAAAAATCTCGAGGATGACATCGCTTTGAGCTTAAGCGCTCTAGGTATTAGAATCATCGCGCCCATTCCCGGGAAGGGAACCATTGGTATTGAAGTTCCAAATTCAAGTCCTGACATGGTAAGCATGCGTTCATTAATCGCATCAGAGAAATTTCAAAATCACGACGGTCAATTGTCAGTAGTTATGGGTAAAACCATCACAAACGAAACCTATGTATTTGATTTAACAAAAATGCCTCACCTTCTTGTTGCTGGAGCAACAGGTCAAGGTAAATCGGTAGGGTTAAATGCCATATTAGTTTCAATTCTATATAAGAAACACCCATCCCAAATTAAATTTGTTCTTGTCGACCCTAAAAAAGTTGAACTTACGTTATACAATAAAATTGAACGACATTTTCTGGCAAAATTACCGGGGGAAGAGGATGCCATTATCACAGACACATCGAAAGTTGTTAATACACTCAATTCGTTGTGTATTGAAATGGATGATCGTTATGAGCTTTTAAAAGATGCTCAGGTAAGAACCATTAAAGAATACAATGAGAAGTTTATAAAACGCAAGCTTAACCCTGAAAAAGGGCATAAATACCTTCCTTATATCGTTGTTCTTATTGATGAGTTTGCAGATCTCATCATGACCGCAGGAAAAGAAATCGAGCACCCAATTGCACGAATTGCGCAGCTTGCGAGAGCCATTGGCATTCATCTTATTGTAGCAACACAGCGCCCCTCTGTAAATGTTATTACAGGTATGATTAAGGCGAATTTCCCTGCAAGAATTGCTTTTAGAGTATTGTCAAAAATTGATTCTCGAACCA